>Ga0180435_10003232_pt1 | contig 16413 bp, 15 predicted proteins | sample SS_ome_3_FD_132467 | JGI IMG/M metagenome (GOLD analysis project Ga0180435, IMG submission 132467) | Hypersaline lake sediment archaeal communities from the Salton Sea, California, USA - SS_3_S_1 metaG | ecosystem: Environmental > Aquatic > Non-marine Saline and Alkaline > Hypersaline >...
ACAGGTACAACGGCGGTGATCTTCTCATCAGGTTGGATATTGATGATATTGACAATGGAAATCCCGCGACCGGTGCGTCGTTCATCTGGGAGCTGCCAGACTTTTTCTGAATAAACCTTTCCCTTATCTGAGAAGAACAATAAAGTGCTGAGTGAATGGCAGCGCAGGAAGAACTTGATTTTATCTTCGTCTTTCATTGATTGCCCGATGACACCACGTCCGCCTCGACCTTGCGAGCGATATGTGGATTCGGACACGCGTTTGATATAACCTCTTTGGGTCAGACTGACCAGAACCTGTTCTTTTTTGACCAAAACCGAAAAATTATTGCCAAAAACATGTTGCGAAAAAACAACATCGCCACTTTTGCGCGAATCTCCCCCTTACCTATCTTACCTAACCAATACATACCGACCACCCCGGATTTGCTCTATCCACCCGTATAATCCGCATACGTCCTTGGCGTCTCCCACACCCGCACCCGCGTCAGCTCCGCCGTTCCAAAATTCCCTATCAACTTGTCCCAGAAGACTTTAGACATATTCTCCACCGTCGCCATCTTCTCTGCGAACTCATCTGTATCCTCGTTGAGGTTTTTATGATCGAATTGCTCCAAAATCTCCCTTTTCACCACCTCATCAACCTTTGACCGCCCCACGATCTGACCTGTCCGCTCGTCCGGCTTTCCCCGTAAAGATATTTCTATCAAATAGTTATGTCCATGCCCCGCCGGGTTGCTGCACTTGCCGAACACCGAGAAATTCTTGTCATCATCCCACTCGTCCCGCACCAGCTTATGAGATGCCGCAAGTTCATATTTTACCGTAATTTCCATCATTTCCTTCTCTCCGTCTTCCCAGGCCAAACTCAAATCTTCATGCAAATCCAGCCTTACCCGTAACACCTTAAATTCCTTAAACTTATCACAAAATATCCCCCGTGCCCATCGCAGCACCTCACCTGAACTTTCCGCCCTCACATCCTCCCCCGCTAACGCATCAGCCACCACCTTTTTTATCTCCGTCACGTTAACCAACATACCGGTCTGTTTACAAGGAGCCCCCTCCAGCGTAACCCACATAATAACAGGAATTTGCGCAAAATCCAACCTCCACCCCGGCCCCATCCGCAGCCACTTGCCCCCAGGCCCCGATTCTATATGCAGCGCCAATCCCCGTGTTAATCGTAAAATACTACTAACCAATTATTTACCTTTCGTCAATGGCTCTATTTCCAGGTCCATCCATCCCCGCCCCAGCTTCACTCCCGTGATCCTGCTCCGCCTGTCAACCACCGGCTTAAATACCGTGTTCATAACAACTTGCTTCTTCACCACCAGCTCCCGCGCCACCGGCAACACCTTCTCGGTAATGTCAGATGATAAATCCTTTTTTATCAATGAATTACCACTTTCTTTTTTCGCGGCCCCTCCTTCCAGCAATTCCTTTAACCGCTCCTCCCATACCACTGCCGGTAAAGGCATTGCCCCTATTTTCACCGACAACAACCGGATTTTCAAACGTCCTTCCTTTGTCATCTCCGGTTTGAAAACAATTGTCATCAAAGCACTTACATCATTATACCTCACCTGCCCCATCAAATATACCCCCTCTTTCGTCATCCGAACCTGCCGCTGATACATCCATCGATCCGCTTCCGCCATTGCCTTGTTAATCATTCTGCTGTACTCAGCCGTCACCGCGAAATTCTGCCATATCTCTTTATGCAGAAGCAACTTATTTAAAAACTCCTCATCCATCCGCACCCGGAAACGTTTCATCCTATATACATTATTGTAGAAATCCTGATAGGTTTTATCCACCCGCGCCACAGCCTGTTTCAACTCCTGCTTTTTCAAAGGTTTAGGTTGATAATCAGGCGTTCGATAGACAATCATAAAATAACCGGCCACCAATGCACATACCAATAGCCCCCCTCCCGCTATCACAATCTTCAATCCCAGCACCCAAAGTTTTCGGTTCGTTCTCCCGGGCATTCGCTCTTCTTTCTTACCTATTCAAATACCATATTGATTAATCATAAACAACACGTTCGTGATGACAGTGCGCCTGATAAGAATAATAACATAAGTCATTATAGTTATAACTGTTATAATCGTTAATCATAACACGTATTTTTCATTAAATGTTCTCCGGTGGTGCTTTTTGGGATTAACCCGCACCTGTCAGATGTGCTATCATGTAGTAGAGGTTTGCATATGTCCAGAGATTATCTGACAATTTTACAGCTTTCCGCGCCGGCCTCAACGGAAAAGCTGGATCGGGCCTATCAACGCAGTAAACTCCGTTTTCTGCGTTTAACCCAGCGAGGTCCGCTGAGGTATTATCGAAAAGACCTTTTAGCGGCGGCGGAAAAAGCCTATCGGCAATTAAAACAACCAACAACTGTTATTTCCGAACGGCCTATGAGCCTGAGGGCTCGACAGGTGGCCAAACAAGGCGGGAGGACCAGTAAACCGGCCCTATCTTCATTTATTTCAAAAAAATATTGCTTTTTTGATAAAATCGAGCGTTTACCGGAACGTACCGGATTGCATCGGTACACTGGTTTGCAGAGCCGCACTGATTACAAAAGGGGAAACTCGATTAATTCAGTGCCACAACCACAACCAGACAAAACGAGACAACGGGTCTACCGGGAAGACCTATTCTGCCGGCAAGTGATTTACCGACTCGAAGGAGAACTGATTCGTTACGACAGCCGCCAGGACCTGATGGTTTTAGCTCGGGATTTATATATTGGTAAATTTCGGGCCAATATGCTTATTGCCCAAATCGTGGAATCAGTTCGACAACACAAACTCTATCAACCCACCCCCAAAGAACAACATCTTCAAAAGCGTAAAAGCAATCTATCTCTGGTGATTCTGGCGGTAGTTTTAGCAGTGATGATAGATATCATACTGATTCTTTTCCTGAAATAATTTTTATCTTCCCTGGGTATGAAATAAACTGTGTAAATTATACCGCAGTAACCGAATGCCGCTGTGATGAATAATGAAGCCGTCTTCGGCAGAACTGTTTTTATTGGTTCTTCAAAATAATTTATGGTTGAAAATTCAACTACTTTAACTCGGCAAAACAGTCCGGGGCCCAAGAGGGCAAATCCGGCAGGGCCGGGAACCAAATATGGTTTTATGAAGTCTTGCTCCATTATGATTCAAGTCGAATTGAAAAAAAAAGGAAATGGACTATTTTAATCTCAGAACCTTTGAACGCTCAAAGGTTCCGAACCTCCAAAACCGCCCCGCCCGGACTTTTGGGGCAGGCTTTATGGGACGGTTATATGATAATGTTTATTCTCTACTTTTAACTGGGATTTAAAAAGGGGGCTTGATCCGATGGGATGATATGGGGGACGGTTATCCAAATGTGAAGGTTAAGATCGCTTCGCTGCGCTCGCGATGACGGGTTGATACAGAGGGGGCGTTGGGGGCCGGGGGACGCAATGTGTCTATCTTCCAGCAGGGCCACAGCAAGGACACATAGTGTCTTTTACTCAGCAGGGCGGATGGGGAACAGAGAGAGGGATGTTGATGGGTGGAAAATAAAATAATATAAATCCTATAGAAATAATAGCATTGAAGTTGCGATTCATATGAGTAACGTTAGATAATAAAGTATCGCTAGTCGTTATGTATCCGGCAAGAACTACTCTCCAAGGGCCATTTCCGTTAAGTCCCCAAAAATCTAAAAGGTTTGTGCGAAAGTCGGCATCAGGGTATGCAGACATGATTGTTTTTTTGTCAACTTCTGGTAATATGTTTGCATCCATCTTCAATAGATCGATATCAACTTGATAATGACCATCAAGCACAAATCCCGCACAACTATACCGACGGTATCGGCGGATACCTGTATTTGGATCGCACTCATCTTTCCAAGGTGGATGAATGATATATTACCGCCGTTGACCGATCCCACTTTCATTATATTCATCTGCGATTTCCGCAATCCAGGCAGAAATCTCTTTAATCTCATCGTTCGTCAACGGAACATGCCCGGCTACATGTACTTCGATTTTATCCCCTTGCTTCAACGGTGGCCGCATGTGAACTGCGCTCACTTTATCGCCACATTTGACAGATTGATTATCATCTTCGAGCAAACCGACATGTGTTACGAAATGTGTCGTCGAATCCTTGACTCGCTGTCCCACGACATTATAACGTGACAGAGTTTTCGGCCCTTGGGTAAGATCAATGGCGGGCATCCGATCCTCCGGAAACAAGCGAATCAATCGCGATCCAACGTTTGAATTACTTTGTTCAATAAATTATTGGGCTCATTAGCAACAGCGGCAGTATGACTTGCCCAAATGTCGCGAAGTTCGCAAAGTTTGCGAAGTGTCCGCCGTGTGAACCAAACCACCTCCAGTTCATGAACGGCTTTGACAATCCGATGTGTTTCATTACTCGCCATTGCCGCGAGCGCATAGACAGCCAACTGCGCCATGGCAGCACTTTGACTTACGGTAATGGAGTACCGATTCAGCAAGAATTCTGCAATTTGACAAACCTTGTCGGCCAAGTTCGTATGCTTATCTATGTTTGACGGGGGTTGGGCCTCGAAGATTCTACCAATCATCTTTACCGTAACGAGACTTGTCTCAATGGAGTGTCCCGGTTCCAGTAACGGAAGCAAACGATCGGCGGAATTCGGACTAAGCATAGAAGCACCCGTACGGATTGCGGACCAGACAGCGGCTTCATCTTGAGGATCGTTACTGTCGCGGTGTCGTTGGGCGAAATTTAACAACCAGGGAGCAAGTAGTTTACTCTGATCGACGGTGAAACCGGTGTCCTCGGCAATGAAAATCATTTTTCGAAGGCGTGGCATGTCAGATTCGGAATCCTCTTCAAGAATTGCGGAGCAGAGATTGTCCGGAGTCCATTGAAGAAAATCATTAGTTTCGGTGTCTGATGCTAGATTATCGGATTGTTCTTCAACCTCCACAGGCAATGCCGAATCTTCATAGGCGAAACTTTCATCATCCTTCCAGCCAAGACTAAACCACTTTTCGATAATCTGTTTCAACGGGGCAGGTAAAGCTTCTTCTGGAGGGCTATCAATATCGTCAGATTGTTTGTCACTATTAGACTTCCAAATCCCACGGATAATCCCATCGGAAAAAGATGCAATAACCTCATCTTGTGTAAGACGATCGATTCTGTAGAATCCAAACCTATTCAGGGACTCGCGACTATACTCTAGGGAACACTCGCTATGTTGCTTGGAATGTGACCCATTCAAATGCTTTGCGGCGGTTTCAGTCATCACTCGACTCCTTTCGAGGGATGCGGGTCAACGGTAAATCAGGCAAACCATCAGGCAGCCACTTTTGGATAGATTGACAGAGGGCCTCAAGTTTGTTTTTTGCCTTTTCTGTTTTTTCAGAAAGATCGATTACCTGTTGATGTGACAATTCTACTTCAAAAGGTTTAGGTAGGCCATCCTCACCAGTAGCGACAATATGTAACCGAGTGTAGGGTAACAATCCTTCGACATTTTTCCGATTATCGTTGAAAATCGGCCTGAGATCACAGATTAAATCAACCGTATCCAATCGTTAACCTGTTATTTTTGCCAGACGTTCCGCCTTTCGGAATCGGGCCAGAGCGGGATAGGGCTGAATCAATTTTTCCAATATCTGCTTCAGGCGTTCGAGTCGTTCCGGTTCAAAGGGGAAGTTTTCCTCTTCCTGCCGCTTTTCCAATGCTTTGAACATCCGCTCGACTTGGGACGGACTAATATTTATTAGGACCCTCCGCACTGCTTCTGCCGTGTCGGAGTCTTCGACGACTCTGCGGATAGTTTCCAACATAGCCTTAGGATCGAGGAATCCCTCGGCTTTGTCCAAATGATTTTGAAGCTCAGTGATATGCTCATCCGGCAAACAGATAATGACCTGCAGGTCGTCCAAAAGCTCTTGGCTGATAGTTTGAGGCCCAAAAAACTGTTGTGGGAAACCTCTAATCTAAACGACTGGATCTGCCATAGTGTCCCATTATTGCTTTAGGGTTTTAGTCAAATTTAACCTTCTGACCGACAATATTGTTCAGTAATCCATTTAATTATAGGCATTATCGACCTCTAGGCAAGCCTAAATTCAGGAAAAATTATAGCTAGCTCGTAATCTTCAATTTGTTACGACGTGTTGGCTTTGCTTGGATATGTCCGAATTGATACCTTAAACGGACCTGGAATGACAAAGGTGGAGTTGTTGTGGAAATGTGATGAGGGGTAGATGGACCCCGGCTCGGAGGCCGGGGTGACACAGCAAGCTGTGATTCATCCAGCAGGGCCAATAGGGAACACAAGGAGACAGCAAAGAGAGAGGGAAGATAAAAAGATGGGGGTGACAATAGGGGTGGGAGTGTGACATATTGGTGGCAAGGGGTGAGGGGATGTGGTATAATCTGTACTTGCCACTATTTTATTTACAGGCGCTGTACGAAGAAGTCAGGACTTCGGCACTTAGCTCTAAAGCCAGCAGCAGGGGCGTCCCTTTGCTTCGTCGCTGGTCTCAGCGTCGGTCCCATAGCCCTGGCGGGATCTCGGGCGAGGGCCGATGCCGAGGATTAGTATTTAATCGGACAGCGCCCGTCAGGTTCAGCAACTGTTAGTAAATTTGATAGTCAGTCGCGAGTTCTCAAAATTGAAAGAGAATGCCCTGGCATTTAGTCAATTTTTAGAAGTATCCTAAAAGTTGGATAAAAGTCGCTTCAGTCAAACGTAATGTTTTAGACTTAGGCCAGTTGGGTAAGATCGGGGCTCAGGATGTTATACCCATCGGGTATGAAAATTCCTGGCAGGGCCAGATGTTATTGTTTTTATAACAAGTATATACATAATGCGAAAACGGGAAAATTCAATCGGGAGCAGTATAGAAGTTACTATTCTGGAAAGCAATTTCAGAATTGGTATGGTGTGAAGGAATCAGGTTGGATTGATCCGGGAGAAACAGTAATAGATAATGACAATTATGGTGGAAAATCAGGGATATGGATATATTTTGGTGAAACAGAAGATGGGGAAGAATTTATTGCTATGGCTCCGGAACTAAAATCTACCCCCTGGGTATGAGAATTTTCGGCAGGGCCCGATGTGATTGATTTTCTGATAAGCAAATATACCCATCGGGTATGAGAATTCCTGGCAGGGCCCGATGTAATTGTTTTTCCGGCAAGTATATACATAACACGAAAACGGGAAAATTCAATCGTAAGCAGTATACACAATATGAGAACGGGGAAATTCAATTGCGATGAGTATAACGCAAGAGGTTCTGTGGAATAAAATATTGGGCTGCAGAAGCTGGTAAAGTTGAGTTCGGTAAATCGACTGATTATGGATTTTCCAGTTTTTTTAAAGAGATATTTCGAATCGCACCTGTAGTTATCCAGGTGGCAATGCCCAGAGGTTGGGCCAAATCCATTTCCATTCTAATACCAATTTTGCGGCCGGTTGTGTCCACATTGACAAGTTCTTCTCCGTCAATCCAGGCCTGAATGCGACGGGGCTGGACGCGGAGAGAAACGCGATACCATTTTCCATTTTCAAAGGGTATATAGCGGGTAGTTTCATTATTAGCCGCATCGAAATAATCGAGGCAGGACAGGCCGCACAACTGGCCGCCCCAACCACCCAGGATGAGCGTGCACGTGTCTTTGGCGACAGGAAAAGTCAATCCGCAAAAGAAGTCGTTACCCTTGACCCGCATAGCATCCAGGGTGATTTCATAATTCATGCGGACAAGAGATCCGGTCCAGGTGACGCCGGTGGTATAAATGCCATTTTCCAGAAATAAAACACCATCTTTTACCAACACCTCTCCCTGTCCGCCAAAGTCCGTTACTTTCCAGTCGCCCAGATTTTTACCGTTAAAAAGAGAGATTTCTTCTCCGGGATTAAGGGACAGTTGCATGGGGGGGCCGGGATTTTCTTTCATCCGTTTTCGATACTCGGGCTCCAGCCCGGCACAAGAGAAGATTTCCGGGGCGAACTTCTTCACCACATTGGGATCAGAGGAATCAATTTCAAGGATTGTGTTATCCCTAAGTTCGATATGTTTTTTTTTCGTGTCGCCGTAGTAAACCGGAGGGATACCTTGGCGGACGGCCAGGACATTTTTGCGGAGGAGGTTCGTCCATCCTTTATGAAAGCGCAGGGGGGAACGATCGACATTATAGATTACATTGTCGGCAATCACAAAGTCGCCGGTGCCCTGGTCTAGAAACATACCATTGCTCTCGGCCTGGCCCTGATTGACCGATATGTCGTGGATCACATTGGCGCGTAAAAACGAGCCCGGCTGACGGCCCAGCGTGTAGATCGCGCCGCCATCGGACAGGGTACGCATTACATGGTGGATGTGGTTGTCGGCAACGATATTTTCGCGGCAGGGAGTCGGACGGGGTTCGGGTTTCGCGCGAGGGTTCCACCACATCCAACCCAGCGATATACCGGTATAGGGCAGGTTCCGGATTTCATTGTGGGTGATTGTCGTGCGGGCAGCCAGCCCCACCCAAACGCCCACGGCCCCGAAGAGTTCCCGCCCACAATGCTCCACAAGGTTGTTGTTAACGAAATTAGCGGTGGCGGCCTGTTCGGGTGCCGATTCCCACCAAGGTTTGCCGTCAACCCGACGAGATTGCCCTTCTCCCACCATGATTCCATTACCCCCGACGTCCTTAACATTGCAGCCGCTCACCCGGCAATTACGACACCGGCTTCCGAACCAGACAGCCGAAGGTCCCATGTGCCTGACATGACAATCTTCCAGGCGGCATGATTCGGCAAGTTCAAAATGTATAGCCGCCGGGGTGGCGATATGTTGGGGAATTTTCCGCTGAACGCTGGATGGATACCAATAAGTACAGGCTTGGCGTCCCCAATAAACGCCTTCCCGCGGTCTCCAGCCGGTATGGGCGAAGGTTAATCCCGCAAAAGACAGATTCCTGACGGCACGTTCGCCGGTGCCGCGTACCACCAATAACTGCTGGGCCCACGGGGCGACCACCTCTCTTTGGAACAGATTTTCTCCGGGCCTGGGTTTGTAAGTAAGCCCGCCCGTTTTCGTATCCAGATACCATTCGCCCGGTTTGTCAAGAAACCGGACAGAGTTTTCCAGGTAGTAGCGTGGATGTTTCTCGAACCTATCCATTGCCGCCCATTTAGATGGGCCTCCGATCTGATGCCGGACGGTAAGAATACGAGACTGCCGGTCGATGGTTTTGACGGGGACTCGGGTAATAGACCAGTCATGGAAGAAAACCAGTTCCACCCCGGACAAATCCGACAGTGTGGGTATATCTCCTGCCCGGAATCGAAAATGGGTTCGCCGGTCGTTGCCGACTTGTTCCACCCTCAGGTATGCCTTGTCGGGATGGCGTGCACGTGTTGCCCGTCTGCCGTTGACGAACAATTGTCGGAAAATCCAGCGTCCTGCTTTGACCTCGGGAATCTCGACATACCAGTTGCCGTCGGGCGTTTTGCGCCAATCCCATATGACACGGCCACCACTGATGATGACGCGTTCGGCGGGATGGGCGGTGTATTTGATCCGAAACGGAGCTGGGGCACTGTCTTGGGGGCCGAAGGTAAGGGGTTCGGTGACACGATATATACCTTCCCGGATAATAACGTTGATATCCTCGGTAAGGCCGGCCAATATTTTTGCGCGTACCGCTTTTTGGGCACGGGGTAAAGTGGCAAAGGGGCGGGACAGAGTACCGGGATAGGTGTCATCCCCGCGCGGCGACACATAGAAGTCGGTGGCCGAGGCGGCGAAGGGGCCGTGCGCGACGATAATAACAGCCAGTGCCCATGATAACAGTAACCCTATGTTATTTCTTTTCATAACAGCACTCCAAACGCCGATCTTTGCGTAAAAATTATTTTCTGACACAAGTGCGAGTCCGCTAATTTTCTCTCGAAACACTTAATATCTCATGGGTATGAGAATTCCCGGCAGGGCCGGGAACCAAATAGGGTTTTATGGAGTTTTGCTCCATTATCAGGATTTTACCATTTTGGGCAATATATTATTGGTAAGATACTAAATTGCCCCCCTGTTGCACTTACCTTTAATCTACAGCGTCCAGGGCTCCCGATAGGAACGACCCAGCAACGCCGACGCGCCGGGATCGTTGATGATCTCCTCCGTGTCGGGATTCCAGCGAATCTTCCTGCCCGTGAGCATGGCGATTTCCCCCAGGAGAGCCACGCTGATCGAGCGATGGCCCACCTCGGCCGGCGCCACCGGCATCCGCCGCGTCTTGATGGCATCCAGGAAATCCTGTTTGTGGTCGCGGCTGCGATGCAGCTGAATCTCACCCGGGCCGATCTCTTCCTTGAGCACCTTGGCGGGCCCCGCTACGAGCCGGCCGCGGTTGACGAATATCCACCCCTTTTCGCCGGACCACTTAATCCCCTGGGGTATATGGTTCGCAACCGTCATCACATGTCCGTTCCTATATTTACACGTGAACTTGAAAGCATAGGGCGTGTTGTATAAACCGTTTTTTGGGAAAGAGCCTTTTCCTTCGATCTCCACCGGGCCGGTGTTATCCCATCCCATGCCCCACTGGGCGATGTCAATGTGATGGGCGCCACAGTCGGTCAACTGGCCGGCGGAGTAGTCCCTAATCCAACGCCAATTCAGATGACAGTTGACTTTGCCGAAATCACAGTAGGGTCGCCAAGGCGCCGGGCCCAGCCAGAAATTCCAGTCAAGATGCTCCGGAACCGGCCGTTCCTGAGCCAGTCCGTACGTCTTGCCACTGTTCAGGCCTACCTCGATTTTTTGGATCTTACCGAGTCGGCCGTTGCGTACCAGACGGGCGGCATGGTAAAACTTGTAATCCGAGCGCTGCTGACTGCCCGTTTGCCAGACGCGGCGATAACGATCGACGGCATCGCAGATGGCTCGGCCTTCCCTGATGGACCGGGCGAATGGTTTTTGCCCGTGAATGTCGAGCCCGGCGCGCGGGCCGCCGCGATGGCCGGGATCGCGTGCCAGTGGTCCGGCAGGGTTGTCTGGACGGCATCCAGATCGCCTCGGCCAATCAGTTCGCGAAAGTCCAGATAGCCCTTGCAGTTGTTGTTTTTATATTTCTCGTCCACAAGCTGCCTGGCCTGTTCGCGGTGTCGGCGATCCACGTCGCAGACGGCGACCATCTGGACCTCGGGCTTTTCGAGGAATGCACGGAGGTCATGTTGGCCCATGGAGCCTACCCCAATCGCCCCCATGACAATACGGTTGCTGGGAGCCACAGTGCCGTCGGCCCCGCGGGCGGAGGCCGGGATGATGACGGGCAATGCCAGAGCGGAACCGGCGGCGATGGCCGTCTTCTCCAAAAAACTACGTCGCGTGATCGGTTGTTTCTTTTGCATTTTATATCCTCAACATATGAATGCGAATTCGCACTTTTTCTTGTGTTATATTTTAACGCAACGTATTGACAGGGCCTTAGTAATGCATTTTACTTTTTTTAACCGCTTTCAGAGCATTTCCCGAAAGTTAATAAAAAAACTTCTGTCAATCAAAAGGCCCTGTTGAATGAAATATTGGGCCGCAAAAACTGCGAAAGTTAACTATGAATGAATACACATAAACCAGAAAATATTGGTTCTTAAACAGCCTCTTTTGGTAATTGCCGTCAAAGGGTAATTCTATACTGCTTCCGATTGAATTTTCCCGTGTTCGCATTATGTATATACTTAACCAGAAAACAATTACATTGATCAGATAAAACAAGTGATACTTACCCCGCCACCAGCACAAGCCCGCCACATCGTGCAGACCATAGGCCGGCGGTGAAAAGTGATAGATCGGGCGGAACGGATCGTCGGCCACAGACGCACGCATTTCCCGAAAATGCTCGATCTGCGCCTCCTGGCTCAGGGTGGTCACGTCCACCTTGCCCTTCTTGGTTTGTACGGATTGGGCGCCAGAAACGGCGTTGAGCGTTAAAATAACCGCCAGAGCAAAGTAGGTACGTTTTGGGATGTGATTCATGATTCACTCCTTATACATACGACTCACTCCTTATACATATAGTCACTAATAAGCCGATAAATTGTGCTGCGCACTTAGTTAATTGTCAAATGTATTATACCCATCGGGTATGATAATTCCAGGCAGGGCCAGATGTAATTGTTTTTCCGGCAAGTAAATACATAATATGAAAACGGGAATAATCGGTAGTGATGAGTATGATATGGCATAATATCATGTCGTTCCGGGGAGCGTAAATCAAGAGCAAGGGTGGATATTCACTTATTTTCACGCATATTCACAACTGTTTCACGCTCCGAATAACTATCACCGCCGCACAATAAAATAAACTAAAAATACGGATCGACCGCCGGTCTTTCATACTACGCATGCATTGTGTAAGTACCTGATATATATATATATATATATATCAAACAAGGCCTTTTTGGGGGGTTTTCAGGCTAATATTTTTATAAAATACAAAAGTTTTTAGATAAAGCACTTAGTTCAAATACCGATTATTATATAGGTATATATAAATGAAAACGCATGAATTCATATTGACATATTTAACGACCATGTGTATAATGAACAGTATCTAAAGGGTAAACTGTTTATGTCAATGATAGAGATAGCCAGAAAAGCGAAAGTGTCGACAGGTACTGTTTGCAAAGTTCTCAATGGACATTCCTCCGTTTCGTCGCAGCTGTCGTCCAGGGTGTATAAAGTCGCTCAGGAATTGGGATACGAGCACCGCAAAAAAAGGCGGGGCAAATCTAATGCCGCCATCAATACCGGGTACATGGGGTTGCTGTGCGTGGGGTTGCCGGAGGAGACGGTCAAATTACCTTTTATGCTGACCTTTGCCAGCTATCTGGAATCGCAACTGTCCAATCAGGGCATGCAAATGGTTTGGGTTCAGGTGCCGGATCCGGAGGTATTACCGGATAATGTCAATCCCGCCCGGATGGACGGCGGATTTGTGATCGGTTATCCGGGTGCTAAGATGTTGCCCGGATTGCATCGGCTCCGCGCGGTGGGGGTTTTTGGCTGTCCCCATGCCGGGCTCGACTGGGTTACCACCAATGCCGCGGAACACGGGCGGCGGGCCGGGGAGTATCTGCTGGAGCGGGGGCATCGGCGGCTGGCCTTTCTGTGTACGGACAAACATCATGATGTTTTTGCTGAGTATGGTAGAGCTTTTAAAAATACCGTGGATGCGCACGGCGTGGAAGCCATGATGCTGGTGAGCCAGAAGGAATACAGCTTCCGTTATTTCATGACGCAGCGGGATATCCGGGAAATTGTCCGGGAACTGCTGCAAGCAGGTTATTTTGCGTTGTCTGCCGAAAAGCGACCCACGGGGATGTATATCGCCAATGATGAGATCGCGATGATTACGTATCAAGTATTGGCCGAACACGGTGTCAATCCCGGAACCGATATTGAGATCATTTCCAATGACAATAACGAGCCTTTTCTGGCGGCGTTAGAGCCTCGGCCGGCTACAATTGAGCCGAATTACATGGAGATCACCCGGCGGGCGGTGGAGAAGCTGCTCTATCGGATTCAATACCCGAATGCCCCGATCGGAGCCCAGTTGTTAGTTCCTCCGCGTCTGGTAAGTCCTAACCCGGCAGTCGATGAGAGAACCCGTTAAACCGCGAAAGTTAACAAAAGTGTCAGTGAATGGCATGAGAAATATGATAGTAGGAGATTCGGCTATGAAATCGATAAAAGCGTTTACTTTAGTAGAACTTTTGGTGGTGATCGCCATTATCGCGGTGCTGATGTCTATTTTGATGCCCGCCCTGCAGACGGCCCGCATGCAGGCGACGGGGGCGGTGTGTCTGGGCAATCAGCGGGCGTTGTCTCAGGCGTACGCCTTATATACCGATGACAACGACGGCCGCCTGGTGGGCTCCTATGTTACATCACCCGACGATGGTCTCCCCTACGACTCTTCCTGGGTATGTTTGCCCATGGCCGAGGACGGCACGATATTAAACAGGGGCTCGAGCAACCCCGATGGAACGGGGGGAGATTTCGCCACCCTGGAAGACCGCCAGCGCGGGATTCGGGCCGGTAAGATTTATCCCTACGTGGAGAGTTATGATATTTATCATTGCCCGGGTGACGATCGGATTAAAAACGGGACCTATGCCGGCAGCAGTCTGGTGCATCGTGTCTTTCGCAGCTACTCTATCCAGTTCGGTTTGAACAACCCCGGCCAGGATGGACTCTGTCCGGAAGGCAAAGGAGTGATTAGGCGTTTTTCCGAGCTCAGGAATCCGGGAGCGACCTATTCCACCATAGAGGAACCGGGGGGCGCCTGGGTTTTTAACTGTAACACCGGGTTCATCCTGGACGGGGTAAATTTTTCCGGTTGGTGGTGGTCCATTGTACCCAACTGGCACAGAGACAACGGCACACTGGGTTTTGTAGATGGTCATGCGGAAACTAGAAGGTGGGTGGATGATCGTACCCGGAATCTTGAATTTTCAAGTGGATTCGGTGATATGGACGATGCCTATCAGCCGGACAACCCCGATCTGCATTATATATTCCGCGGCTATGCCATTAACAAATATTGGGATCAAAGCTGGATGGTGTTTGATAATTGAATTGTATAGGGATAGTGTATGTGTGTTGTGTTTGTGAAATGTTATTTGCAGTGCGGATTACTTTCTTGACTGTAAATAGAGAGGAATGTGTCACTGAGGGCGTGGTTGCATAACTGCCCCACCCAGCTAAGAAGGAGGAATGTGTATGGAGTAGTTTTTTGGATTGGGGCTTGGGGTCGGATGAGGCTAAGATTTTTCATTCCGGCCCCGGGCGAGAGTAGAAAAGAATTAGTAATATTGTGTTAGTGGCGTAATCATAATTGCGTTTGGAACGTAAAAATGAGCGTCACCAGTGAAAAACAAGGAGAAAATCATGATGAAGAGAAATTGTATGTTAGCGGCGTTAGCCGTATGTATGCTGGCCGGTTTTGCCTCGGCGGCGGAATGGCCGCCCAAGTCCTGGACCATCAGTACGAGCACCTGGGGCGACGTAACCTACGACAGGTTCAACTTAGACCAGGTAGGCAATGACGTCACGACGGGCGGCAGAACCCGGGCGGACGATGGCAAGTCCAACTGGGTGTGTGATTTTGGTCAATGGCCTCGCCCTTTCGCCTACCAGTGGTATGTGGCCGCAGGCTATGCAAATTACTATGAAGGTCAGATGGCCCCGCAGGAGTACGCCTTTCAAATGTCAAGTTGGGGCGTCGGCGAACCGGATCTTATCCATGAGATTGACGTGACTGAGGGTTGGTACAATGTCTTTGTAGTGTATAACTCACACGGCCCCGGCACCTCCTTGACGCACTCGGGCGTTTGGGCCAGCACCAGCGAGACCGGCCCCCTGACGGCGTTTAATTTTGAAAGCGGTGAGAGCGTCGACGTGGCCCCGTATGATCCGCCTACCATGAACGCCAAGATGGCCAAGGTGGGTACGGTGTACGGCACGACGCTTCTTTTACGCATCTCCGATGACGACGAGAACGGCGGGAATGCTTTTGGCCAGACCGAACCGCACGGCATGGCCTATAAGGCGGCCTACAAGGAGATCCTCATTGAGCCGGCGGCCTTTGAGTTGACCGAAGGCGAGGCCGGAGGTACGGTGACGGTGACGCTGACCGATCAGCCTGCTTCGAATGTTGATATCACGTTCGAGCCCTTAACGTTTGGCGAAGATTACTCTCTGGGTGCGGAAGATCCCAACACAGCGGTTACACTGACCTTTACCCCAGCGGACTGGGCGGCTAAAACCCTCTCGATCAGCGCCGTGGACGACGTGCTGATCGAGGATTATCGCGAAGAAGGGCAACTGGCCATCAGCGTCAGCACCGCGGACGCGGAATACACCGACCCGAACAAGACCATACTCGACTCTATCGACGTCGATATCATCGATAACGAACTGGCGTACGAAGCGACAACCTACCCAATCGTTACCCAGACCTGGGGCGACATTACCGTCCATCACGCTGATTTGGACCAGGCAGGCAACGACATCACGCCGGGCGGCAACACCCGTGCGGCCAACGGCATCGTCAACTGGTTGAGTGATTTCAGTCAATGGCCTCGCCAGTACGCCTACCAGTGGTATGTGGCCACAGGTTATGCAACTCCATTTGAAGGTCAGATGGATCCGGCGCCTTATGGTTTTCAAATGTCGAGTTGGGGCGTCAACGAACCGGAGCTTATCACCGAGGTCGATGTTGCTGAGGGCACCTACGATATATTCGTGTTGTATACTTCCAATGTGAATAGCGGTGATACGTTGAGTAATGGTATTTATGGAAGCACCAGTGAGACGGGCCCGCTGACGCCGTTTACGTTTAAC
>Ga0180435_10003233_pt1 | contig 16411 bp, 13 predicted proteins | sample SS_ome_3_FD_132467 | JGI IMG/M metagenome (GOLD analysis project Ga0180435, IMG submission 132467) | Hypersaline lake sediment archaeal communities from the Salton Sea, California, USA - SS_3_S_1 metaG | ecosystem: Environmental > Aquatic > Non-marine Saline and Alkaline > Hypersaline >...
AGGTTGAGCACAGTGGATTTGCCCGATCCCGATGGACCAACCAGCGCGATGAACTCCCCGCGGGCCACGCTCAGATCAACCCCGCGCAATGCATCCACATAGGAGTCCCCCATCTTGAAGCGACGGGTCAAGCCTGAAGCTCGCACCAATACATCGTCCTTCGCTTCGGCAGCCAAGATTCCCCCGTCCCGATGACTACTGCATCGACTCAGCAACCTGGATTACATCATCCCGCCCAATACGGCCGGCGATCGTGATTGCTACGCCGTTCTCCGTCCAGGCAAGCAGCGTGTTACCCTGCCCATCAGACAGCAGAATCGCCGGCTGTTCCCGTACGGTGATCTCCAGCTCCACGGCATCCCGAATCTGCTGCCGTGCAAGCCGTTGTAAGTCCGACGACGCGGAATCCCGGGCCTCACGCTGCACTACCGTAAAAGCGACCGATGAGTGATTGTAATGCAGTACAATCGCGTCCTCTACCATGAATATATCAGTCAGAGTCGCTCCACCCGGCACGCGAGCAGGAACGAGCAGGTCAAACCCAGCCTGTGTCGCAGCTTCCTCCATCGTCAGCGGCGCGGGTTGTGTGTCCTCGACTTCGATGACTTCGACCCCAGCAGGCACCTCAAACTGGAATAGCTCATCGGCCACCCCCTCGTTGAACTCAAAGGAACGAATGCGCATCCATCCCTGCCCAAGGTTGCCCCCGTCCAGGTAACCCTGGAGCACGATCCAACGATCTTTCTCTACCCACAGCGTGGCCGTGGTACCTGGCGGCAGCAGGGCTGGCGTATCTTCTTCTTCCCGGGGGGTGAATTCTAGACGATATGTGGCCACCTCGTCGATGAGTTCCTCGCCCACCAATTCGACCTCACATGTGTCCAGCACCCACTGAATCCCTTCCTCCATCATCCCGATAATCTGCCGTGGATCAATGGTCTCATCCATGCCCAGGTCATCCACCCCGGCGACGGCCGCTTCACCATGGGTTGGACTATACAGCCAGACCTGCTGCCCATCAGTGACGCTAATCGCGCCAGCCAGATCATCTTTGTTCGCATCAAGAACCTCGGATCGAAAACTGGATGGGCTCCGTTCCCACATTTCAATGACCAATTCCAACTCCTCACCCTGAACTTGGACGCTGAACTCCGCAACGGCGTGAGCGTTCTCAATAGATGCCTCGACCTCTTGCATCTTGACAACAACTTCCTCAGCCGTCGGTTGACTCGCGCACCCCGCCAAAATCAGAGAGAGCACCAAAATGATGCCCGGTCCCACACCCATTCGTCTGTTCATCTGTCACTCCTTTCCGATTGGTATTGCACTTAGAGTATACCAATCACCTGTTGCGATTGGGTGACAAGCCTGCTACCTGAATGTGAACATTTGTTACAGAGGCAGCGTAAACCATACGTGGCTGCCGCAGCCCTCCGCGCTGTCGACACCGATTCGCCCATCATGTGCTTCCACGATTGCCTGGACAATAGCCAACCCCAACCCGGTGCCGCTTCCCCTCCCACGGTAGTACGCCTCAAAAGCGCGCGATCGTTCGTCGTCACTCATGCCCAAGCCCGTATCACGCACACTCACCCGGATCTCGTCGTCCAGGCGAGTGACCGACAACGTCACACGTCCGCCCGCCGGCGTGAACTTGATCGCATTCTCCAGCAGATTGAGAATCACGCGCTCCAGACGGTCACAATCAGCACTGACCAGCGGTAGGCTCGGCAGGAGATCCACGTCAAGACGAACGCGCCGATGGCGAGCCATGTCCTCACTCAAGGTCACCGCATCACGAGCAACAGCGGTGATATCTATTGGGCCGCGGTTCAGCTCCAGGTGGCCACTCTGCCAACGAGAAAAATCCAGAAGCTGATTCACCAGACGGATCAGACGATCGGTTTCGTGCTCAGCAATATTCAATGAACGGCTACAACCAACCTCAGGATCATCTGCAAGATTGGCTAACATTCCCTTGATCGCCGTCAAAGGCGTACGTAGATCGTGCGAGATCTCGCTGATGAACCGGTCCCGCGCAGCCTCCAGATCTTTAAGCTGCTCGGCCATGTGGTTGACACCTTCGGCCAAGCGGCCGAGTTCATTGGGCGGATAAGGATCCAGGCGCCCCTCGAAATCCCCGGTCGCGATGCGTTCCGTCGCGCGCTGCATATCCCGAATTGGACGGCTCAGGCGGCGCGCGAGCACAAGACTGATCAGCAGCGAAACCAGCCCTGCTCCGAGGATTGCTCCCAGCGTGATATAGCGCAATATGGAGAGGAACCTGGCAGGGGCCAAGGTTGAACGCGATACCTCGACCACACCGATGGTCTGACCTGCAGCAGCGATCGAACGGGCAACGTAGCGGCGGTCAGGCAGATCACGGCTCGCCCTGACAAAGACCGCAGGGCTACGATAGCGCAGCTCGCGGAGTGCCGCCAAACTCGGCTGCAATCCGATATCCTGGCTGGCCGCGAGCAGCGTTCCATCGCTGGCTGCGAAGAAGCGAACTGTAACATCCGCCTGTGGAGCGAACAATCCCGCGATCTTCGGGGTCAGAGCAGCCAATGCCCGCTCATCCGAAACCAGACTGGCCACGTAGGCTGCGTGAAAATCGGCCTGTGCCGCCAGATCGGCGTCAAGGCGCTGATCGATGTAGAACGCTGCGAGGAGATAGATGGCAACACTGAGGCCAAGTAGAAGCGGAATGGTCGCAAACAGGTAGACACCTGCCAACCGGGTGGACAGGCTATGCCTCCAGTGCAACAACAGAGATAGCCTTGGCTTACCAGCATGCGCCGGCACAGATTTGCCGGGCAATTCTGCGGGCAGCACACCATTGGCTTCTGAAGCAGATCCCTCAGTCACCTACACATCCTCAGCCAGCCGGTACCCGATGCCCCACTCCGTGAGGATCACGTCATCGTCGGGCGCAATGGCAGCCAGCTTCACACGCAATCGCCGCACGTGCACGTCGACTGTGCGCTGACCGATGAAGCTCTCCTGCCCCCACACGTGAGAAAGAAGTGCATCTCGCGTGAACACTTGCCCCCGGTGCTGTGCCAGAAAACTCAGGAGATCGTATTCCTTGGGCCGTAATTCCAGTTGCGTCCCCCGGAAGTAGACCCTGCGGCGGGCACCATCAATGACCAGAGCATCGCTCCGGCCGACAACCTCAGAAATGCCCTCGATACGCGCCTCAAGCGACCGTATTTCGACCTGGCGGCGAAGCTGTACATGGATGCGCGCGCTTAGTTCCCGAGGGTCGAAGGGCTTGACAAGGTAGTCATCCCCACCAATCTCAAGCCCGACAATACGGTCGACGATGTCATCGCGGGCAGTGAGCAAAATCACAGGGACGGTATGACCGGCACTCCGCAACTGCCGGAGCACTTCGAAGCCATCAATGCCGGGCAGCATGATGTCGAGCACGATCAGATCGGGGGAATCGACCTCAACCTGGGCAAGCGCCTCCTCACCGCTGGCCGCCACCCATACCAGAAACCCCTCCCGTTCCAGACGATCCCGCACAACCGCGACGATAGCGGGTTCATCATCGACTACCAGAATGCGCTGCATTGTTACCTCCAGTGCCATTGTAACAATTCGCGGATGGTACGTCAAACTCAATGTTCTGATCGTATGATCGAGACCTCAACTCGAAACGAAAATACATTGACCCACTGGCCAGTTCGCATATACTACAGAACACTTCGCAAAATGAGACAAGGAGATACCACAATGAACAGCTACCGCAAGGAACTTTGGTTTGATATACCAACCCGTCGCGCCTTCTTAAATATCACGCCGCAAGTCCAGGACTGTCTTCTTGAAAGTGGCATTCAGGAAGGGCTTATGCTCGTCAACGCGATGCACATCACCGCGTCGGTCTTCATTAACGACGATGAGCATGGTCTGCACCAGGACTACGATACCTGGCTGGAAAAGCTGGCACCGCACGAGCCCATCAGCCAGTATCGCCACAATCGCACCGGCGAGGACAACGGCGACGCGCATCTCAAACGCCAGGTTATGGGACGTGAGGTCGTGGTTGCCGTGACCAACGGCAGGCTGGACTTCGGGCCGTGGGAGCAGATATTCTACGGAGAGTTCGATGGGCGACGCAGGAAACGAGTCCTGGTCAAGATCATCGGCGAATAGAATAGATCATTGACGCCGCGATGGCGGCATGATACACTATGAGTAGGATGTACAACTGTACCATAGTGCGAGCCCCTCTCCGGGCAGTTGGAGAAGACCCATGAAAGCGCCAGCGGTTTTCGTAGTCAGCTTAATTCTACTGCTACCCACCTTCGCTCCGCCATTCGAGATCGACCAGCCAGGCTCAGCGAACCTGCTGGCAAACCCGTCTTTCGAGGCAGGCACGACGCGCGACAATCTCTTCTGGACTCCCGCGGGTGGCCCCTTCACTCAGGCGTATGGCGAGATCGGGAGTCCCGAGGACTGGCTCGTCTGGTGGCACGAGTACTTCCCCTGTACAGAGAATCCCGACTACCACATGGGGCGCCCCGAGTCCCTCGTCGTCCGGCTGTCTGACGGATTTCCAGACGCAGAACGGGTCCTGGATGGCGACGCCGCGGTCAAGATGTTCACGTTCTACCGATGTCACAAATATGGAATTCTCCAGCAGGTAGCGGTTACACCTGGGGCCTGGTATGAGTTCTCAGCCTATGTTCACGCCTGGTACTCTCGCTGCTCAACACGTCCGCACGCTGCACCCTACGAATCCGACTGTGTCACGCCAATCGACTGGGCTCACGACCTGCTGCGTGTGGGCATCGATTCCACCGGCGGGATCGATCCGGACAGCCCCAACGTCGTGTGGAGCGATCAATCTGAGTCATATGGGGTCTACGAAACCAGACGCTGGGTACAGGCGCAGGCAGCCGCCAGCACTGTCACGGTCTTCGTCGAATCGGTAGCCACCCAGCCCCTCCAAAACAATGACGACTACATCGATCGTGCCGAGCTAGTGGAGATTGATCCCACACTCCTACTGCGAAATCCATCCTTTGAGGAGGGTACCACGTGGGATGTCCGGTATTGGACTACTGATGGCGGGCCGCACACCAATCGCCTGGCCAACATCGAAGCGCCGGTCGGCTGGTCGGTATGGTGGTACGAGGGTATCCCCTGCGCCGACAACCCGGATTACACAACAGGGCGACCCGCAACGGACATCTTGCGCCTATCAGAAGGCTTCGGCGATCCTGAACGTATACTGAGCGGCGACGCAGCGGCCAGCGTGTACACAAGCTGGAAATGTCACAAACAGGGGCTGCTGCAGCAAGCCAATGTCTTGCCCGGCTGGCGCTACGAATTCTCGATCTACGTCCATTCATGGTACTCACGATGCACCAGTCAGTTCCACACTCCTCCCTACGATAGTGACTGCCTGACACCGCTTGGTTGGGCGTCGGACCGGTTGCAGGTGGGGATCGATCCATATGGTGGTACAGATCCCGACAGTCCGCATGTGGTGTGGGGCAACGCCACGGAAATCTACGGAACCTATGGCGGCCGCCTGTCCGTCGAAGCCGAGGCAGCCGCCGACACAGTCACGGTTTTTGTGAAATCAGTGGCGGGGCAGCCGCTCCAGTACAACAACAACTACTTCGACCACGCGACCCTCGGCTTTGCCGAGATCTACTACTTTCCGGTGATTGCGCGGTAGAGTAATTTCACGCCCTCGACCAGGCGCACCGACGAAGTCGATCAGCGCCGCACCTCAATCTCCTCAAGCTCCTGGGTACTCGTTTCGTATGGCCTGAGCAACAGGACAATGCCGATTGGGGCCAGCATCAGCAGTCCCGCAACCACCCAGAACCACTCCATGGTTGGAAATGCCTGTAGCAGAATCGCCGCCAATGCAGGGCCGACCACGTAGGAAACCCGTGCCAGCGTCGTCGTCCAGCCCATGCACGCCCCCCGCCGTTCTGTCGGGAAGACCTCCGGGATGTAAACGACAATCCAGGTATAGGTGAACGATGTAAAGAAACCCGTGATGACCGTCGCAATGGGAAGCAGTATCCCTTCAGCAAAACCCAACATGCACAGAACAGCCGCCAGGGCCACACAGCCAACGATGATGGCCGGCTTTCGGCCTATGCGGTCCATCAACCAACCTGCGACAACTCCGCCCACCATTGCCATAATGAGGGTTGCCAGCAGCACCATCGACCACTGAGAGAGGGAGTACCCCTTGATGGTCATGAAGTAGTAACCTGCCCAGAAGTACAGAAATGAGTAAATCAGCCAGCAGAGCCAAATTGAGGCAGAAATCAGAATATAGCGCAAATCGCACCTATCGATCACGCCCAGGCCATACAAGTGGCTTTTCCGCGCTCCCTGGCGGCGCTCCTCCTGGATCGCGGAATAGCGCCCTGTCTCTTTCATTAAAAACCACAGAATGAGCATAGGGATCATGAACACCCCCATGACCCCATACATCCATTTCCAGCTCAGGCCCAGTGTGTTCATCAGGAAGAGAGGCAGAAGAGCCTGCAGCGGAATCAGGCCGATCACATACACAATTGACACGTACTTGGCCCGTCGGTCAGCCGGCGACTCCTCACTGATGGGAATCGTCCACATGTTGGATACGGTCGAGAACATGACCGCCGTATAGGATACCATGAACAGATGCAGCGACGGCGTCACAAACACAATCGCGATGGCCGAGAGCCCCATCAACCCAATCAACACAAGGATGGACAGCTTGCGACCGATCATATCATTAAGACCGTTCAACAAGAAGATGAAGAACGTAGCAGCCAGATACATAGCCTCAAGCCATGAGAATCTTGAGGCAGAAATCGCATATTCCTCGATGATATACGGGATAGCCGTGGTTTTGACCGTGGACAGATACTGGTCCATCACAGCCACAAGCCCCATGAATACCATCAAGTATGTAAGATAGGAACGGCTCCGCGTCAGCTTCATGACGCTAGTCGCAGAAGCGCCTGCAGAATTGACCATCGTATCACCTCACGGCAATTGTCCCCCCCGACAGATTGCCACGCACCATCGGGGGTCTCGGGTTCTCGCAAACTCCTGACCTGCTCATCGTAGACAGGCACACCTCCCGCCTACGAACTTCCACCCAAATCTCCTCAGAGCAGGTCATTGTCGCGCTCCCGCAGAAGTATGGTGCGCTCGCGCGTAGCCAAACACCCGCCGTCTGGCAACGAAGCACGAGCATACATCAAACAACACACCACGCCCCACAAAGTTGCTTGCCACTATCTGGGCAAACAGCACATCGCAACTATCGGCGCGTGTACCGACTTATCGAGGAGGCCAATCGCACTTAGGTTCATGGGGCGTCAAACGCATTTCACAGCCATGCCGCGGCTATGCTCCGGACCGCCGCAACCTCAGATCCCGGAAGCTAACCAGCTGGTGCTGTCGCTCATCGTACAGATGCAGAAAGAGTGATTTCAGGCTCGTAGGGATGCTAAGCGGTGCGACGGTCCGAAGCTCTGGTACCGTGCGAAACGCTCGTGGGAGATTGTAGTTCGGAATACGCGGGCGGACATGGTGGATATGATGAAAGCCAATGTTACCCGTAAACCATTGCAGTACCGCGGGCAACTTGTAGTAGGAACTGCTGTTCAGCGCGGCCTTCAACGGTGTCCATTCATCATCACGATATAGATGTACGCCCTCATACTGATGCTGAACATAGAATAGCCATACGCCAGTCGCAGCGGCAATCAGGATGATCGGCAGCTGAATCAGAACATATGTACGTAGGCCAATAGTCAGGCCGGCCACCAATACAATGACCCCCAGGGCAAGATTCGTGAGGTGCACACTGCGGCGATCCTGCCTCCTGAGTCCCCTCTGAGGCAAACGGTTGACGAACAGAAAGACCATCCCTGATCCAATTCCAAACATGATGAAGGGAGCCTGAAACACCCGATATACGATCTGCTTCAGCCTCGGGGCCGATCGGTACTCATCGACGGTCATCAGCCACACGTCCCCTGTGCCGCGTTGGTCAAGGTTTCCCATTGTGGAATGATGCACAGCGTGAGAGTGGCGCCATGCTTCGTAGGGTGTAAAGGTCAAGACTCCGGCCACATAACCCAGAATCGTGTTGGCCCGGCGCGAGGCAAAGAACGAGTTGTGACCACAATCATGGAAGACGATGAAGATTCTGATCAGAAATCCGGCCGCGACCACTGATAGGACCAGTGTAATCCAATACGATGCACCAGACTGGACCAGGCGAATCATCAGAATCCACAACAAGAGGTATGGAATGAAGCTGTTCACAATTTGCCAGATCGCTTGCCTCACACTGGGCTGCTCATACCCACGCACAGCCTGATACCATCCTGTCCCTTGCGCTCGGCCCGTTAAGAGACCCGATTGAGCAGACATAATACACCTCCTCGAAACTGTGACCGGCTTGCTCCTTAGTCGGCAGAAAGACCTGCCCAACTTCGCACAAACGGTTAGCACGTGATCCTGAGGCGCTGATGCCGCGAAATCTGGAGTCTACCTCGTCTATGACAGTGCAGGTCTCTCTGAGTGGCTCGAAACGAAGGATTCAAACATGCTGCCTACTCGTACAACAAAATTGTATCAGGATACCAACCAACAGTCAATAGTTCTTGCAGCACGCCGCATGCCTGCACACATCCCAAGAATCACAGCCTGTATACTTTTTCACACTTTGACAATATGGCATCCTGCGAGTAGAGTTATGGCAGTACTCGAAGGAGACCAATAGATGAACGTACTGGGAATCTGTGGCAGCCCGCATCCAAATGGCAACACGGCCTTCGCCTTAAAACACGCACTGGAAATCGTGTCCGAGGCTGGTGTCGCTACATCCTACGTTTCCCTCGCTGGCAGAACGCTTGCGCCCTGCAATGGCTGTTTTTCCTGCCGCTCCGGCGAATGCATCTACCAGGATGACATGACGCCAATCTACGATCAAATCCGTCTCTGTGATGGGCTCATCCTTGCTTCTCCGGTGTATATGGGCTTGATCAGTGGCCAGATGAAAGTCCTGATGGACCGCACCGTGGTATTCCGCGCCACGGGGGCCTTCGAGCTTAGCGGCAGGGTTGGCGCCAGCATCGCCTGCGGTGGATTCCGCAACGGTGGCCAAGAGCTCACCCTCCAGGCGATGCACACATTCTTCCTGCAGCAGGACATGGTCGCGATAGCGGACGGCCCTCGATTCAGCCATTCGGGGGCCGCAATTGTCGGGCGCGCAGAAGAGGACGAAATTGGGCTGACTACAGTCGAAAATCTGGCCCACCGTATCGTTCAGGCGATCAAGAAGCCAGGACCAGCTATCCGCTAAGAATCGTCGAAGATGTCGCCCAGCGCATCCTCCCACGCCCGGCTAAGAGGCTCGAAAGTTGTCTCAGTGAAATCCTCATCGACCGTCTCCAGATACTCCCTCACACCGAGCTCAGATACGATTCCAAGCTGTTCGATCTGCGTATCCCACGCGGCCGTAATCGCATCTGCACGCTGGCTGAGATCCGACAGGTCGAGGTCGAAACCCGACATATAGCAGATCCGCCGCATCAGATCATACCAGGCCTTGTAGTCCTCCTCCATCGACATCACCTCAGCCACCACTGAGGTTCCAGAGAATTGGTACGACGGCACCATCGCATAGAAAACAGTGACTTCGATCTCTCGCATCTCGGCCCGATGGGCAAGATACGTGCCGATGGTGGAGCCACCCTCATAATCGGAGAATCTGACAGCATAGCCAGTCAGCTCATCGCGCATCGGAGAATGGCTGTATACGCACGAAAACTCGCGATTCTTGTCATATGGCACAGGGCCGTGCACGCCGCCCAGGATGACAATCCTTTCAACGCCCAGCTCCTCGGCCATATCCAGAAATGCATCGGCGTAACGATCTTCATTGTAGTGCGGCTCGGTCCCCAGGAAAATGAAAATGCCACCTTGTCCGCTCTGAGCGTGAAATACTTCATTCTTGCGCTCACTCATGCCCGTCCGGTGACCGTCCTGCAATTTGACAACTGGCCTCAGCAAATGGTGAGTTCCCGGTATTTGAAACAGGTAGAATCCCGCAGGCTTCAACGCACCAATCTTCTTGGCACGCGTCCGCCGGATCAAATATGCCGGCAACCCCGATGACACACTCCCTGCATCTGCCCACTGATTCCAGCCGGCGATCATATATGTCACGCCGGTGGGTTTCTCCCAGAGATCGAGTAGTTCATTCATAGGTTCATCAGCCTTTCGAGCCACCTGGCCGGTATCACACCATCGAAGTAACTAAAACGACGATCAATTCTAGTCCCATTATAGCGCACATAGGCCATCCCGGGTAGCCGTCGGCAGCGAATATCAAGAAAATCCCCCCTTCTTGGAGAATTGCTATTGCAGAATCGCCAAACCCGTTTAGAATACGTACTACTCATCGCCGTATCCAACCCCACCGGGTGCCTGATCCACAGTCCACTACAGATATGGAGAGAGATTACATATGAGTTATACACAGAATAAGGCTAGAGAGACTGGCAGAACACACAAGTTCTCCAGAAGAACGCTCATGAAGCTGGCTGCAGCCAGCGTGCTCGTCGGGTGCCAACCCGATATGACAACGCCGACACAAACTGAGAAACCGCAACCGTCGCCTATGCCTACCCCTGACACCACAATACCAGCGCCCACCAGCACACCAACAATTCCTCCAGAACCGACGCCAACCACCAGCGCTGTCGTCACGCCTGAGGGCGAACCTACGGTGCCGCCAAGCCGTGCAGATATCACACAAGTCTATCCCGCTGTGCCCAGCAAGGTCATCCGCACCCATCACGGTGCAGTCTGGGCAAACCAGCAGCTGGTCCCGGAAGCGCTCAGCCAGATGCTCGATGCTGGAATCAGTCACTTGACCGGTCTCGACAATCCAGGAACAGCCTGGAGTATTCTCTTCTCTCCTGAGGAACGTGTCGCAATCAAAGTCAACACCATCCGCGGGTCCGACTACTGGACCCATGTGCCGCTTGTCCTGGCCGTCACCGAGAAACTGAAGTCCGCCGGAATTCCCCCGGAACAGATCTTCGTCTTCGATCGTTACTCGTCCGAACTCGAAAGCACCGGATATCCAATCAACAAGAATCCTCCGGGTATCCAATGTTTGGGAACCGATGACCATTTCACAAACGGCTGGCAGCTAAACGGCAAGGATTTGGGCATCAGCGACATCCTGCTCGAGTGTGACGCACTGATCAATATGCCCGTTCTCAAGAACCACGGCATGTCGGGGCTCAGTTTCGCACTCAAGAATCACTATGGCACGATAAACCAGCCCAGCCGGTTTCACGACAACTTTGGCATCTGCATCGCTGAATTGAACGCACTGGAACCCATCCGCGACCGGACGCGGCTGATCATAGGCGATGAACTCACAATCGTTCAACGCAGCTGGAAAGCCGCCTATCCGGGAGATTCGATTTTGATGAGCTTTGATCCTGTTGCGCACGATACGGCTGGACTACAGCTATATGAGCAGGCCGCCGGTGGGGGTGAGTCCGCGGCAGTGAGAGCAGGCGCTGAAAGCTGGCTGTCTCATGCGGCAGGAATTGGCGTGGGAACTGATGACCCAAACCACATAGAGTTGGTGGAGGTAGCACTGTGAGCGACAGGGTAACACGCCGGCGGTTCCTGATGTGCGGAGGGATTGCAGCCGCTTCTCTCGCGCTGGGAGTTGCTGGTTGCGCAGAGAATACTGAGCAATCCCGGCAAGGACGCCAGGTGGATCTTACAGCTGGTGAGCACCCTCATCTGACGGTAGCCCGTGGAAACGACACGGCCGAGATCACACGACGCGCAATTGCGGCGCTGGGCGGAATCGAGCGCTTCGTTAGGTCCGGCGACGATGTGATCATCAAACCGAACATCTGCGTCGATTATCATCCACCCGAATACGCCGCCACAACCAATCCAACTGTCGTCGCTACATTGGTCTCTCTATGCCTGGATGCCGGAGCTAAACGCGTACGTGTTATGGACACTCCATTCGGCGGAACCCCAGAATCGGCCTACGCTGTCAGCGGCATACAAGACGCAGTCGTGTCAGCCGGTGGACAAATGGAGGTGATGAGCCCGGTCAAGTTCCGGAGATTCGACATCCCTGAGGGAAAGGACATAACCGCGTGGGAGATCTATCAGGATATCATCGATGCCGACGTCCTGATAAACGTCCCGATCGCCAAAGATCACTCCTTGGCGCGCCTGAGCCTGGGGGCGAAAAACCTGTTGGGCGTCATCACCCAACCCAACCAGATCCACAGGAACCTGGCTCAACGGGTAGCAGACCTGGCCAGTCTGATCCGCCCAACGCTTACAGTGGTCGACGCAGTACGCATTCTCGTGGATCACGGACCAACCGGCGGGAGTCTGAACGATGTCAAACTGACGAACACAATCATAGCGAGCCCCGACCTGGTAGCCGCTGATGCGTACGCTGCCTCGCTCTTCGATATAGCAGGCGAGGACGTGGCGTATATCAAAGCATCGGCCGCGATGGGGCTGGGAACGTTGGATATAGACAGCATCAAGATCGAGGAAATCAATGAGTAGAATCGCGGGCAGAATCACAGAGCTGTTCAGCCTTGCTATCAGCGTGCTTCTGCTTGCAGGCTGCGCTGATAAGAACGATGCAGCGCCGGCGTTGGTGCCCGTTGACTCGCTCCCCGAAGGTTGGACAGTGGTTGATGATCCGGTCGTGTTCGACAGCGAGAACCTATACGATCTCGTCAATGGCCAGGCCGAATCCTTTTTCGCCTATGGGTTCGAGCAGGTAACCGTACAGGACTATGAGAATACAGAGGAGGCCCGACTATCAGTAGAGGTCTGGGAATTAGCAACACCCGCAGATGCCTACGGGCTCTTCACTGTGAGCATCGCCGGTGAGCCAATAGACATGGGAAACGCCGGTGACACCGACCGTGGGCGGCGCTTGGGCTTCTGGCAAGATCATTACTACGTTCAGGTGCGGGCTCAGCAGGAGCTGTCTGAGCGCGACCTACGTGGTTTTGCTGAGGCCGTAGCTGCAGACCTGCCGGCAGGTGGAGAACGTCCAACGCTGCTTGACCGCCTACCAACGGCAGGCCAGGTGGAGCGCAGCACACGCTACTTCCACGAGGAGATCTCGTTCCAGGACGACCTGTGGCTCGGAGGGGAGAACCTGCTGAGGCTCAGTCCCCAAACCAACGGATGCCTCGCGAAGTACGAGATTGACAACCGGATTGGGCTGCTGCTTCTGATCGAGTATCCTGACGAAAATTCAGCAGATGTCGGGCTGGCAGCACTCCAAGCCAGCTCTGTGGAACAATTGCTCAATGCTGCCACTCAGGGCAGAATGCTGGCAGCGGTCTTTGGAGATATTGCCCCCGATGCGGCCGAAGAGCTGCTCGGCGCAGTGCTGGAAAAATGAACAGCGTGAAAGATATGCGAACGAAACGAACTTTCTGGTCACGCCTCCGCACAGGCCGTCAAATCGTTCAGGCCTTGACCTTCGCGCTCTACATCTACCTGCTTTTCGCGGCGCTCCAGCGCAGGGCTGCTTTCCCACTAGCAGATCTTTTCTTTCGCCTGGATCCTCTCAACGCGTCTGCCGCTATGCTCGCCAGCCGGGCCTGGATTCCACAACTTGCCCCAGCGCTTGCCACACTCGTGCTGACGCTGGTTCTAGGGCGAGTCTGGTGTGGCTGGATATGTCCTTTGGGCACGTTGCTCGATTGGGTTCGTTTTCCGGCAGCGGTCAGGCGATCTCTCAGCATCTCAGCACGCTGGCGGCAGGTCAAGACCCTTCTGCTCATCGGCACCTTGGTAATGGCACTTCTGGGCAGCCTCTTCCTGCTCCTACTGGATCCTCTGGCAATTCTCACTCGAACGATGACCTCCGCAGTTCTGCCGGTTCTGAACCATACCGTTACCGCATTCGAGCGCACACTGTACCCACTCAGATTCCTGCGTCCCCTCGTAGACTGGCTGGAAAGCGTTCTGCGTGGATCAGTGCTGCCCGTTATTCAGCCGGTATTCGCACACAGCGTCCTGATCGGCCTGTTCTTCACCGCCATTGTGGGACTCAACGCGCTGGCCGATCGATTTTGGTGTCGTTATCTATGCCCGCTCGGCGCACTTCTGGGGTTGCTCTCAAAGATCTCAATACTGCGGCCAATCATTCCCGCAGCGTGCAGTCGCTGCGGTCACTGTGTCAGCGCCTGTCGGGTCGACGCGATCAGCTCCGGTGATGGCTATAGGATCGAACCCGCGGAGTGTATTGTGTGCCTGGACTGCCTCGTGGCCTGCCCTGAAAGCAGTATCAGCTTCAATCCGACGCTGAAAGCTTCTGCCAGCACTGCTTATGACCCGGGACGCCGCGAGATTCTGGCTTCTGTCGCAGCCAGCGCCGCCAGCCTCGCTCTTTTGAGAGTCGCTCCACAGACCAAACAAGTCCATCCACATTTGATGCGCCCCCCTGGTGCGGATGATGAGGCGAAGTTCTTATCCAGCTGTCTGCGCTGCAGCCAGTGTATGAAGGTATGTCCAACATCCGGGTTACAGCCGGTGCTTTTCGAAACAGGAGTTGAGGGCATGTGGACACCAAATCTCGTAGCACGCCTGGGCTACTGTGACTACGGATGTAACGCCTGCGGCCAGGTATGCCCATCTGGCGCAATTCCCGCCATGGCGCTCGATGAGAAACGGCAGGCGGTCCTGGGAGAGGCCGTCGTCGATCGCAATCGCTGCCTACCTTGGGCGCAGGGCATCCCGTGTATTGTATGTGAGGAAATGTGTCCAATCCCTGAGAAAGCGATCCGTGTGGAAAATGTGCCGATTACGACCGACACAGGCGAAACCATCACCCTCCAGAGGCCTTACGTCCTGCAGGACCTGTGCATCGGCTGCGGCATCTGCGAATATCAGTGCCCAATGGGCGGTGATGCGGCTATCCGTGTACATCACAGGTAAAATCCATGAATAGACGATTGCTATTCATCAACCCCGTTCAACACCAGTGGCGCCTGGCAACCCTCCAGGTCGATACGCTCCCGAAAGACCCGCGCGAAGACTACTTCACACTCAGCGGAGAACCTCTATGTCAATACCTCTTGCGCCAAGATCGAAGCTCCCTGGTAATCGCGCGCGGCCCGCTGCCCTTCCTGGCTGGCAACAAGGCAACCGTGGGCTACATCTCACCGCTCACAGAATTACCGCACTACAGCTTCGTCGGCGGCCGTGCGGCTGCACAGCTGTTCAACCTTGGGCTCGATGCAATCTGTCTCCAGTTGGACGTCCAGCCGGATTCCGGCAAGCAATCATCTAAGCCAGTCATCGTCCTGCGCGGACGCACGCCACAGCTTGATGTGACCTTCAGCTACCCCGCCACACTGCCAACCGGCCAGCGCAGCGCGTACTACTGGCTGCTTGAAGAGAAGTTGAAGGGAACCGACCATGCCGGCAGCATCTTCACAATCGGCGAAGGTGCACGGCACGGCTACCGGTCGGCAAACCTGGCGGTGGATGCCATTTATCACGCCGGAAGAGGCGGCGCAGGTCTCGTGTTCTCGCAATTTGCCTCAGCGCTGGTGCTGAACGGTACGATCAGAGAGCTTTCCGATCTCCTGCCACACAGCGACCCCTCGTTCCTCAGAAACCCGAATCGGATGACCTCATCGCAGCTTGAACGCGACTGTTCGCGGCTCTCACGACGAGATGGTGGAACTATCACGAAGTTGTACACGACTGGAGCAACCCTCGACGGCAGAGACTCACTGCCAGCCAACAACGCCCGAGAGGTGGGATACTCGTTGGCAGATTTGGGCAGCCCTCGCATCCTGCGTGCCACACGCCAGGGCCAGACTGGCTGCCACTGGTGCCCCGTGGACTGCCGTCACTACCACTGGCTTCCCGCCGACTACGCGCCTCGTGGCGTCGACAGATTCCTCGATGATTTCGAGCCGGCTTATGCCGTCTTTGCCATGCTGGGCCTGAACTCTGCGGCGAACACCCTCGAGAGCAAACTCGAATTGCTGACAGAGGTCAATCAGCTGGTGATCATGCCAATCGAACAGATGGGAGCTGACGTCATAGATATTGGGACAGGGTTGGCTGCCTTGTTCGAGGGAGTAAGACAGGGCTTGATCCCAGCCAATGAACTGCCGGACTTCATCTCCGATGACACAAGTATCGACGCTCTGGAAAAAGCCGCCCGTGCGGTGGCCATGCTGCGCAGCGGGACAGCAGCCAGGCACAGCGCTCTGCATGCGGCTGGCAGTGGGCCGCAGAGACTGGTGCAGCTCTATCCTGGCATGCAAGACATCGTATTCACCGGCGGTAAGGGAACACTGGGAAATGCGGGTCACGCCAATGC
>Ga0180435_10003234_pt1 | contig 16411 bp, 13 predicted proteins | sample SS_ome_3_FD_132467 | JGI IMG/M metagenome (GOLD analysis project Ga0180435, IMG submission 132467) | Hypersaline lake sediment archaeal communities from the Salton Sea, California, USA - SS_3_S_1 metaG | ecosystem: Environmental > Aquatic > Non-marine Saline and Alkaline > Hypersaline >...
ATTGCTAGATTGTTTTCAGTGGTAGCCATGTTTGCATGGATTGCCTTTATCCTGGTGGTCGTTTTTATGGTCGTGCAGGCTTCACGCAGTAAGCCTGTGAAGCGCAGCGGCCTGGTCATCTTGATTGCCGGTATTGTGGCACTGGTGCTCAGCACGGTCAGTGCGGGCCTGGTGTTCATCGAGCCCCAGGAGCGCGGCGTGGTCATCTCGGCCATCGACCCGAAAGGGTATCGCGAGCAGGCGTTGGACCCTGGTTTGCACTGGGTGATCCCGTTTGCCGAGTCGGTGGTGAGGTACCCGATCTCCCGCCAGACGTATACGATGTCGATCAAGACATCTGAAGGACAGTTGGAAGGTGATGATTCCATAGAGGCGCGCACGTCTGATGGCCAGAAAGTGCTCGTCGATGCTTCGATCATCTTTGCTGTTGACCCAACAAAAGTAGTTGATGTACATATTACCTGGCAGGATCGCTATGACCGCGATCTGGTGCGGGCACAGGCGCGCGGTGTGATCCGCGACGCAGTTTCACAGTTTGGTGTAGCAGAGGTTTATAGCACCAAGCGTTTTGAATTGGTTGACCTTGTGTCGTCTGAATTGGATGAAAAACTGACTGATAATGGCCTCATTCTGGTTGACTTTGTACTGCGTAACATTTCTTTCTCGGATGAATATGCGGCCTCTGTAGAGCAGAAACAGATCGCCGAGCAGTTGGCACAGCAGGGCAAGTTTGTGGTTGAGCAGAAGAAGCAGGAGGCCGAACAGGCCCGCCAGACTGCTCAGGGCCAGGCCGACGCCGCTGTTATTGAGGCGCAGGGCCGCGCGGATGCGCGCCTGATCGAGGCCGAGGCTGAGGCCAAGGCGTTGGAATTGGTGGCGGCGGCCATTGAGGGCAATCCTGATCTGTTGACTTACCAATATATCAACCAGATCACGCCCAATATTGACGTGATGCTGCTGCCGAACGATTCGCCGTTCCTGTTCCCGCTGCCCGAGGTGGGGCCGACCTCACCGGTGACGGTGGTGCCGGGCGAGTAAGGCAATACGTAGTTGAAGAATTGAGCAGCGCGGGTGATGAACCCGCGCTGTGTTTTTTTACTTCCCCCCTTTTTAACTCCCCGCTTCGTAGGGACTACGCCGTTCCCGTTTTTCTTGTGAAAAACAAGGGTGGCATATGTTGAATTCGTGATATGGGATGGCCCTATGGCAGTGCCTGTTTGGAAAATTCTAATCAGATTATAGGATTTCACATTGCGAGGGGTTGGGACTTGCTTTTATAATAGAGGAACGATGGAGATTTCGGATCATATTCAGGGAATTTTGAAGACGCTGCCTGACAAGCCGGGCTGTTATTTAATGAAGAACAGCGAGGGGACGGTGATCTATGTGGGCAAGGCGATCAATCTAAAGAACCGCGTACGCTCGTATTTCCATAAGAGTGCGCAGAAGGACGGCAAGACGCGCCAGCTTGTGCTGCATATTGCGCATATTGACTGGATCGTTGTGGGGTCGGAGCTGGAAGCGTTGATCCTGGAGATGAATCTGATCAAGAAGTACCGTCCGCGCTATAACGTGCTGATGAAGGATGATAAGCGCTATCCATACATCAAGGTAGATTGGCAGCAGGATTTCCCCAGGGTGACGATCACGCGTAATATGGTCAAGGATGGCGCGCGCTATTTTGGGCCGTATACGAGTGTGTGGGCGATGCACCAGACGCTGGACTTGCTGCGGCGTGTGTTTCCTTACCGCACGTGTGATCGCGATATCACGGGGAAGGATGCACGCGCGTGCCTGTATCAGGATATCAAATTGTGTACCGCGCCCTGCGTGGGAGCGATCGACCGCGAGGGATACCGTGCAGTGATCGAGGATCTGTGCAAGTTCCTGGAGGGTAAGACGGACCCGATCGTGAAGAAATTGCAGGTGGAGATGGAACAGGCCGCCGAGGATCTGCGCTTTGAACAGGCGGCCATTCTGCGCGACCGCATTAAAGCCATCGAAACGGTGGTGGAGCGCCAGAAGGTGATCTACAGCGATCAGCAGGATTCAGATGTGATCGCGATGGCGCGAGAAGACGGGGAAGCCTGTGTGCAGATCTTTTTCATCCGCGGCGGTAAGCTGATCGGGCGGGAGTATTTCATTCTGGAAGGCACAGAGGATGAGGCGGACAGCGAGGTAATCGCAGAGTTTGTCAAGCAGTTTTACGAGAAAGCGCCCAGTGTGCCGGATGAAGTGCTGCTGCCGCATGAGATCGAGGAAGCGCGCATTATCCAGACATGGTTGAATACGCGCCGCAGCGGCTCGAAGGTGGAGCTGCGCGTGCCGCGGCGGGGCAAACCGCGCCATCTGGTGAAGATGGCGACCGAGAATGCCGCTGAGACGTTGAAATCCCTGCGGGCACAGTGGGAGGCGGATACCAACCGCCAGACCCAGGCCCTGGCTGAACTGCAAGAGGCGTTTGATTTGAAAGAGCCGCCCAATCGCATTGAGTGTTATGATATTTCCAACACACAGGGCACGGCTTCAGTGGGCAGCATGGTGGTGTTTGAGCAAGGAGTTCCGGCGAAGAGCCTGTACCGGCGTTTCAATATCAAGACGGTGGTGGGGCCGGATGATTTTGCCAGCATGGAAGAAGTGCTGTTGCGCCGATTCCGCCGCTGGGAGGCAGCACAGACAAAAGAGAAGCTGGAGAAGAAACCCGACCCATCATTTTCGATCCTGCCGGATATGTTGATTGTGGATGGCGGCAAGGGGCAGCTCAGCCGGGCGGTGAAGATCCTGGATGAGTTTGACCTGCGCGAGAAGGTGATCGTGGCTGGATTGGCCAAGCAGGAGGAAGAGCTTTTCCTGCCAGATCGTGAAGAGCCAATTGTTTTGAAACGCCATTCTCAGGGGTTGTATCTGGTGCAGCGCGTGCGTGATGAGGCACACCGGTTTGCGATCACAGCGCACCGCAAGCGGCGTACCAGGCTAGGGTTGGCCTCGAGACTGGATTCGATCCCGGGGATCGGCCCAAAGCGGCGCAAGGCACTGATGAAGCATTTTGGCTCGTTCGCGGCAATCCGTGAGGCGAGCGTGGAGGAGTTGGCGGAAGTGCCGGGAATTACGGAGAAGTTGTCACAGGCGATCAAATCGCAACTGGAGTGAGCAATGAAACAATTGATCTGGATGGTAGACGACGATGATGGTATGAGAAGTGCGCTGCAAAAGATGTTCCAGCTCCTGGGATATGAGGTGCGAGGTTTTGCTGATGGCCGCGAGGCAACAAAGACGATGTTAGCAGGCGAGCTGCCAGAGATCCTTTTTCTGGATATTCAGATGCCGCATGTGACAGGCATCCAGATGCTGGAATTTATTCGCAGCCGCGCGGAGTGGAATCATTTGCCGATCTTGATGCTGACTTCGGAGAGCGACGAGGTGCGCGTAGAGCAGGCGATCCGCATGGGGGCGGATGGGTATGTGTTTAAGCCTGTGTCCTTTGAATCGCTGCAGATGGCGATCCCGACGGCTTTGGAGCGGCGGCAGGCAGCGCAGGGCAAGTGAATCTTCCCCCCTTCTTACTGTGCGGTATATTTTTCTTGCTTACAGGGGTGATGTGAGAAGCAAGACTGGATTTCCTTTGGAAAAATCTCTTTTTTGTGACAAGTTGTGTTATAATGCCTTGCGCTGGTGACGGACAATAGATAAAGAATTCGTCTCAGAATCCCTTGCAGGGCGCGGGTGAGCGTGGTATAATCTCGTTTCGTGCCGTAAAAAGCCAAGAGAGAATTACGGTAAACCCGTTTATAAGGATTGGTTATTATGAATGAACTTTTGAAGTCAATTGAGCCCGCTGTCAACCCGAATGTGCCTTACCTGGAACCTGGCGATATTGTCAGTGTGCATGTGAAGATCAAAGAAGGCGACCGCGAACGTGTGCAGGAATTCAAGGGCACTGTCCTTTTCACCCACGAAAATGGCGCAGGCTCCAGTTTCACCGTCCGCCGCATTGCCAGCAATGGTGTGGGCGTTGAACGTACCTTCCTCAGCCGCTCCCCGCGTATTGAGAAGGTTGTGATCGACCGCCACAGCAAGGTCCGCCAGGCACGTTTGTACTACCTCCGCGGCCGCACGGGCAAGAGCGCACGCCTCAAACAACGCTTCTAGTTCATTTCTTTTTTGACCCCATGAGGGTGTAACCTGCGCCGAGGTTACGCCCTTTTTTGTTTTAATCGGAATGGGCGCAGGGAGAATTATAGAACTCAAGGAATTTGGGGAATATGAAGGTTTGTTTTGTTGTACAATTTAAACCTATTCTGAATATATTGTTGTGAGGTGGAAGATGCAGGCTCCCTTGATTGGCATAACTACGTTCCGCAGTAAGAAAGATGGTCAAGCTGCGCAGCATTCGATTTCCGAGATGTATGTGCAGGCTGTGGTGCGGGCAGGCGGTGTGCCTGTGTTGATCCCGGTGGAGTTGAAGCAGGCTGAGATCGAGGTCTTGATTGATCGTCTGGATGGCCTGTTGCTGAGCGGCGGCGGGGACATCTTGCCGGAGAAATACGGCGGCACGTTTCATTATAAAGTGAACTACATGGACGGTGATCGTGATGACCTGGAGATTGGCCTGGTGAAACTGGCGATCGAGAAGGGACTGCCCTTTTTAGGAATTTGCCGCGGTATTCAGGTGATCAATGTGGCCCTGGGGGGGACGTTATATGAAGATATTGCCACCCAATGTGAGCATCCCATCCGACATGCTTATTATCCTGACTGGCCGCGCGACCTGCGGGCACATGGGGTGAAGGCAGCGCCTGATTCGCGATTGGCAAAGATCGCTGGTTCCACCGAGTTTGAGGTCAACAGCCTGCACCACCAGGGACTGCGTGATATTGCTCCTGATCTGCGGGCGGTGGCCTGGGCGCCAGATGATGTGGTGGAGGCCGTGGAACTGCCGGGTCACCCGTTTGGCATGGGGGTGCAGTGGCATCCGGAGTGCATTCCGGATGCGCCGGAGGCGCAGGCATTGTTCACGGCGTTCTTGGCGGCGGCAGGAAAGTAAGCTCTCTTATTTCTCATGTTAAATTGCATAGAAGAGTCTGGATAATACCTGGGCCATGCATCAAATTTTGTCATTTTGAAATGTTTTTGTAATAAGGTGATGAAAATGTTCACTCTGTTTCTGAAAAAACTTTCTGTAGATACTTCCGCCGAAGAGATTGGAAGAACAACCATGATCCTCGATGAGAATAACCTGAAGTATGAGATCAGGACTGCGCGTACCCGTGGAAGCATAGGTTCAGCCATTGACGCGCGTACTTATGCCAAAGCAAATCTCGCAATGTATAAAGGGAGTTCACAACCCTCTTTTACTTACTCGGTGTTTGTTAAACCAAAAGATTATTATCGGGCGCGAAAATTAACAAAGGGTTCATGACTGGATTAGTGACAGGAAAGTCAACTGTGATTGGAGTGTTTGACTCAGGCGTGGGAGGGCTTTCGGTGGTGCGCGCCTTACGCGAGCAGATGCCGGAGCAGACTTTGGTATATGTGGCTGACCAGGCGCGTGTGCCGTATGGCCCGCGTCCGCTGGCGGAAGTGCGCGCCTTCTCAGAGGAGATCACACGGTTTTTGCTGGACCAGGGGGCGGGCTTGATCGTGGTGGCCTGCAACACGGCTTCGGCGGCGGCACTGAAGCAGCTGCGAAAAGATTTCCCCGAGACGCCATTCGTGGGCATGGAACCGGCAGTTAAACCGGCTGCTGAACACACGCGCAGCGGGGTGGTGGGGGTGTTGGCTACACCGGCGACGTTCCAGGGAGCGTTGTACGCCTCGGTGGTAGAGCGTTTCGCGCAGGGGGTAATAGTTCTTCAGGATACCTGTCCCGGGTTGGTGGAAGAGATCGAGGCCGGGCGTGTGCAGGGGGCTGCGGCGCGGGAGATCCTGGAGCGGGCTTTGCATCCGATGCTGGCGCAGGGGCTGGATACGGTGGTGCTGGGCTGTACGCATTATCCGTTTGCAATCCCGGTGATCCGTGAGATCGTGGGGCCATCGGTGCGGGTGATCGACCCGGCGCCGGCGGTGGCGCGCCAGGCAGGGCGTTTGCTGGTTGAACGAGACCTGGCAGGTGGTGAACGCGGCCAGCCAGACCAGTTCTGGACGACGGGGGATGTGGGGGCATTCAGGGCCAGCGTAAAGCGCCTGATAGGGGGTGTTGAGGTACAGGTGGGACAGGTTGTGCTTTCGATGTATACTGCGCACTGAAAAATCTTTGTATCGTCCTGAAACAGATCTACATAAATTTGGAAACATTTCACAGTCCTGATTGCCTGATTGACGAGTCCTTTTTCCTAATCCCTATTTCCTAATTGCCCTTTTTTCCATCCTTCTCCGGCCTGAGTTGTAAATCATCCTGGGGATGGGGGCGAATCAGTCCCGCAGACCCATCTCAAAATGGGGGCTTTTGACTATCCTTCAGGTGTCGTTATCAAACTAACATTGACGAGGGATAGTATGAAAAAGAAGAATAACAAGAAATTCTGGATCATTGGCGGTGCTGTGGTAGTTGTGGCACTGTTATTTGTGTTTGTGGTCAATCCTGTGCTTCAGGCACGAGCAGCGGCAAATTCTGATGAGATCCAGACCGTCGAGGTCAACCGCGGCAGCCTGGTGGCTGAGGTAGGTGGGACCGGTACGGTGCGCGCTAACCAAACAGCACAGTTGAGCTGGCAGACCAGTGGCCGCGTAGGTGAAGTGCATGCGGCACTTCTGGACAGCGTTGAGGAAGATGAGCATCTGGCGGAATTGCTGGAAAGTTCACTTTCTCAGAGCATTATCCTTTCGGAATCCGAGCTGATCAACGCGCAGCGTAACCTGGATGATCTATTGGCGTCCAATGCAACCACGGCCCAGGCACAGCTTGCCCTGGCCCAGGCAGAGATCGCCCTGGAAGATGCAGAGGAAGACCGTGAGAGCAAACAGTACCAGCGCGCGAGTTCAGCGACACTGGACGGCATCCGCGCCGATCTGATCCTGGCGCAGCAGACTTTGGATGATGCCAAGGAGTTCTATTCTGCGTTTGAAGACAGCGCGGAGGATGATGTCAACCGGGCCGCGGCACTCAGCCAGCTTTCCAATGCACAAAAAGCTTATGACCGTGCAAAATATAACCTGCAATATGCTGAAGCATTGCCTGAGGCCAATGAGGTTGCCGAGGCGGATGCTGAGGTGGAAGTGGCGCAGGCCAATTATGCGGATGCGCAGCGCGAATGGGAGCGCGTGAAGAACGGCGCCGATGATGACGATATCAAGGCTGCGGAAGCACAGGTGGCCGCCGCGCAGGCGTCCTACGACCTGCGTTATATCACTGCGCCGTTTGCCGGTATTGTGACGGATGTGGATCTGCTGGTTGGCGATCAGGTGTCGATGGCTACTTACGCCATGCGTGTGGATGACTTGAGCCGCCTGTTGGTGGAGGTGGATGTGCCGGAAGTGGACATCAATTTGATCGCCATTGGGCAGCCCGTACGCCTCACCTTCGATGCCATTCAGGGCGTCGATTACAACGGCGAGGTGGTTGAGGTCGCTCAGGTGGGCACAGTCACTCAGGGCGGCGTGGACTTCACCGTGACGATCGAACTGACTGATCCTGATGAATTGGTGCGCCCCGGCATGACGGCCGCTGTGAATATCATTACCTATGAATTGAATGACATCCTGATCATTCCCAATCGTTCAGTGGAACGCGAGGACGGCAAGCAGATCGTATACAAAGTGGTGGATGGAAAATATGAAGCCGTAGAGGTTACCCTGGGTGCGTCGCAGGACAGCTACAGCCAGGTGCTATCCGGTGACCTGGAAGCGGGTGACACGATCGTGTCCAATCCTTCCAAGTTGACCGATATGATGGATGCGATGCCCGGTGCCCCTCGTCCTGGCGCTGGCGGTGGGGGGTTCTAATGAGTGATGTTGTTATTGAAGCCCGCGATTTGCGCAAGAGTTATCTGATGGGTGAGATCGAAGTGCATGCCCTGGCGGGGGTGAGCTTCGACATACAGCGCGGAGAACTGCTTTCGATCATGGGGCCTTCGGGCGCCGGCAAGTCGACATTGATGAACATCCTTGGCTGCCTGTCCCTGCCAACCAGTGGTGATTTCATCCTCGATGGAGAGCATGTATCGGACTTGACGCAGGATGAACTGGCCGATATCCGCAACCGTAAGGTGGGATTCGTATTCCAGAGCTTTAACCTGCTTTCGCGTTCCTCCGCCCTGGCGAATGTGACCCTGCCCATGCGTTATGCGGGCATTTCGAACGCCGAGCGCAACGAACGGGCGCGCAAAGCCCTGGAATCAGTTGGGCTGGGCGACCGCATTTATCACAAGCCGACTGAGCTTTCCGGCGGTCAGCAGCAGCGTGTGGCAGTGGCCCGCGCGCTGGTGAACAATCCGGCTATTTTGATGGCGGATGAGCCGACCGGTAACCTGGATTCGAAATCAGGGCGGGATATTATGGACCTGCTGCTTGAATTGAACCGGGACAAGGGCGTAACGGTGATCATCGTTACCCATGATCCTGAGATCGGCGCAGAGACAGATCGCATCATCCGGCTGAAGGACGGATTATTGGAGAGTGACGCATGAATATTGGCGGCGTGATTATGGAGGCTTTGGAGAGCCTGAATGCAAATAAACTACGCTCGGGTTTGACCATTATCGGTATGGTGATCGGCGTTGGAGCGGTGATTGCTATGCTTTCACTGGGTGAAGGTGTGCAATCGAGCATCACCGGCGAGATCAACAGCCTGGGCAGCAATTTGCTGATCGTTTTTTCTGGTAATGATGAGGAAGAGGTTCGCAATGTGGAGCCTTTGAAAGAGGCTGATGTAGAAGCGCTAAACGATCCTTTCAATGCCCCTTCTGTGGACAAGGCCGTAGCAACACTTGGCGGTAATGTCGAGGCATCTTATGGCGGCGAGTCAGGTTCCTATAGCTTGACCGGGACGACAGCAGATTATGCCGATGTACGCAGTATTGAAATTACTGAAGGTGAATTTCTGACCGATGAGCACCAGCTTGGTGTGGCTTCGGTGGCTGTGATCGGCCCAGATGTGGCGCAGCAGTTGTTTGACCGCACAGAAGATGTGGTAGGTGAGACCATTCGCCTGGATGGGCAGCCTTTCCGTGTGATCGGCCTGACGAAAGCGAAGGGCGGCGGCGCAATGGGCAGTGAAGATGACATTATTATTGTACCAATGTCATCTGCGCGCACGCGGCTGGTCACTCGTAGTGAATATGGACAGGTGGACGTTCTTTTCATCCAGGCAGTGGATGATGATTCTGTGCAAGAAGCTTCGGATGAAGTGAGTGAATATTTGCGCGAGCGCCACCGTATCGACACGGGGGAAGCAGATGATTTCACGGTTTATACCCAGGAATCGGTTGCCGAAATGGCAGAGAGTATTACCAATGTGTTGATCATTTTTCTGGGCGGCGTGGCAGGCATTTCCTTGCTGGTGGGTGGCATTGGCATTATGAACATCATGCTGGTCTCGGTGACCGAGCGCACGCGCGAGATCGGTCTGCGTAAGGCTCTGGGTGCGCACAAGTCGCATATCCTGACCCAGTTCCTGACCGAGTCGGCCTTATTGAGCCTGATTGGCGGCCTGGTGGGCATCTTGCTGGGGTGGGGATTGGCCGTCGGCGTTGGCATTTATGCAGAAAGCGCTGGTACGGATATTTCTCCGGTCTTTACTGCCAATTCGATCCTGCTGGCGACGTTGTTCTCGGCAGCGGTGGGCATCTTCTTTGGGATTTACCCTGCTAACCGTGCAGCGAGCCTGGAGCCGGTGGAGGCACTGCGTCATGATTAAGAATATTCTCCGGCACGGCTGGCGCATCGCGCTGATGGCCGCCGTGCTGGTTTCCCTCCTGTGGATTCCGGGCCAGGTTTCGGCAGCGCCGCTTGCAGCGGACGAGCCGGAAGAGCCTGTGCTGGCGGTGGACCTGAACGAGAAGCAGAAGAGTTCGGCACCGGATCATCTGCTGGCTGTAGGCGAAACGTTGTTCTTCGCGGCGGACAGCACCGAGACCGGTGTGGAATTGTGGCTGAGCCTGCCGCCCTACGATGAAGACAGCACTCGCCTGGTGGCGGATGTGTTCCCCGGCGAGGGGAACAGTAACCCGGCCGGTTTGGCTGCCGTGGGCAACACGGTATTTTTCCAGGCGCGCGGGACGAGCGGCGGGGTGGAACTGTGGATGACTGAACCACCGTACAGCTCGGCGCGCATGGTGACAGACCTGAATCCTCAGGGCGATTCGAACCCTGAATGGCTGACCGGGATTGGTGAGGCCTTGTTCTTTGTGGCCGATGGTGTGGGCACAGGGCGCGAGCTGTGGATGACCCAGCCGCCGTATAACAGTGCCACAATGGTGGAAGATACCTTCCCTGGTGGGGCGAGTTCGAATCCCAAGCGGCTCACGGCGCATGGTTGGACATTGTTCTTTGTGGCACATGACAGCAGCGGCGAAGAATTGTTCAAGAGCATCCCGCCGTATAACAGCGCCAGTACAGAGCGGGTGAAGCAGATCAACCCGGAAGGCTATGCTTCCCCTGATTCGTTGGTGATTATTGACGATACGCTTTTCTTTGCGGCGTCAGACAGCGATGGCCACCGTGAACTGTGGAAGTCACGCCCGCCGTATGACGAGTACAGCACCAAGCTGGTGGATGAGTTCGATGAGCGCGATTATAGCTCGGAGGCCTTTGATCTGCATGCGGTCAACGGCACGCTGCTCTACACGGGTTACCGCCTGATGAGCGGTTTTGAACTGCGCAAGGTGGAGTATCCCTATACAGCTACTTATATGTTCCGTGTCGAGGATATTGGTGAAGATATGTACAGCTCGATGCCCGACAAGAAGATGTCGATCAACGGCACGGTGTTTTTCATTGCCGATGATGGTGTGAACGGGCAGGAATTGTGGAAGTCCGCCTACCCGTATACCGAGGACACCACTGACCTGGTTGAGGATATCCGTCCTGGCAGCGCTGGTTCGCAGATCTCGGACCTGACCGCGGCGGGAGACACGCTTTTCTTCCGCGCGAACGATGGTGAGTTTGGTATGGAATTATGGCAGTCCACCCCGCCGTATAACGCAGATACGACCTCTCGGGTGGGCGATATCCAGCGTGGGGGCAGTTCTTCACCCACTGACCTGACGGCGATCCATTCTTCGCTGATCTTTGCGGCGGGGAACACGGATTACGGCCGCGAGTTGTGGAAGGTGGGGCGTTTCTACGGTCTGCCCAACTCCGGCTTTGCGCCGGACCAGGTGACCGCCCTGCCCGAGCAGTCTGCCTCGCAGGTCTACCAGGCGATGGACAGGATGGTACTTTCCATCCCGGACCTGGGTGTGGGGACAGAGATCGTGGGCGTGCCGCTGGGCGACGCCGGCTGGGATACGACCTGGCTGGGCGCCGGCACAGGCTATCTTGCCAGCACGGCTTTTCCCACCCATGCAGGCAACAGTGTCCTCACGGCACATGCCGTGCTGGAAAACGGCCAGCCGGGTCCCTTCCATGACCTGGAATCCCTGAACTGGGGCGACCGGATCGAGATCCAGGCCTGGGGCTCGCGCTACATCTATGAAGTGCGCAACCAGCAGGTGGTCTCGCCGGATGATGCCAGTCCGTTGGCGCATGAAGAGCTGGACTGGTTGACGCTGATCACCTGTCATGATTATGATCCGGCACAGGAAGAATTTGCCAGCAGGCTGGTAGTGCGCGCAGTGTTGGTGGAAGTCATCGCGGAGTAATTATTGTTTAGTTCTTCCTAATGCGGGGTCGGTCATATCCCTCGGCCGGCCCCGCACCCTCTCCTTGCCTCCCCTAAGTTGCAAAAATACGCAACTTGGGGGAGGCATTTGTTGAGTTTGTTTGAGGGGATGATTGATTGGCAGTGTTTTATGAAAAATGACCTCCCGAGGGAGATCGTTTGGTTAGATGGGGGAGTTTCCTGTAGGGGCACACAGTGTGCCCCTACATGGATAATTCTCTTTATATGAATATAACTTTTTTGCAGAAGTAATTAAACCAGTTTTATGGATAATGCACTACCTCACCACGCGGAAGACTTTCTGCACAGAAGGGAGCTTGACCATGTAGTGCGTGATCAGCAGGACTGCGAGACCGATGAGGGCAGCAACATAAGCATTCTGGCTGTTTGCGCCGAAGAGGAGCACGCTCCAACCGAAGAGAACCCATTGGATGAAGTACATGGCGGTGACGTTTCGGCTCCAGAAGGTGAGGGTACTGACCAGGCGTCCGGTTTCTTCGCGCTTTTCGGAGATGCGCAGGTAGAGCAGCAGCCACAGGAAGATGAATCCGAGGATGATGAGGTGCAGGGCCAATCCGCTGCGGTGGTAGTCGCCGATGGGTGCGCCGAGGAAAAGCAGAACCAGGCCGGTGATGATGAAGAACACACCGGTCAGGGCGAATGTGCGTGTGCCGGTCTTGACCTGTGCGGGGTCGAGGAGGTGCGGGCTGAGGTACATGCCCGCCAGGGGATAGACGAACCAGGGGAAGAAGGGGAAGTGCACGTTGTGTCCGCTGCCCCAGAAGAGCATGGTGAGGGAATTGCCATCGAAGAGACCCCACAAGAGGGGCGAGACGAGCAGGGTGGCGAGGACGAGAAGGGGGTAGACTTTGCGGTTGATGTATTTCTTGATGAGGGCACCGAAGATGGTGGCGAGTCCTGCAAGCTGGAAGATGTCCACGGTGAGGAGGAGCTGGAGTGGAGATTCGTCGGGGGAGAGGGTTTGGCCGGAGGCGCTGGCAATCCACACGGGGATGGTGAAGCGCAGCAGGTTGAGCAAATAACCCAGCAAGAGGAGCTTTGCGCCGCGGACCAGGTTCTGTTTCAAAGTAGCCTTTGAACGCATGAGGAAGATGCCCATGATGAGCATGAAGACCGGGGCAGCGGGTGCGGTGCCAAGCAGGACGAAGATCAGGGAGAGGAGGTTCTCGCTTTCTCCGGCGGCGTATTCGTGCACGAGCATGCAGTGTTGGGTGAACATGAAGAGGACGGCGAGGCCTTTGGTGATGTCGAGGTATTGCAGGCGGTCGAGGGATTTTTGCATGGGGGATGTCTCCTTGTGGTGCCAGGCAGCAGGAAGAGGCCCGTCCCTGTGGTGCGGGGGATGGTTGGTGGGGAAATTAGATTGTCAGGGGGTAACGACTAAAGTCGTTACTACAATTGGGGTTTAGTCATCTTTCCGTACGATACCTTCGCGCCAGGCGAAGACGGCGGCCTGGGTGCGGTCCGAGAGGTGCAGTTTGTTGAGGATATTGCTGACGTGGCTTTTGACGGTTTTTTCGCTGATGACCAGTTTTTCCGCGATGGCAGCGTTGGATAAACCGTCGGCGATGGCGCGCAGGACTTCCTGTTCGCGCTCGGTGAGGGCGTTGTAGGAGTTGATGGTTTGCTCGTGGTCGCCGCGCAGTTCGGCCATCATGCGGCTGGCGACCTTGGGGTGTACTGTGGCTTCCCCGCGGGCGGCGCTGCGGATGGCTTCGGCCAGTTCCTGGGGAGCGATGTCCTTGAGCAGGTAGGAGAGGGCGCCGGCCTTGATGGCGGGAAAGATGTGCGTATCTTCGTGGTAGGAGGTAAGCACGATGACCTGCGAACGCGGGCTGACGCGCCGCACGCGCCAGGTGGCTTCGACACCGTCCATCTGGGGCATGAGCAAATCCATAAGGACAACATCCGGGACCAGCTTCTCGGCCAGTTCTACGGCTTCTTTGCCAGAGGCGGCTTCACCAACAACCTCGATGTCTTTTTGCGCCGAGAGGTAGGCTGCCACACCGCCACGCACGATGGCGTGGTCATCGACCAGCATGACGGTGATCTTTGTGTCAGTCATTGTTGTTCTCCTTTGCGGCCTGGTAGGGCATGCTGAAGATGAGCCGCGTACCGTTGTTCTTTGAGCTGACGGTTTCCATTCGTCCGCCTTCGGCCTGGATGCGCTCGCGCATGGAGTGCAGGCCCATGCCTCTGTTTTCCTGAGTGGTGTCAAAGCCGCGTCCATTGTCGCTGATCTCCATGATGAGCTGCGAGGTGTTGAAGTGCAGGATCACGCTGGCAGCGGTAGCGTGGCTGTGTTTGTTGATGTTGGAAAGGGCCTCCTGGGTGATACGGAAGAGGGCCTGTTCGGTTTCTTTGAACATCTTTCCTTTGCCTTCCACCTGGAAGATCGTGGGGATCTTGCTGCGTTTTTCCCAGGCGTTGATATGTTCGCGCATCGCGTCCACGAGCCCCATATCTTTGAGCTCCACCGGGCGCAGGGTGTGAATGAGGGCGCTGAGTTCGCTTTGCGCCTGACGGGATAACTGGTTGGCAGATTCGAGTTCGCGGCGGGCCTGGTCAGGATTCTCTTCCCAGAGGGCATTGGCGGCGCCGAGGGTCATTGTGATGGCAAAAACCTGCTGTTTGACGCTGTCGTGCAGGTCGCGGGCCAGGCGGTTGCGTTCTTCAAAGGCGGCCAGTTCCTGTTTGGTTTCCATCATTTGCTGTAATTCAAGCGACATGGTATTCAGACCGTGGGCCAGATCGCTGATCTCGTCGCCGCGGTTGTCGATAATATGGGTGGAAAAATCTCCTTGTCCCCAGGCGGATGCAGCGGTGGAGAGTTTGTTCAGGCGGCGGGAAAGCTGGCGCGCCATGATCATACCAAAGAAAATGCCGATAAAGCCAGCGATACTGAAGAAGAAAACGATGCTGGGGATAAAGGCTTCCAGACCAAGCTGCAGTGTTTCCAGGAAGGAGATGGGGGCCATGCGGGCAAAAATGACGCCTGCAATTTCTTCGTTATCAATAATGGGGACAGCGATTGTCATTTTTTTGTCTTCAGAAATATAGAACATTTCGTTTGTATCAACATGGATGTCTTCAATTCTGTTTAACAAGGCTGTTTCTTCGGTGGAAACGCTTGTGAAAATGGAGACATCTTCCTCGATTAGATCTGATTTGGTAGAGGCGAGCACGATGCCTGAGTCATCCAGAATGACGATAACACTTCTTTTTAAACTATAGGGAATCGCAATCCCCATATCTTCATCTGATCCATATTCCGCTTCGTAGAGCCTGCCACCGGGACTCCGGATCTGGGATATCCATTCCCTGATCTCGTTTTGGTCGGGCGGATCTTCGGTGAGAGCAGGGATGAGTACTTTGGATTCTTCGCGGATGATGCGGATGGCAGCCAGGGGTATATCGGGCTGATTTTGGGCAAAGCGGGCCAACCCCATAAAGAAGAGCAGCTCAATGATGAACAAGGCTGACACGGTAACCAGGGTGTAACCCAGGGTGAGTTTCCACTGCAGGCGCTTGATGGATGAGAAGAGTTTGCGGATTTTTTCCATAGTTTGATTCTACACCGAAACGAAAAAGCTTAAAGAGGAATATGCTGCCTGGATCGGCATGCAGCGATGATGAGCGTAATATAGCGTAATGATAGCCTTTAACAGAAAGACCGCAATCGGTCTGTGGGTGGAGATTGCACCCAACCAGGGGCGGGTTCATCCTTTACAGAATGTTAAAGATTACCGAGTTTGTTTTTTGTGCTGCTTCGCTATACAATATAAATATAGTCCCATTGGCCCAAAAAGACAGGTCAGGCGCATTGGATTTCCGTACCGCAGCGGAAATACGTCTGTGGACTTCTTATTATTGAGTGAGCTTTATCCAAAGAGGAATAATGAAAAAGGTAGTTGCGTGTGCTTTGGGCGAGTGCGTCCATGTAGCTGGCGTGATGAACTTCCTGCGCCTTGCAGAGCAAACAGGCTGGCAGACAGTGTTTTTGGGACCCGCTGTGTCGCCGGATGCGGTGCTGCGTGCAGCCATTGAGGAGCAGGCGGATTTGGTGGCGGTCTCATATCGCCTGACGCCGGAGACAGGCGAGCGACTGCTGGGTGACTTTGCCGAGGCGGCGGATGAGCTGCGTGGGCAAGGGGTACGCTTTGCTTTTGGCGGCACGCCGCCGGTGGCTGCACGTGCGGCAGCAATGGGTTTCTTTGAGCAGGTGTTTGACGGCAGCGAGACCAATGAGGATGTGCTGGCTTTCCTGCGCGGGGAGAAGCTGGGCGCGATGGATGAGACCAGCTATCCGCAGACTGCGGTGGAGCGCATACGTTGGAAAGCGCCTTACCCCATTCTGCGCCACCACTTTGGGCTGCCAACGATGGCAGCCACGGTTGAGGGGATCGAGAAGATCGCCGAGTCACGTCTGCTGGATGTGGTCTCGTTGGGCATCGACCAGGACGCGCAGGCTAATTTCTTTCATCCTGAACGCCAGGACAGGCGCCGCGCTGGGGCAGGGGGCGTGCCGGTGCGGGGAGCGGAAGACTACCGTGCCCTGTATGCCGCCAGCCG
>Ga0180435_10003235_pt1 | contig 16408 bp, 13 predicted proteins | sample SS_ome_3_FD_132467 | JGI IMG/M metagenome (GOLD analysis project Ga0180435, IMG submission 132467) | Hypersaline lake sediment archaeal communities from the Salton Sea, California, USA - SS_3_S_1 metaG | ecosystem: Environmental > Aquatic > Non-marine Saline and Alkaline > Hypersaline >...
ACCGCCCGCGACTCGATCGCCTGGTTCCGGGAGAAGGCCGCCACGCGCGTGCGCGAGTACCTCGATGCGAGCTTTCCGGAGGGCGGCGCGGGGATCGAGGGCATGCTCTATGCGATGTACGGGATGAACCTGGCGCTCCCCTACGCGCTGGCGACCCAGCGCCTGCGTACCGTCGCCCCGGGCTACGACGCGCTGCCCTGGAGCATGCGCGTCGACGCGCCGCGCAACGCCTATCAGTCCGCGACGTGGCTCTACTACGAGCAGCTTCCCTACAATACCTGCGGCGCCACGCCGCTAAACGACACCGCACTCCCGCCGCATGATATGAACCCCAGCTTCCGCGCCTGGCCATGGCTGATGGCGTTCTCGTCCGCCGAGTACCCCAACGCGGCGATCCCCTTCTTCCATACGATCTACCCGCAGGCGATGATCGATCAGGCAGTGACCGCCGCGTTTGACTACCGAACGCCCGATGCGATCAGCGATCCCTTCGACATCCGTCAAGTGACAGGACCGGAACCGAAGGCGCGGGCCGGCGCGCTCAATAGCTGTGGGATCCTCCTCGCCTGGCCGGAGGATGATCTCTACCCGACGTTGGATCCGAGTGCCTTCGCACCCAGCCGCTACTTCCCGGGCCGCGGGATCACTTACTTCCGCAGCGGGATCCAGCAACTCGCCCCGGACGGCACGCTGGCCTGGACCCCCGACTCTTGTCTGATCACGTTCGAGTGCCGCCAGCATCCGACGTATCCCCCGTACTTCTCGCAGTGGTCGGGACACACGCAGCAAGACGTCAACCACTTCACGCTCTTCTTCGCCCAACAGCCCCTGTTCTACGATTCCGGCTACGCCGGCTACGGGCACGCGCCCTCGTTCTACTCCTATGCGCACAGCCTGCATGAAATCCGAATCGGCAGCGGATCGTGGCAGGGGTTCGCGGGCTACCGCACCATGGGCACCGCGCTCGGGTCGGCCATCGGCTCCGGCATCGCCCCCTCCTCGGCCGGTGGCATCAACACCGAGTGCTGGTCGGAGTCGGACGTGACGCGCAGCGTGCGCCGCATGGTCGTCCTGCCCCGCCCCGGTGCGCCTGCACCCTACGTGCTGCTGCACGACGACTTCGAGCTGACCGCCAGCGGCCACGTGCGCGCGCTCTTCCAGACCGGGAACGAGTACGAGGGCGGGGCCGCCAACGCCCCGCAGGTCGACGGACCGGTCGTCCGCTGGCAGAAGGAAGACGCCGCCGCGGTCCTCGCGCTGCTCGCGCCGTCGGGGACCCAGCTTGCGACGACCTATGTGACGCCCAACGACACGACTCATTGGCCTGTCCACTGGGTGGTGCGGGCGCAGGTCCCGACCGCGACCACGCGGCATCAGCTCGTGAGTCTGATCGAGCCGCGGTACGCCAGCGATTCCAGCCCGGAGCTGATCGACGACTACCTGCAGATCCCGACCAGCGACCCGGAGGGCCTGGCCTACCAGATCGCCTGCGGATCGCTGACGGATGTCGTCGCCTTTCGTCCGTACGACAGCAGCGCGGACTGGACGATCTATCCCCAGGGCTACCCGCCGATCGAGGTGGAGGAGGCAACGCTGGTGGCGCTGCGCTTCGAAACCGCCGGGCGCGCGGCCGGCCGGCTCTGCGCGGGATTGATGAACGGCGGTCGAATCGCGATCGCCGGGCGCGTGATGGCGACCCTCGGCGGCGGCCGCACCGCGTCCCTCGCGTTCTCGGATGCGGGCGCCGCGACCTGGCCGGCGGGAAAGACCGCACCCGCGTTCCTCGTCGACCTCCCGCCGCCGGAAACACCGGACGATCCCGATCGCGGCGGCTGCCCCGGGCCGGATGAGGCCGAGGAACCGGCGCCCACGTGCGTGCGCCTCATCCCCAATCCGCTGCGCCCGGGAGCGCAGCTCGAGTGGCAGGCGCCGGCCGGCGGCGGCCCGGTGAGCATCGGCGTCTACGATACGTCTGGGCGCCTGCTGCGCACGCTCACCAGCGGCGGCGCGGGCGCAACGCTGCGCACGGCGTGGGACGGGCGGTCCTCGCGCGGAGAAGCGATGGCGACCGGCGTCTATCTGCTGCGGATCCAACAGGGCGAGCAGACGTGGGGCCGGCGCGTCCTGATCTTGCGCAACTAGCCGCGTTCGCCACTGCGACCAGGACTATCGAATCACGATCAGCCGCGTCGTTGCCGTCTCGCCGAAAGGATCGCCCGCGGCGCCCGCAACGCCCGGAGTTCGCGCACCGCCAGACTCACTGCGGCCGCTGGACCGGACGGCCTCGACCCCGATGACGTACCAGCCGGCCGGCACCAACCGCCCGCGCTCATCGCGCCCATCCCAGACGAATCGCTGCGCGCCGGAAGCCGAGCGCTGTGCCGCAAGCAGGCAGACGCGGCGCCCGGCGGGATCGTACACCGCTCCCCTCACTCGGCCTGCCGATCGGCCCGCCCCCAGAGGCGTGCACTCGATGATCGCTTCGTGGGCCGTCGGATTCGGCCAGACGTCGAGCAGCAGGCGGGAGACGTCGGCCAGCGGATCGGTGGCGACACTCGCCTGCCCGCATTGGGCGGGCAGGATCGTCAGCCCCCCCGTATAGTCCACGACATAGGCATGGTCGCTCGTGATGGCGACCCCGAGCGCAGCGTCGGGTGTGTCGAAGCTCCCCAGACGGCGCGGCAGCGCTGGGCTCGCGACATCGACGACCTGCAGGCCGCGCGTGCCGTCGGCAACGTACGCGACGTGCGCCAGCGGGCCGGGGACGGCGACCGCTTCGCAGTCCCGCAACCCCTCGACGGCACTCACGATCGCGGGGAAGCCGGGATTGCTGACGTCGATCAAGAAGAGCCCGTCTTGGCCGGCGACGTAGGCGTGGCTTCCGGCGAGGGCAACGCCATAGGCAACACCGGGCGTCGTCACGCTGCCCGCGATTCCGGGACTCAGCGGATCGGCGATGTCAACCAGGGTGAAGCCATCGTTTCCGACCACCGCGACGCGGTCGTCGGCGAGAGCGAGGCTCGCGGCGCCGTGCGGGATCTCGATTCGCGCGGCGATCGAGGGCAGCAGCCCATTCGAGGTATCGATCGCGAACAGCGAGTCCTCGGCGGCCACCCACGCATAGCCGCCGTGCGCCGCCACGTCGCGTGCAAAACCGTTCACCTCGACCGTGGCGAGGATCTCGAGCTCGGTCGGATCCGTGACCGCGACGATGTGCAGGCCTTCGTACCCGGCCGAGACGCACGCGTACTCGCCCGCGATGGCGACGCCGGTTTCGATTCCCGGTGTGTCGGCGCTGCCCACGACCTGGGGCACGCTCGGATCCGCGCACTCGACCGCGACGAGCCCCAGCGCAGCATCGGTCAGGTAAGCGTAGTCGCCGGCAAGGGCCAGGTCTCCCGTGCCGTCTCCCGCATCGACGTGGCCGACAGCGAGCGGACTGGCGGGGTTGGCGACGTCAATCACCTGCAGTCCGGCACTCGTATCGGTCAAGTAGGCGTAGTCACCGCGAACGGCGATTGCGCTTGCGTTGACGGGCGCACCGACGCCGCCGATCGCGACCGGTGCGGTGGGCTGCGTGACGTCGAACACGACAAGACCATCGAAGTGAGCGACGTAGGCCCGTCCCGCCAGCAGCACGATCTCGAGCGCATAGCTCTGTATCGGCGCGCTGCCGACGATCTGAGGGGTCGCGGGATCGGCGACATCAATGATCTCGAGCCCCGCTTCGAAGGCGGCGACGTAGGCATAGCCCCCGGAAACAGCGACGCCGAAGGCGAAGTCGCCCGTCGCAACCGAACCTGCAATCGAGGGCTGCTCGGGATCCGCGATGCTGACGACCGTGAGCCCCCCATAGCCCGCCAGGTACGCATGGCTGCCCGCGACGGCGATGTCGAGCGCTTCCCCGGGGATCGCCAAGCTCGCAACGGTCGTCGGGCTCGCCGGGTCGGTGACGGCGATCACCTGCAATCCCCCGGCGCCAGCGGCCACGTAGGCGTAGTCGCCTGCGACGGCGACGCGGTAGGCCGTCCCGGGCGTCTCCTCCGCGCCCACGACTACGGGCTCGGTCGGATCGGCGAGGTCGACCACCTGCAATCCGCTTTCCGCCGCGGCGACATACGCGGTCGATCCGACGACCTCCACCCCCGTGGCGAACCCCGGGGTCGCCACTCCGCCGACGACACCCGGAGCGAGGGGGTCGAAGATGCTGACGACCTGCAGGCCTGACTCGCCGTCGGCGACGTAGGCGTAGGCGTCATCGACCACGGCGACCGCCGCCGCAGAGCCCGGCGTCTCGGCCGCGGCGATCCAGCGCAGGAAGCTCTCATAGTCGATGCAGTCCGCCCCGGCCGGACCGGAGAGCAGCAGGATTCCGAGGAAGGCAATGGCGCTCGCCCAGTGCGACCTGCGGCGCCACGCGGCCGGGAGATGGGGGGAAGCGGGTGTGAGGGGTGTGGGGCACATCAAGTCATCCTCTCTTCCTCCAGTATACCCCACGGGTGGTGGAATCGAGTCTGCATCCTGACCAGTTCTAACTCATTTGGGAAGAGTCAGATTCGAGGCTTCTGCGCGGCGGGGGCGGCAAACCGGGGCCGCTAGCCGCCTCGCTCCGGCTGCCGGCGCTCCAAAGCCCGCATCCCGAGGAGGCTGCCTGAACGCATCTGCTTCCGACGGAGTCGCTTGCGGAGAAAACCAGCAAACCCCGACCCACAACCTAGTTCTCATAGGGGTTCTGGCGCGGCAGGATTACCGGCGCGGGAATGTAAACCGCTTGCGTCCGCTTCAGAAGCCCCGCCGCTTCTAGAGCCGCCAATGGCTCCTCGTTCCGCGCAAAAACACTCAGGACGAAGTAGACCCCATAGCCGCGCTCCAGAAGGCGACGCACGACGTTGGGTCCCGGAACGAAGGGATAGGCCGGGCAGTCGCCGTAGTACATCGCCTGGATTTCCTTCCCATCTCCCACATTGAAGATCACCTTGGGCTGCGGCGCGCTTCGGATCTCGCGCATCGCCTTGCGGAAGATGGGGGCCTCATACTGCATGTTCCAGGGAGACGCGCTGTAGTCGGCCCCCATCGCTCGTCGGTGAGTGTGACGATCTGAATTCCCAGGGCGATGATCACGAACCCGGCGATCGCCCCCAAGGCCAGGAGATAGACAACCCACGGCACACCACCCAGGTGGATCGGCAAGAGCTCGAGGTACCAGGTCGGGCCGTGGTGATGTCCCTCGAGAGACTCGACCAGATGGCGCACGCTGTACGTAGACTCCCACGCATACTCGCGCGGCCACCGCAGATGGCTGTACAACTGCCAGGGCAGAGCCGTCACGACAAAGGCCACGCCGGCGTAGAGACAGCGCGACACGCGTGAAGGCACACGGCTGCGTTCACCGCTGAGCAGGAATAGGGCCGCGGGAAGCAGCACGAAGACCGCGACCGACTTGCAGAGGTAGGCCGCTCCCATTGCGATGCCAGCCAGGATCGCGAGGGCGCGTCCGCCCCTGAGGCCGCCGCGAACACAGAAGAGAAGCGCCAGTTGCGCGAAGAAGACCGTGATCGCGTCAACGTGGTCGGTGGGGATCGTTCCCGACACAAGGCGGATCATGAGCGGGTTGAACGCGTGGAGCAGGGCAGCGCCGGCTCCGACCCAGGCTCCCATCCGTCCCCACAACTGGCGCGCGATCCAATAGGTCAGCAGAATCGACAGCGTGGCCAAGAGAACGGAAGGCAACCGAAATGCGATCTCCCGCTCCCCCCGATCGCGATACCGAGCGCCATTAGCCACAGCGGCAGGGGTGGTTTGTGGAGCCAGACATGATTGCCGCGCCAGTCGCGGTAGTCATAATCGAAGAGTGGATCCGCGTACAGCATCGGCTCGAGCGGATGGGAAACGAGATGCTTGGCGACGAGAGCGTGGTAGGCCTCATCCCATTGGCTGATGTACTCATGGTCGGCAGCTGCATAGCGCAGGTAGAACCCAATCAAGAGCGCCGCGAGCAGGATCAGCAAAGGCGCGAGTCGGAGGATCCGCGTTGCGCCCGCCTGCGCGCTAGCCGGGTCAGCCGTGAAGTGCGCGTGCGCCCCCCGGGAGCTGATCGGACCACGCTTTGGTGGGTCTAGAGCCACGTCGGTCCTCTCGCTACTTCGTCCCTTTCGCTGCCTTGCTCCCACGTCTCCCGGCGACGCATCCTTGCTGCTGCCCGCCCATACAGCCGGGCACCGGGGACAAGCAGTCTAAGCGGCCCGCGACCCTCCAGCGGTCAGGATGTAGCCCGCCATTCGTGCGAAGTAGCTCTCTAGCGGCGGGCACTCGAGTCGATGCCGGTGTAGAAACGAGCGACAGCGCCGGTTGTCGAAGCAGCGACCCGTGGTCAGGTAGGGCAAGAGCAACCGCAGCTCGGCCGCGAACTTGGTTCTTTCATAGACGTTGTGATGCTGCTGTCCAACATCGAACTCGGGGTGGTAGCGCAAGCCGCTCGCCAATCGCATGCCGTCCGCTTCGGCGACGTCAAGCCACCCGGAAAGCTGACCGTGCACCCGCGGCCCGTCGAGCGCTAGAGAACTAGGACCGCAGAGGATCAAGCCGACCCACAGCCATGCGAGGCAGGCCGACCGGCGAGTGTAGCGCGCGTGCGCGCCCTCCGCCCGATCGCTCGCCGATGAACCAGTTCTCGCTGTCAAGCCAAGTCCCTCCGCGCGGCAGCCCGGACCATCTTGCCACAGTCTACCCAACAACCGCCCGCCGCGCAGCTCGCGACCCGGTCGGTGGACAGGTGGCGATCCAGGTCCCTCTTCCTCTCGGCCGGCCGGCGCAAGACGATCCGCAGCTTCCGGGGTCAGGGCAACACACCGGGCACTTCCGTCGACCCTGCTCCACTGCCTGTCCCTGCCGAGACTCGATTTGCAGCTAGAGCAGGGCAGATTGGTGCTGGAAGTCGGGACGGGCGCGCGCTGACCCTGCCTGTTAGAGCGCAGCTCAAACCGCTGTCCGATGTGCCGCTTGCTGTCTGCGGCGAGAGGATCCGGCAAGCCTCCCTCTGCCCCCGCCCGGATCGCCAGGCGCCGACTGCGTGTCCTGCAGCACCGACCTCGGTAGAAGCTTCGACCGCAGCCTCGAACCCACTCTGCCGCGATGGCAACATGTGGTGGACTTGCTCGCCGCAATGCGGCATCCTGGCCTCTGGTCAGTGGAGCAGGCGGCTCTCAACCATGATCACCCCGCCTCGCTTCACGCGAATCGGGAGGACGAACCGGTGACACGAGTGCAGAGAACGCTCATGCACAGCGTGACCTGATGCGTGCCTGCGGGCGCCAGGTGGCGCTCGGGGCGTAATCCGCAATCGTCGGTAGCTGTCGCTGGGTCTCCTGGATAACGAGCTTTGGGGAGTCCCTCCGGCGGCTGCCGGCAGGAGGAGGCTCTCCATGCGAGATTCCGCAACTCGATTCCTTGCTTCCCGGCCCGGCATCATCCTTGTTGGAACCCTGATCGGCGTTCTGGCCACGCTGCTTCAGAAGCTGGGCAACCCGCCCAACATGGGCATCTGTGTCGCCTGCTTCGAACGTGACATCGCGGGTGCCCTGGGGCTTCACCGCGCTGCAGTCGTGCAGTACCTGCGACCTGAGATTCCAGCGTTCATCCTGGGGTCCTTTTTGGCCGCGCTCTTGTTTCGCGAGTTCCGGTCCCGCACCGGCTCATCGCCGATCGTGCGTTTCTTCCTGGGAGGCTTCGCCATGGTCGGCGCGCTCGCATTCCTGGGATGCCCGTGGCGAGCGCTCTTGCGCCTGGCGGGAGGCGATCTGAACGCAGTGATCGGGCTAGCCGGCCTGGCGATCGGCATCGCGATCGGCGTCGCGTTCCTCAGGGGAGGCTACTCGCTGGGCCGAACGCACCCGGGGAAACCGGTGGGCTGGATCATGCCGGCTGTCATGGTAGCGCTCTTGATCCTCCTCCTGAGCCACTCGAGCCTGCTCTTCTTCAGCGAGAAGGGACCGGGGGCGATGCACGCGCCGGCGCTCATATCGATCGGCGCCGCCCTGCTGATCGGAGCCCTGGCCCAGCGCACGCGATTCTGCACGATGGGCTCGGTGCGCGATGTCATCCTGATGCGGGACACCCACTTGCTCAGCGGCGTCGCAGCCTTGGTGCTGGCCGCCTTTGTCATGAATCTCCTTCTGGGTCAAGTGGGTTGGGGATTCAGCGCGCAGCCCATCAGCCACAGCAACCACGTTTGGAATCTCCTGGGCATGGTCCTGGCGGGCCTTGGCTTCGCTCTCGCCGGAGGGTGCCCCGGCCGACAGCTCTTCTTGGCCGGTGAAGGCGACGGCGATGCCTCGGTCTTCGTGCTCGGCATGGTGACAGGCGCGGCCTTCGCACACAACTGGGCGCTGGCCGGAGTGCCCGACAAGATGGTGGATGGTGTCCTGCGCGTAGGAGGACCGGGCCCCAACGGACAACTTGCAGTTCTGATCGGGATCGTCTTCTGCGTGGTCATCGGTTTCACGATGCGTGAGAAGCTGGAGGTCTAGAAGTATGCAGACCATCGATGCCCGTGGTCTTTCGTGTCCAGAACCGGTCCTGCGCACGCGCCGGGCCATTCAGAATCTCGCGGCCGGCGAGGAGATCCTGGTGCTCGTGGAAAGCGCGACATCCCGCGAGAACGTCAGGCGTGCAGCCGCGTCGATGGGTTGCAGCGTGGATATCACGAGCCAGGAAGAGACCTACCGGGTACAGATTCGCAAGGCATAGGTCGCGAGCGGGGATCGCATCGCTACCCCGATCGCGAACCCTTGTCCTTACCGAAGACCCTAGCGGCCAGCGATCCAGCAGCTTGGCCTTCGACTGGCGGCCGACTGCGAAGCCGCTCTATCATCCTTCACTCGCTCGATCGCACTGGCGCTAACACCAGGGTGGCCCGCTACGACCTGGCTCGCCACCCTGCTTGCGGTGCTGAGCGGCGCCTTGCGGTCGCCTACCGCGCGGAGTGGAGGAGGCTGAGCCGAGCAGGCAAGCCGGGCCGTCCGGCCGTGGCTCGGGAGATCCGGGACATCATTCGGCGCATGTCGTTGGCCAATCCCCTCTGGGGCGCGTCGTCGAGATCCCCTACATCGGCGGCCTGAGCGGGAGTGCTGATTCCAGGCGATCCAGGCAGAGAGAGAACTACGCCCTCGACTAGCTCCTTTGACCGCGGGCCAGCTTCCTGCCTTTGCGGGAAGCAGTCCGGTCTCGGCCTGCGCTGCAAAGCGAGATCCTTGCCTTCCGCCATCAGCTCGCGATCTACGACATCACTTCCAGCGACGAGCAAAGAACCTGGGGATTGAGCAAGCCGTCAGCGCTCTGTGCTGACGTTGGCTGTCACCCGTCCATCTAGGAATGCAGCAGGATAGTGAATCATGCGCACGATTGCCGCTCGTTTGAGAGATGCAACCCCATGCGGACAAAGGAACTCCCATACCACACGACCTTCTGGAGCAATCTCAACGGCCCGACCTTTGTCCGACTCCGCCAGCAACGTATTGCCATTGGGAAGGCGCTGGGCTGAACCCTTGGAGATTGTGAAGAAGGGACCGAGAGAATCGGCCGGGGACTCCCACACGATGCGATCTCTCAGTGGATCCACCTCTACCGCCCGGGATCTGCGATGCGTCAACCCATTGTCAAAGACGAGGACGTTCCCGCTTTCCAAGACCTGGGCATCGTGCGGCCCGCTTAACTCGTCCGCTCCCCATGCCCAGACAACCTTGTTCTCCTCCCAGTCAAAGACGGCAACGCGATCCTGATGCCGAAAGCACACAAGCACATTGTCCGAGCCGTACAGAGGATGTGTGTCGAATAGGTGTTCCTGATGCATCCATTCTACTGAGTTGGCATGAAGCGGATCCACCCAGGGGACAGCCCCCAGCCTACTGGGCTTGGCGTTCGACACATCAAGGTCAAACACTTCCGGTGAGTTCCGAATAGCCTCGAGTAGGGATCTCGATTCCTCGACGTTCCCATTGCAATCAAGCAGAGTCAGGTAGTCAGCTCTTGTGTCTATCGTAGCGTGAATATCGGGTTCATCTTGAAGCCTGAAGGTGAGCACCAGGATCTTCCCGGCAGGTGTGAGCTCTACGTCATGGTGCGCCAGGAGCTTCCGCTTCCAGACAAGCCGACCCTCCCAGTCCAGCCTCATGACATAGCGAGAGGAGTCAACGATGCTCCGACGCCACCGCTGGCCTCCAACGGATCCATGGCCCTCCATGCCCACGACGAGGAGATCACCATTCGCCAGCAACTCCGCCCGCTCCCATCTGTCTCCCGGGTACTGCCACTCGCGAACGACATTGCCTTCTAGGTCAATGAGCTCTGCCCTTCCAAGCATCTGCATCGCATACAGCCGATACCCTGGGCAGGCATATCTCGTATCCAGCAGGACCACACCCACCGAGTCATCCTCACCCGCATGCGTGCCGCCTCCGTAGGGCAGCGAGCGGAGGCGTGCGAGCTCGCGAGCGGTCGCCTCCTCCGAGTCTTCATACTCAGTGCATCCCAGCAAGCCTGTAGCGGCGGCCACAAGAACCACGCCCACACAGATCTGTTTTCGCATGGATGTCAGTAGGCTAACCAAGAAGACCTGTCCCCATCAGAAGCTCCATCAGCCTCATTTCCAAGATCTTGCGCGCCCCAATCACCGCGGCCGTCCCTGCCGAAAGCCACATCGCCAAGCGATCCGGCTGCTTGCACCATCAGCGGGCGGCTAGCTTTGAAGCTGTCTTACCATCCTCGCTCGATCGCCACACCGACTCTGACATCAGGATACCACCGCCATGACCTGGATCGCCACCTTGCTTGCGGTACTGCGCAGCGCTGCCCGCTCTCGGGCCGCGCTGCAGGCGGAGAACCTCGCCCTTCGCCATCAGCTCGGCATCTATCAGCGCACTTGTCGTCGGCCCCACATCCGACCCCTGGATCGACTCTTCTGGTCGTGGCTGTCGCGACGCTGGACCGGATGGCGAGAGGCGCTCGTGATCGTTCGGCCCGAGACCGTCATCGCCTGGCAGCGGCGGCGATTCCGCGACTACTGGAGGAAGCTGAGCCGAGCAGGCAAGCCGGGCCGCCCGCCGTGGTTCGGGAGATCCGGGGTATCATTCGGCGCATGTCGTTGGCCAATCCCCTGTGGGGCGCGCCTCATATCGCCGGCGAGCTGAAGAAGATCGGGATCGAGCTCGCCCCCTCGACCGTCGCGCGCTACATGAGCCGTCGGCGGAAACCGCCTTCGCCCACGTGGCGGACCTTCTTGCGGAACCATGTTCGCGAGATCGGGGCCGTGGACCTCTTCATTGTCCCGATTGTCAGGAAGCGAATGCCGAGAGCCCATCACTGACCGCCTCAACCCCGAACCGAGTCCGTCGTCCTGCGCGAGAAGCGCTCGAGATCCCGTCGGATGAGATTCTCGCTAGGCACAGCGCCTCTAGCGTCGCCGCCGTGCTCCTATTGCTGTCAGCTCTTCCGATTCCTTGTCGAACAGCGCTGGGAAAGGCACGACGCGGACGCGTTCGGAAAGGTCATAGGCTCTGGCTCCTGGGTAGATCACAGTGAGGTGCCTTAGGCCCAGGTCCCCCAGGGCGCTGCGCATGGAGGGCGTCAGGCGAGGCGCATCACCACGCTTCACTTCGACTCCTATGCGATGACCTCCGATCAGCATCAGGAGATCCAACTCCGCGCCGGTATGCGTGGCCCAGAAGTAGGCTTCGTCCGGTTGGACGAGACGGAGGATCTCCTCGACTACAAAGCCCTCCCACGACGCTCCGAGCTTCGGGTGTGACAGAAGCTCCTTCTGCGTCTTGATCCCCAGCAACTGGTGCAGTAGCCCGCTGTCACGAATGTAAACCTTGGCGGACTTGACTTGGCGTTTCTTGAGGTTCTCGTACCATGGTGGGAGTTGGCGAGCGATGAAGAGATCCCCGAGAAGATCCAGGTAGCGCCGGGCTGTTGGCTGGCTGACATCGAGTGACCGCGCGAATTCCGCCGCATTCCATACATTGCCATGGTAGTGCGCAACCATGGTCCAGAATCGGAGAATCGTCGTTGCCGAGATCGTGATTCCGAACTGGGGCAAGTCTCGCTCGAGGAAGGTTTGGATGAACTGCTTGCGCCACTGCACGCTGTCGACCTCAGAACGAGCCAGGTAGGAACGGGGAAAGCCGCCGCGACGCCAGAGGCGGCTTGCCGCCTGCACGCCGAGTTCACCTACGCTGAAGCCCGTCAGCGTGATCGTCTCCAGACGCCCAGCCAGAGACTCGGACGACTGGCGCAGAAGCGCGGGAGAAGCGCTCCCAAGGATCAGGAACCGAGCGCGAAGGGGTTTGCGGTCGGCCAGCACTCGTAGCACCGGAAAAAGATCGGGCCTGCGCTGAATCTCATCGATGGCGACGGTTCCGCGTAGGGAACGGAGCGCAGTCATGGGCTCGTCCAGCTGCGCGAGGCTCGCGGGGTCTTCTAGGTCGAAGTATCGCGGCGAGTCTGGGGGCACAATCAGGCGAGCCGTGGTCGTCTTGCCAGACTGCCGCGGCCCAATGAGAGCGACGACACGGCTGCGCTTCAGGGCCGCTCGGATCTGGGCCAGCAACTGGGGACGATCGATCATGCCTTCTGTATACCATGAAAATCGAACATTGCATGTTCTTTTTTCAGGGTACGGAATTGGCTTTCCTGTTGTCCGTACCGAAACCCGCATCGGCCTGCGTTTCAAGATCTTGTGCGGCCGATTCGCGGCCGGATACCGAGCTGCTCTACCATCCTTCGCTCGCTCGATCGCACTGCCTCTGACACCAGGATAGCATCGCCATGACCTGGATCGCCACCTTGCTTGCGGTACTGCGCGGAGCCATGCGGTCACCCACCGCGCTGCAGGGCGAGGCTCTCGGCCTGCAACCGGGCAATCAAGGCCGACTCGCCGAGGTCCCTTGCCTCGGCTGCCTGCATTATCACTACGAACGCGCCGCGGCCTGAGCGCGAGTGCTGAATCCAAGCGTTCCTGCCAGAGGGAGAACTGTGCCCTCGGTCAGCTCATCTGACCGCGGGCCAGCTTCCTGCCTTGTCGAGAGCTCATCATTGACTGCCCTAAACCCGAATCGAGCACGTCGCGATGCGCGAAAAGCGCTCGAGATCCCGTCGGGTGAGGTTTTCGGTAGGCACAGGTTGACTACGGTTATTCCATATCAGGTTTTCGGTAGGCACAGGCGCTCCGCGCCCTACTCGGCCGACCTCGCGAGACGAAACCCGACGCGGCCGTAGTGGCTACCGCCGGGGTAGTAGCCGGGCCGAATGGCGGATCGACAGGCATGCGCGTAGCTGTACCAGCTGCCGCCGCGGAGCACCCGGTACGAGCCCGCCGCAGGACCTACCGGGTCGGTCTCATCACCCCCATAGGCCCCATACCAGTCGTTGCACCACTCCAAGAGATTCCCGTGCATGTCGTACAGACCGAACCCGTTTGACGGATAGCTCCCCACAGGAACCGTCCCAATTAACCACGGCCCGGAGGGACACAATGCGTACGGATGGTACCCGTTGTAGTTCGCCTCCGTGCCGGCGTCCAGGCACTCCCCAGTGTTGAAGGGCGTCTGCGTCCCTGCACGGCATGCATATTCCCATTCCGCCTCGGTCGGCAGGCGGTACCCGGCCGCAGCGTAGGGATCGTGCCCGTTGCACTCCCAGGTGCCATGATCGTACGCGCGCGTAAGGCCTTCGCTCAGGCTTAGCCAGTCGCAGTAGGCCACCGAACCGAACCAATTGACCACCTTCACCGGATGATCTTCCTTCCCTGGATCCACCGTGAAGACTCCTCCGCTGAAGGAGATCTCGCATTCGCCGTTATCAAGATCCAGCAGTTGCGTGGTCGAACCATCCATCGCGTCCTGCAAGGTCGAAGTCGTCGCCGTGCAGTAGCCCTGGTCGTAGGCCCACTGAGCCAGATCCGCATACTGCTGGTTCGTGACCTCGGTGGACGACACATAGAACGGCATCGTCAGTGTCACCGTGTGCTGGACCTCATCAGATTGACGGTAAAGCTCGTCCTCCGGGCTGCCCATCGTGAATTCCCCGGCGGGAATCAGCACGAAGTCCATCTCAGCGGGCCCCTCGTAGAACGTCAGGCTGTCGATACTCGACACCGTGAACTCCGTGACGTCGGGCCCTTCGTGGACCTGCATCTTCCACTCGCCTTGACTGACCGCGGCACCTAGGGCCAGCATCAGCGCTGCCGTCGCTGTGATCCGTCGTCTCATCGCTTGATCCCCCTACCGCTGGTGCTTCCTGGTCTGTGGATCCTCTCGTACAACTGTCGACACAAGCCGCTGTCCCTACCGAAAACCCCAGCGGCGCTGTCTTCAGAGCAACGCTCGCGCCCTCAGCGCCCTATTCGGCCGACCTCGCGACACGAAACCCGATGTAGGCGCTGCTGCTGCCGGAGTAGCCGTCGAACCTATAGGCGGAACGGCAGTAACGCGCGGAGGAGTCCCAACGGCTGCTGCGGATCACCCGGAGCGAGCCCGCCTCCGGCCCTGGCGGATCGATCTCGTCCCCCCCATACAACCCATACCAGTCGTTGCACCACTCCCACAGATTCCCGTGCATGTCGTACAGACCGAATCCATTGGCCGGGTAGCTCCCCACCGGAACCGTCCACCCTTCGTACGGACCCGACGGGCAGCCCTGGTAGGGCCAGCTCCCGTGGTAGTTCGCTTCCGTTCCCGCGTCCAGGCACGCCCCCGTGTTGAAGGGCGTCTGCGTCCCCGCGCGGCACGAGTACTCCCACTCCGCTTCCGTCGGCAGGCGGTACCCGACCGCGTTGTAGGGATCGTGCCCGTTGCACTCCCACGTGGCATGATCGTATGCACGGGGCAACCCCTCGCTCAGGCTGAGCCAGTCGCAGTACGCCACAGAGCCCCACCAAGTTACTTCCAGCACAGGGTGGTCTTCCTTACCCGTGTCCACTGCAAAGACCCCTCCGCTGAATGAGATCTCGCAGGTAAGGCCATCGAGGTCCAGCAGCTCGAACGTCGATCCATCCAGGGCATCCCGAAGACTCGAACTCGTCGCCGTGCAGTAACCCTGGTCGTAGGCCCACTGGGCCAGGTCCGCGTACTGCTGGTTCGTGACCTCGGTAGCCGACACGTAGAACGGCGTCGTCAGTGTCACCGTATGCTGCACCTCATCGGGTTCGCGATAATACTCGTCCTCCGGGCTGCCCATCGTGAAAGTCCCGGCGGGAATCAGCACGAAGTCCATCTCAGCGGGCCCCTCGTAGAACGTCAGGCTGTCGATGCTTGCGACCGTGAACTCCGTGACGTTGGGCCCTTCGTGAACCTGCATCCGCCACTCGCCTTGGCTCACCGTAGCGCCCAAGGCCAACACCAGCACCGCCGCCGCCATGATCCGTCCTCTCATCGCTCGATCCTCCTCCCGCTGCCGTTTCCTCAACTGGTGATCCGCATCCTCTTCGCTCGATGTCAGCCGCCTCTACGGCAGCAGGACCATCCGCCGACTCTCCTCGATCCCCGGCGCGCGCAGCCGGTAGAAGTACGCCCCGCCCGGGACCCTGCGGCCCGCCTCGTCGGCGCCGTCCCAGGTGATCGCGTGGCGGCCAGCCTCTCGCTGCTCGGCCAGCAGCGTGCGCACCAAGCGTCCATCCGGGCTGTAGACCGAAAGCTCCGCCTCCCCGGCCCGCGGAAGCTCGAAGCCGATCTGCGTCCCCGATGTGAGCGGGTTCGGCCAGTTCTGGAAGAGATGGATCGCTTCGATCAGGCCCGCAGCCTCGCGGGGATCCTCCACGCTCGAGAACTCGAAGGAGAACGTGATGCGCGCGATCGCCTCAGTCGCATAGGCATCCGAGCCGCCTCCGGACACGACGACCAGTGTGTCCTCATCCGCCAATCCGATGTGCGTGATGTCGCTCAGCGCGTAGACGGTGCTCCCTCCGTCCGTCAGGTGCAGCACCAGTACCGGTTCCTCGCCCCGCGCCTGGGGAACGAGGAGACACGTCGCCAGCAGCAGTATTGGGAATGCCCACCCGATCACCGGCGTTCTCATTGCTCGCCTCATTACACCTCCAGTTGATGCCTTCCTGTGGCTCTCTCCCTTACTCGTTTCGCCGCACAAGCACCGACACAATGATACCGGAAGCGCCCGGGAAGTGTCTAGCGAGCCACAGGTTCGCAAACCTTCTCACCCGCCCCCCCGAGCTGCACTGACTCGTTAACCACACCTCCCGAGAGAACAGAGAACGCAGAGAACCGGGGCCGATGGAGGCGAGAACGAGCGTGGGATCGAACTCGACGCGCGTGACATCACGAGAACAGAGAACCGCACCCACACCACCGCCCGCCCAAACGTCCGCACCACTACGAGATATCGCGCCGCGCAATCGCGG
>Ga0180435_10003236_pt1 | contig 16402 bp, 32 predicted proteins | sample SS_ome_3_FD_132467 | JGI IMG/M metagenome (GOLD analysis project Ga0180435, IMG submission 132467) | Hypersaline lake sediment archaeal communities from the Salton Sea, California, USA - SS_3_S_1 metaG | ecosystem: Environmental > Aquatic > Non-marine Saline and Alkaline > Hypersaline >...
CAATCAAACGAGGTACCCAGCGTCTCTTCGAGAACTGCCGGCAAGCCCGCTTCGAGAAGCTGCTACAGATCTGCCAAGACGCAGACATGGAAGTCAACTGGTACGAAGGCTACGCAGAACCCGGTTACGACGACCCGGAGTTCGGAGTGCTCACCGGCAACTGGAACGACAAAACCCGGTGGAACCCGAAGACCAAAACGTCCGAATTGATCGACTCCACGCCGAGCCGGGTTGCTGCCCTGTTCGAGAAGTTCGGCGGCGTCGAGTTGGAGTGGGAGGACGAGTGGTACGGCTGCGAGGACTGCAACAAACTGATCCGTACATCTGCGGATAGCATGTGCTGGAGACCGTCCTACGCGTTTGTCGGCGATTGCACGATTCTCTGTGCAGACTGCTTGGCAAGAGATCCAGAAGACCTGCTTGAAAGCCTGGCAGGCACAGATAAGCCGCTGGAGATCGGTAGCATCGACCTGGAAGAGCACGGGTGGCTTCTGGTCGACGAGCTGGAATCCTGGGACTGGGATATCAACTCGATCGTCAAGGCTCTGGCTGATGTGCAGATCGACCGGTTCCTGCTGTGCAGCGCTGATAACTCGGTGTGGATCTGTGGGACAAAACACCGTGGGCAGGTGCGAGCGGCAAAGGCTGCAATCGAGAACAGAGAGATGGATCTCGCGGACTACCTAGGAGATCTTCACGACTCGCTGGTTCCGGAGGCCACAGAATGAGCAAGCAACGCACGATCACCTTGCCCGACTTCCTAACGGAGGATCAGATCCGCACGGCGAGCCTGATCTACGACCTGCACAAGCGCAGCGGTCGGGTAGCCGGTGAGATCGCGAAACGTGTCATCGAGCCGAACCTGGCAGAGATCAACCGGAAGCTGGGGCAGGAAAACGACGCCCACTACCTGGCGTACTGCTGCGAGTACGTGTTCTCGAAATTGGAGGCTGGGCATGCGTAGTTACCTGTTCGTCCGCCGAGAGGTCAGCGAGTACCGGCTAGTGGTCCGCGCCGCGTCGCAGGAAGCTGCGGAAGCAGCAGCTTCAGTCGGCCTGATCCAACGGGTGCAGGGCAAAGAAAACGTCGAGGTGTGCTTCACGGGGAATCACGCGGAGACTGAGTTTGTCGGCTACCCCGGCAAAGAGAACCGTTGCGGCGTGTGCGAAGCCTGCCAGCGGGTCGAGGCGTTACGGAGCCACCCAATGATTGAGGGCATCGAGGACCCACGAGTCATCGCCACGATGCAAAGCATCGAGGACAACAACCCCTGCGAGTACGTCGATGCGTAAACGAACCTCCTGGAACCTGCAACTCGTCCGGATCTACGAACGCGGGATGAAGGCGCAGCAAGCCGGCATCCCTTTGGACGAGAACCCATACAGCAAAGGCTACCGTGGCCACGGGTGCTCGTTTCCCGGCGGCAACCTGCAACGTCAGCGGGCTAGATACTGGGCAGACGGTTGGCGTAGTGCTGCCGGCCAGACCGACACGTAACTCCCGAACCTTCTCTTGAAAACTGGAACCTATCATGTCTGAGAAACACTACGTGGAGGCTGAAAACGCCGAGCGGATCTGGGACTGGCTACAGACCCGTGGAGGCTTGGCGATCTGGAGGTCGGCGGACCTGTCGGACCCGGGCAAGAGCTGGACGACACCTGCACAAGAGGAGGACGGCTCACCGAAGGCCAAGCAGTCTTGGCAGATGATGAACGAGCCGTATAGGATCATTACGGACCCGTCCGAAGTCGAGGTCCACGTGCCGAAGGAGGTTGACCGGTTCCGAGTCGCGATCCGACAGAAGGGCGACTGGGGACTCCGTTTCGAACTGACCGACGGTTCGAGCCGGCGACTCCGACAGCGAGTGCGGAAAGCCGACGAGAAGTATTGTGGCGACGAGGAATTAGCCTGGTATGCCTTCGACTACGAGTGCCAGGAAGCCGTGATCTTCGTACCGGACCGTCAGGTCCCTATCAAGGAGTACATCGATGAGCTGGAGCAGAAACGAACCGGACAACCCGAACCCGCGGGATCACGGACTGCCGGAGGAGAGCACACCGAAAGCGCCGCCGGAGATAGTGGCAGCGAATCCTGAGCGACCGTGCGCGAACTGCGAGTGTCTGATGACCTTTGATGTTCTCGTGTGGTTGTCGAACCCGGAACTCGGCGATTGCTGGGGACACTACGTGGGCTGCGCTGCGTGTGCCTGGGCAGGGGCGATGATCGTTACGAAGGAGAAACCGGAGATCGAGGATTTGCCGGGAGACTGATCGATGCAGCTAGGCAACCGACTAAAACTGCTGCGGGATCTACGGCAACTGCCGACTGACCAGCAGTACCTGTGCGACGACCAGGAAGCAATTACCGCAAGGCTCACCGGCGGTCCCTTCCAGTGCTGGCAGCCGATCTGGCAGGGCGCCGGACTGGTAACTGTTTCCTTGATCTCACTTGCTTACAACCGATCACTCGGCAGTCTTGGAGGTTACGACTCAAGCGTCTGGGTTCCGATTCAGTCGCTGCGGCCGATTCTGCCGGAATAAAACCGAGGAGATTACCCATGCCGACATTGAAGGTAACGCTGGAAATCACCACCGAGGAAAAACCGGAGGAATACGATTCAATTCTCGATATGCTTGCCGACCTGTACCACAAGGACGTGGCGGGCAAAGTCGAGGTTCTGCACGTGTGCCCAGCCGACGTGTTGTCGCAGGAACGCACTGCCCTTGCGGCAGACCGAGACCTGTATTTGGACTGTCTCAACAACCGACCTCTGCGGGATCGACACACCGACGACGACATTCGTGATGGGCTCATACTGTTCCACCAGGTATACCGGACCATACGAGACCAAGAGTCGGGAAGCTGAGGACTGGATGCCAACAGTCAAAACACAAAAAACGTACTTCGGCGGCAAAGAGTTCCGGATGCGAGTCAACGTGAACAAGGACGGCTTGTTCACCGCGATGTTGCCGGGGTGGAGTCGTGAAGCACTCGGCAAGGACCGGGTCGAGGCGGATACTTTGAAGGCGGCGATGCGAGCGTTCGACGACGAGAAGAAACGCTACGGCAAGATGCTGCAGGCGAGGCGACGCGTGATCCGGTATGTCTTTGAGATCAACGATAAGACGCATCGATATTCCGGGCAAGACGAACGCGACGATTTGACCTTTGGTGTCGGTAAGGGCGTACAGTTTGGTGTGGCAAACATGATTGAAACGGCACATGCTGATGCCGACGGTAAGATCTTGCGGCAGTCCTACACAGAAGACAACAAGCAACCGTACGCACCTGGGTATCAGTATAGCAGGTTTCGCGGGATGGAGTCGACGATAGATGACATCCAAACCATCGAGTGGTCGCAAGAGCGGGAGGACTGGTTTGTTGCGTTGTGCCGAGCAATGGACGTGCTGATCGAGAAACTGAAAACGCTGGACGAAGACCAGCAACTGCTGCTAACTGCCGTCGAATCAGGATCGCTGCTGACCTTTGCCGGAAACAACCCCGAATGAAAATCACCAACCGCACACCGATTCCGAACCGTGTGTACCGTCGCATGGTCGCCTGGTGTTGTAAGCAACTGCCGATCCCGGTCTCCTCGATTGTGGAGCTGGAGATTGGCACCCACTCTACCGGTAATTCCGGAGACGTGAAGAACGGCTACTTCACACACGGTGGTCGGCAAGGGCTCAAGAAGTTCAAGCTGCGGTTGTGGTTGCAGGTCGAGAACTCACAGGAGCCGTTCTCACGTGACCAGATCTATACAGTGGCGTTCTACCTGGCTCATGTGGACAGTCAGCTGGAGCGAAGCAGCTGGGCGGGACAGGGCACCGCAAACCGCGAGGCAAACAGGATTGCTGAACGCTGGGAGCAGCAACGAGCAAAACTCTGGACGGACTGGAACCGGCCGGACCTGCGGGAAACGGTCAAGCCGGTGAATGTCGGCGAGGTGCTTTCTCCAGAAGAACTGCTGCAAACGTTTCGAGGGGGCAAGCCGAAGAAGTCCCGCAAACAGATCAACGCCGAGCGAGCCAAGGCGCACCTCGACAAGTGGGAACGCAAGCTGAAGCTGGCTAAGACCAAGGTCACCAAGTACCGGCGAGCGGTTCGCCGGTACGTTCGAGAAGGAGTTCTGGAAAATGCAGGTTAACTACTGGGACTGCCCGTTCAAGAATTACGAGGAGCACGCGGACGGTTTCGTTTACGCCTGCGGACATCCTCGTGGGTTCTCGTGCGAGCTGGACAACAAGCTCAACGGTGCGACCGCTGACTGCAAGCTGCTTGACCCGTTGTTCGAACTGGGCCGCCTCGTCGCCACACCGGGCGCCAGGAGTCGCCTTGAGGAGTTGGGCGAGCCTCCATTCGACCTGCTCAAGCGGCATTCTACGGGCGACTGGGGCGATCTGGAGGGATCGGATGCAAAGGCCAACGAGCGGGCGTTGGAGGACGGTAGCCGGATCTTCTCGGTATACCGGGTCCGCGAGACCACGTTCTGGGTGATCACTGAGGCAAAGGACGAGCACGGCCAGCGGGGCTCGACGTGCATTATGCTACCGGAGGAGTATTGATGGGCTGGAACGAATCGTCAGCTAGTCAGGAAGACAGCAAACATACCGGGCTTCCACATGCGGCAGTGCTTGTCTTTCAGTCTCGCCTGACTGCAGATCTGTGGATTCTCGATGCTTTGCTGACAGGACAGGACCCGTGCTCCGGTCGCGGCGACGAGGACCTGATGGTCGACGTCTTCGACTTCCTACTGGGTCGCGAGTATTACCTGTCAGACGGCGGCTATAGCCGGGTCGTCTACCTGGCAGAGAGGGGGCCGTTGCAACTGACCGGCAACTCAACTGATCGTGTGAGGCAGCGGTGGAACGACCCGCTGCTTGTGGCAACCGTTCGAGACCGGATTAACCGGCGATGCCAGGAGTTCATGAAACTATGGGAAAACGCCTGACCTTGGAGCAAGACGAGAACACTCCTCCCCGCGAAAGAGGCGGAGAGCATGCCCGAAAGGCACGAGAAACGTTCTCTCGGCGATACGTTCCGCCCCTCGGAGACTTCATCTCGGAAGCGGTGGAGAACGCTTACTTACGAGGCGTCACAGACACGAGGCAGAAAATCCAGTTGCGGAACGGGTCCTTCGAGTGCTCCTGTGATTCTGGCGTGGACGCTCGACTGATCAGGAACGCTCTGTCCCCGTTATTGCCAGGTGCCTGGGAGATCACGATTAACGGACAGGTCACATGCAAATTGTAGCCGGCCAGCAGGAACATGAGATCGCAACCAGACGGTTCACACTGGTTGTACCGGCTGCAAACATGCACCATCGCATCCGGTATCCCGGTCACGTGACGCTCGACCTGGAAGCCTGCGAGTACCACATTCGCCTGGTCCAGAAGCTGCACCTGGAATTCCAGAAGTTCTTCTCGATTGTCTTTCCGGACGTCGAGATCTCGCCGGAGAATATCCGGCAGCAAAGCACTGGTGTCCTGCACGTTGCTGGGCGAGTAGATATGACGCTCAAACTGCAAGACCTGGACGCACCGATTGTCTGGCAGTACCCGGAAGCTGGCTTGCACCCGGCCACCCAACTGCAGCTGGCAGACCTGATGATTGCCCTGCGCCTGAGATCCCGGACACCTACCGAGACTGTGGAGGAGGCGCTGGCAGACCTGGATCACCGCCTAAATCCCCGGGAATCTACCGGAAAATCGTATAATTAGAGGTGCGCAGCCTGTTTTTGCTGAAAGAAGCCGTTCCCCGAAAAGAGGAGGAAACCATGAAATGACGTATCCAAGGTGGTGGTAGCTTAATCTGCGGTTCCGGCCGTCGTACGCACCGGCTTCTGCCGGTGCGTATCCGGGCGGGGCTTTGGAGGATCTACGATGTTTGCAACCCTTACGCAAGGCGCCATCGACTGCCTGATCTTGGCAGCTATGATACCGTTGGCCGGTCTGTTCTACTGGCTACTGATTCGCGCCCAGAGATAATCGGAGGTACCTGTGGCCCACTACGACGAAGAGCGTATCTATCTGCGATTGCAGAAGTGCGCCAGCAACTACGTGACCCATACCCTACATGCACACGGCATCTGCCGGCAATATACCGGTACCTACCACGACAATCCGGCAACCTCCGCCCGAGTGCAGGACCTGGTGCAAGGCCGGTTCGCCTTCACATTCGTCCGGCACCCCCTGGATTGGCTCGGATCGATCTGGAGGTTCCGGACGGGTCTGCAGTGGGGTGAGCATCAGGAACTCGACGACTGCCGGCACGAGACGTTCGACGGCTACATCGAAAACTACCTCCGGCTGCACCCCGGCTTCGTCTCGGAGCTGTACGAGCAGTTCTGCGGGCCGCCGGATAACCCATACGTGGCGTTTGTCGGTCGGGTCGAAAACGTAGGTGTGGATCTCGTACAGCTCTTCGCAAGCCTGGAACTCCAGTTTGATCCGGAGAAGCTGCCGAAGAAGAGGCTCAACAAGTCTCTCGCGGACGCGAGCCTGACAGAGTACAGGCCGGATCTCCGGGACGCCGTGATGGAAGCCGAGCGGAAGGCGATCGAACGGTTTGGCTACGGTGTGTGGCCGGCGAGAGCTGCTTAACCACAGCATCCCGGTGTGTTGTCGGCGCCGCAGCTGCGGCAGACATATCGACCATCCCGTTTGATAACAATACCCCCGCATGCGTGACAGACACGAGTGACATAGCAAATCAGCAGACCAAACATTCTGAAATCCTCCTCCCGAAGAATAGACCATGACCAGTCGGCGAAGACAGCGTCGCGAGAAGCAGCGGTTGCAGGAAAGGCTGGCAACCGAAGCCTCGCAAGAGAGCGACTGCGAGTGCAGGGAGGATGTCTTGATTCTGGCGGAGCTGGAGCACATCGACGACGATCCTTGGACCGTAGACGACTACTGGGTAGACGAGCGCGACGAATGGGAAGATGAGCCGTACGATCCGCCGTACGACCCGTTTTGGGACGAACCCTACGACGACTACGACGACGTATGCGGAAACCCGCCGCCGGGTATCCCGAAACCCGGAACCCATTGGCGAGACGGTGAAGGACTCTTTTGGCTGGCTTTGGAAGACGGTCGGCTGGCTTCTATGCTAACCGGTGAGTACCGGTATCCCTCCGAACTATCAGAATTGGAGAAGGCATTATGAGGTGGGACGAGATACAGGAAAGAAAACAGTTTCGCCGGAATCTCCGGAAGTTCTTCTGGACATGCGTGATTCTGGGCGTGCCGGGGCTGCTGTTTTTGATGTGGCTGCAGGTGCAGTGGTCGTAAACAACGCGCACCTTGCTTGAAAATCATTGTTCTACAGCGGAGGTAGTGTACTGATGGGAATGTCAAGCCACGTTTCGGGAGTTCGCGATCTGGATGGACGGTTCGCGAAGATGATGGTGGCCAAACTGGCGTGCGAGGCTGCGAGCGTAGACTATCCGGCGGAGGTCCGCGAATACTTCAAGTACCCGGAGGAAAGCGAAGATTACCTTCGCCGCGAAATGGAGAGCGTGGACATCGACGCGGCGGTCACAAAGGGCACTGACAACGCAACTGAGCACTGGACGGTTGACCTATCAAAGTTGCCCGAGGGTGTAAAGGCGATACGGTTTGAAAATAGCTACTGAGCCGTAGAAATCCTTGGCTCTATCACCGTAGGAGTCCTGACAAATGGCGGATGTTCCCCCGTGCCTTGTGCATGACTTCAACAACACGCTGGGCCGAATCAATGGTGACCTAGCAACCATGCAGGCTCGGGCGTACCAGGAAGGCTTGCAATCAGGGCTACATCGCAGATTGGAAGAGTCACCGGCAGCAAATGCCCTCGTGTCGAGTCTCGCCGAACTGCTAGGACACCACGCGAAAGACCCGCTGGCACCGGAGCAATACTTGGAGGTCTGTGAGTCAATCGAGCTTCCAATAACGGGAGAAGACCCGACGGCGCCGGTTTGGAGGTCGATATTGCTGTCGATCCTTTTCGGACCTGAAGCGGAATCCATCACGCAAGAAGTGGAAAGGCAGCGGTCCGTTGTGCCGTTTACAGACCGCCGGATTGGCGGCAATACCTGTAACGAGTGCTTTTGTGAGGGCGGACACTTTCCAGGGTGTTCGCAGTTGGGATAGGCGGTAGAACGCTGAGTTCAGCCGCGAACGCGCCTACACGGAGAAACCTAAATGAACGAACGGCTAACCAACCCGGAAACGGTCGACCAATCGGACGGGGAGATCGTCGGCTGCAACGACATTGTTACCTGGCGTTTGTGTTACGTCAGTGGGCATTGGGCGTGGTTTACCAGTCAAAGTCTGGGAAGCCAGCGGGGCGACGATTGGAATGATGCTCCGTATGAGCATAACGCTGGAGAACCGTATGCTTGGCGGCCTGATGGCAACACGCCGGAATACAAACTGTGTAAGGTTGTTTGGGAGGGTCCGTTTGTGGAGCCGTGCGAAAATCACTGCAACTCTCCTTACAGCGTAGAGTCCATCAATGCTGGCGCGTCGCCTTGGCTGAGAACTGACCAGTGGGTCGATGAGACCGTGTGCGTACCGGCTGGGGTGGATATTGACGAATTCACGAAACTAATCCGAAAGGCTGGCGGTGACGTGTACAGGTTAGCCAGGTAACGCGAAGTTCAGCCGCGGGCGGGACTTGGCAGAAAGGCTTTGAAATGGCAAAAGACGAACCAACCCAGGAAAGTTCAAACAATCAGACGGGTAGCACGTCGGCTGCAACGCCATTGGTACCCGGCGTTCGAAAACAATGGTTTTGTTTTGGCGGCGATGTCATAGAGTATTTCGATTCTGAAGACGAAGCCCGCGGCGCAGCCGTGAAGGCATTGGAATTCTATCGCGACTGCTGCGACCCCGAATGGCCCGAAGAGGTCGGCAGCATTTGCTGGGGCAAAGTGCATCAGGTGTGCCGCGAGCAGGTTATCGAACAACCAGAATTCGTTCCGTCTGGCGTCGACTACGTTTGTGACTTTAATCTGGTTGATGCCGGGTAACGCTGAGTTCAGCCGCGTAGCACGGCAGGGCTCGGCTTGAAGTGATTAACAACTAACCATCTTCAATGAAAGGACGAATCGCCAGTCGAGTGCTACATCGGCTGCAACGATTTGTTAACTGCCGATGGATCGAATCACGTTCAGAATCACAGAAGACCATCTGAAACTACTGGGCCGGATGTACATTGGCTGGGACGACTGCGAGTTCGGTGCCCCGGCGGTGGACTGCAAGCGGCCATACGGCAATTCCGATGTCTACGGTGACATCGCGGAGATACTTGGGATTGAGCCTGATGGCGACTCCGAGTTCTCCGATGCGGACCGCGAACGGATGCACACGTTGCATTCTGAGATGCGCCGCGTTCTGCAAATCGGGGTGCGTGTTGGGTACTTCAAAGTGGGCGACTATCATGCCGACCGCTACAGCCAGGACTGGCAGCCAACGGAAGGCAGTTAACGCTGAGTTCAGCCGCGTAGGCACTTGGCGTTACGGCTTGACCAACGAAACAATCTTCCAACACGAAAGGCGTTGCGGCGGTAGGACGGTGCCTACGTCGGCTGCAACGATCTTGTTATGCTTCCTGTCATCATTTTGCTTGTGTTGCAGATAATCGTGGCTGCTGTTCTTCTTCGCATATTTCAGCGGGTTTACTACCGCGTGTTTTTCTGGCGGTGCCGCTGGTGGTATGACGAGACGCACGACAAGTACGACACGGCTTGCGACCAAACGTGGCATTTTGCAGACGGTGACGTTTCGGCAAACGGTGTAGTGTATTGCCCATTCTGTGGGGATCGAGTTTCAGAAGCATAACAATTATTATTGCGAATGGTTTCTGAATAATGCCATCCAAATGGGATTCACCGACGATCTGTAAGATGGCAGCCAAGATGCAAGAAGAACATCTTGAGCGGCCAACGATTCAGGCGTATACCAGTGCAGTTTGGCAGTTCTATCTGTGGACTAAGACCAACGTCGGTACCCCCGGCCGATACCCAAACCCCAGGTACCTGGGTCGTGAGGAGATCGAACGCTTCTTGACCGCAGAAGCTCGCAGAGGTGTAGCTGCAAGCACACAAAACGTCAAGTTCTCCGCGATCATGTACTTGTACGGTAAGGTGCTTGGTATCAAGCTAGAAAACGTGAACGCTCTGCGCGCTAAAACCCCGAAGCTATCCGCGGATGATCGAGCGGCACCGTAGTCCTCTGGACACAATGGCACCTCTGGTAAACAATCTCGCAATCCCCAGCGGCTGACCTGTGCTGGCTCACGGGGGCGTAGTCCGACCTGAGATCCGTTACTGGTACGACCAGGCGGTGATCTGCTCTGTCGGTACCCGTGAGATGATAGGACGTGGCGGCGAGCGAACGGGTCTGACCGGGATCTCCCGGAAAACGCCGTCACTCCTTTTTCTCTTTTTCCGAAAATCGCTTCGGATTTTTCCTAAAATACACTGGATTTCTACCGGTAACCATGCTATCATATCTCGGAAGGAGGGTAACAGCACGGAAGGGATTTCACACCGTTACGCAGCTTACCTGCAGCATAGGGACCAACGGCGGGGGCCGGATTGAAGCTGCGAGGAGTGGCACGACAATGGCAAAGGCAGCGAAGCGGGCAAGAGGCGAACGAGCGTGGACCGACGAGCAAAAGCAGCAGCACTCGGATTACATGAAAGAGCTGCATCGCCAACGAAGAGAAGCCGCACAAATAGCGACGCTTCCGGACAAGACAAGCGGGATCGAGGTCTTGACCCTCGGCCAGCTGCACGACATGCTGGGTCAACTGATAGATTCGGGAGTAAAGAAGCGGACTCGGGTCAAATTTCTCCCGAGCTGCTGTGAGCGTCCCGAGATCCTTTCGCAGCGAGTGCGGGAAGAGGGTGAGTTTGTCGAGTGGGTCATCATCCGGTAGTCCCTTTTCGCGAGGCTGCCATGGCTACTCAAGCTATTTCGTGTCCGGTTTGCAACGGTAAGGTAGCGGAAGATGCTGCCAGGTGCCCAAACTGTGGGAAGCTTTGGCCCGGATACAGCGAAGGCTACTGGGAAAGACACCCGGAGCTACACCTAAGATGGCGGATCTTCAAGTGGTTCTGGATCATACTGATCGGTATGGTCGTGCTCCTCTTCTTGATTTCGCTGACAGGCCCGCAGCCACCATGAAGCCGTACCTAAAAACCGTTCCCGAGAAACCGTACCAACAAGAGTACCTGGATTCACAACAAAAACCGTAGCACGTAAACGATTTACGACATCGGGGGCGGTAGCTCAGCTGGGAGAGCGCGGCGTTCGCAATGCCGTTTTAGGGTCAAAAACCCCTTGTTTCTCGATGCTTTCTGCATCATACTTGGTACGGTACGGTCGGAAAACCGTACCGGAGAAACCGTACCATGAGCAAATACCGCATGCAATGGGTCGTCTCCGGCAATCGCCGGCGATGGCGGAAGCAGTACCGGAAGAAGGTATACCACTTCGAAGCACGTAAGGGGGAATCGAAAGCGGTATCTTACGCACGATGCTGGAAGCTATGGGAGGCAAAGAAGGTCGCGATCGACGCCGCAGAAGTCTCGCAGCACCAACAGATGATCAAAGTGTTCTCCGGCCTGCTCGCCGGCCGTGCCTCGGAACAAGCTACCGGAACGTACGCCGAGATTGCCGAGACCATCCGGCTCCTCCAGGTAGCAGAAGCCAAAGGCATCTCGCTGCCCATCGATGCAGACGGTCAGGTTGTTCCGCCGGAGGAACCGGCCCCCACAGCTCCTGTGGCGGCCACTGTGCGTGCCGCGAGAGAAAAGCTCCAAAGATACCACGACGAACTCCGAGACGCGCTGCGAGCCGCGGTACGCGATCCTGCGCCGCCCTGGCAGGCAGCCAAAGACTCGCTCGAAGTCGAGACCTCGATCCTCGCTTTAGCCACCCGTTACGCTGAGGTAGACCCCACAGTCAACAAGCACAGGCTAAAGGTGTTCAAAGACTGGGCGGACCCTACCGTTGACCCGGCAACACTCAACGGCGACTTCTGGCGGAGCTGGCACACGTTCGTCCTGAGCAAGATTGAAACCGGTGACTGGTCGAGCGCGTATGGCAAGACGATCTTCAACGCGGCGAAGGCGTTTGTATCCTGGCTCTATTCTGAAGCAGAGGTTCTGGAAAAGGAACCGAGGAACCTGCGGAAGCTGACAATCAAAACGGTTGCGAAGGCAGCCAAGGTCTACACGCGGAAGCGGATCAAGCAGTACCTCGAAGCCGCAGAGGGACGAACCCGACTCTACTTGCTTTTAACGCTCAACACAGCTATGACCGCGATCGACATGGCTGACCTGCAACCCGACGAGGTGATTTGGAAAACCGGGCGGATCATCCGAAGACGCAGCAAGACCCGTTCTAAAACTGTCAACGTACCCACCGTTAGCTACCAGCTTTGGCCGGAGACCTTCCGGCTTCTCAGAGAGTTCCGGGTCGATCGAGACGACGTAGTCCTGCTGACCGAACGGGGTACGCCAATCTGTACACGCGGCGGACAGTCTGGGGGCCGGAGTGATTCGGTACGTCTGTCATTCCGCAGGCTCAATAAGAAGCTCGGCACCGCCGGCGCCTTCCTGTCTCTCAAGAAGACCTCCGCGAGTTTGATCGACGCGGAGTTCGACCATCACACCGCCCAGCTCTTCCTGGGACACTCGCCGGGTACCGTTGCCGACCGGAACTACATCCGCGGATCTGACACGCGTCTGGACAAACCTCTTGCCTGGTTGGCCGAGCAGTATGGGCTCGCGGGGCAAACTGCCCCGGAATAAATCTGGGTTTTCTGGAAATTGATTGTTGATATTCCGGAAGATCACGGTTATAATCCGGTGAGAGGAGAGGGAGAAGTGGTTAGAGCACGTTGGTGGTTATCGTCGAATCGGATGACAGTCGGAGTTACTGTCGACGATCGTCGACAAATAGTCACAGCAGCTCCCGTAGTAAGGCGGTTCGTAGGTCAGCCTCTCGATCACTTGCTACGCTGGATGACTCGGCAGGGCGGCTTTCAGCAGAGGTTACTCCGTACAACACAGATTCCGAACACATGAAGTACACGATGCCACGCTTCCGAATTGTGCTCGGCGAGTTCGAGTGCTTCTGCGACGAACCGTGGCAAGCGTGTGTTTTGCGAGACGCGCTGACCGGTTATCCGCAACTCGGGGATATACAGATCTACGATCGTAAGCCACCGAAATGTCGACAGAGTGACTGGAACCAACAGAGTGCAGCCGACGCTGCGTAGGAGAACCGCTATGATACTGAAGCATCAGTTTATCGTCCAACGCCGGGTCATACGTGACACCGGTACCTACTGGAAAGACGTGGACTTAACCGAACTGGATCTAACCGTGGACGACACTGTAACCGGTTTTCTGGTACGCACGGGATCAACTGGAGATACCTATCGAGTATACTCGCTTGATCCGCACCACCCGCGCGACTTCGTCTTCACAGTGCAGCTAGAGGCGCCCTCGCCCAAGCTGCTCGCCCGGAATCGCCGAGGACCAGAGGTCGAGTAACAGGAAAGCCCTATGATCACCCAAGCACAGCCAATAAAAGCGTACGCCTACCTCCGAGTCTCCAGCAAAGGCCAGGAGCAAGGGGACGGCTTCCCCCGACAGCTCGAAACGATCAAGCGATTCGCGGCAGAAAACGGGTACACAATCGTAGATGTGTACCAGGACGTCTTTACAGGTACCGAGGATGATCGCCCGCAGTACATGTGCATGCTGGAAGAGATGATGCACAACGGCGTAAAGGTCGTCATCGTCGAGTGTCTGGACCGCCTGGCCCGTGACCTGATGGTACAGTCCCTCCTCCTCTCGAAGCTGGAGTCCGAGGGGCTTGCTCTCCTGAACGCGATGACAGGCGAAAACGTTACCGCATCTATGCGGGAAGATCCGATGCGACGCGCTATGGTACAGATCCAAGGCGTCTTTGCAGAGCTGGACAAGAACCTGTTGACGGCAAAGCTGCGTAAGGCGAGGGAACGGAAGAAACTGAAGACCAACGGCAAAGAAGGTAAAGAAGGTACGAAACCGTACGGCACGAAAGAAGGAGAGAAGAGTGTATTACGCCTGATCGAAGAAAGGCATGCCGCTGGCGACGGCCCAAAGGCAATCGCCGATCAGCTGAATCAAGCCGGCATCCCTACCCGACGCGGAACAAAATGGAATCGAGGGAGTGTCCACCGGATCATTCAGCGATCAGCTAACACCCCGTCGACCGACTGCTGAAGCACGAATTGGTGCGTAGCTGCCCAGGACGTTAGCGCCGGCAGATGCCGTAGCTGCAGCTTCCTTCGACTGTTGTACAAGTGAGTTTCTACAGTATGTCGACTGATAAACAACGCTTTCGCGATCTCATTGGCAGTCAATCCTTGCCCCAACCGGACAACTACCTGCCTCTCCCGTGGAGTCAGCACCAGAAGCCCTTCTGGAATCTCGACAACGTTGGTGAGTTTGGCCGTGCAGCCTCCGACACACTTCTGTTCGCTGCAATAGGCAAGATATTGCGGTTTTCCTGGAGAAGATGTGTCTCCGCGAACGGAGCACTCGGTTACGGTAACGTCGCCCCGAATGACAACAGCCAAAGGCGCGTTGACGTCCTTTCCCCCTTTGGAGCCATCCATAACTTATCCAAATTGGCGCATCTCGTGATTGTCAGAATCCCTCGATAGTACAAAATAACCAAAACCCGCGATGAGAGCAATCTGACTTTTTTCCATTGCTAGCTTGACATCCCGCCTGAACACAAGTACACTAACCCAGCTATACCATCTCTGCCTGGGTGCAGCCGGTGCGGGCCGCGTCACACGACGTGCCGTCGATTCCGCATCAAGGGGAACATCCGATGCTTACGGAGCTACGGTCCCTCTACCACTACACACATCCAGAGGGATACGAGATCCGCTTGTTTGCAAGCAAGGATCGCAAAGCATACAGTACCTTGGCCAACCTGGTACGAATCGATTTCCCGGACACACGACTAGACGACTGGGTGAAACGCAGATGCCCGGCCGCAAAACGTTGTACAAGGTGTCCTGTCCAAACCTGATCCCGCACCCGGGACAAAAAAAAACGTCGGTACTCGTTCCCAAGTACCGACGTTTCGTAACCCCTTAGCAACCGGCGTGCCAACTCAGCTGGCGTCTGCCAGGCTGTTGCAAGCCGCGTACACGATCCGTACGCGAACCTCGCCGTCAGCCGTGAACTTCTCCGTCACGGCGTCGCCGTTGTCGTCGCACGCCTTGACCGTCACGGTTTCCTCGGCAGCCAGCACGGCCCAATCCGGGATCGTGTCGATCTTCGCGTTTTGTGTCAATGCCGAGGTCTTACCGTACTTGTCGGGGTCCGCCGTGAGCCCGATACCAACCTTGGTCAGCCCGTCGTCTCCGGTGCCGTCTCCCGTCACAGCCGTTTCCAGATTCGCCTGGACGGACAAGACCACGGCGCCTGCCGGCACCGTTTCGGTAAGATCCGTCTCCACCGCGTTGGTCAGAACGACCGTCTCGTCGATCACCTTGACTTCCAGACCTTCGGAAGCCGCCGCCCCGAACCGAAGGGCAACCGCTGCCGCGGCGGCACCGGCTGTCAGCGTGTGGCCGTTGCTGGCGTCGGCCACGAGAGCTTTGCTGGCCTCAGATAAGCCGGCCGTAGTCGGCTTGGGCGGATACAAAGCGTCGAAAACGTCCTTGTGGAACCTCTTGTGTTCCCCAGTATCGTCGGAATAGCCGACGATGTAGTCACCTGCGTCAAACTGGGACGCAGTGGCAAGCAAAGAACCCATATCACTCTCTCCTCGAAATCCGTTGTGAACTGCGCAGAACACGTGTCAAGAAGAGTAGGGCGCGGGAACAGCTGCCGGCCGGCGGCAGACCGTCAGGAAAGTCCGTGCGCGTACCTATCTTCTAGGAGACTGTGGAGATAGCCCTGAGCATTGAAGAGAATAGCACAGAGATCCTCCTCAATGTTCTCGGCAGCTTTCGGATCAAGGACCTTCCATCCGCGGTGGCGCTGCCAGGCGTGCAAAGTGTGGCGAAGCAACCCCTTAATATACGTCGCGGGCGGCATACCTTGCTGCCAGTTGTCTAAGGCTCGCTGCTCCCCGTTCTCCAAGTGGCTGCATTTCTCCAGATACTCACAGAGCCGCTCCACCACCAACGGAGATAACGACGCTTCGGGATCGATTCGTCCACTGGCAGAGGATCGGAAGGCACCTGTTTCAAATTCCTGGCTGTGCGAGGAGACGGATTCCACCTTCGAGCTACCAATCTGGACCGACATGTGCTACTCCTTACCGTTTAGTACGCCCGAACTTCCCAAATCACCGTGTTCAGAGGTAGAACTCCCCACGGTATCTCAAACGAC
>Ga0180435_10003237_pt1 | contig 16402 bp, 12 predicted proteins | sample SS_ome_3_FD_132467 | JGI IMG/M metagenome (GOLD analysis project Ga0180435, IMG submission 132467) | Hypersaline lake sediment archaeal communities from the Salton Sea, California, USA - SS_3_S_1 metaG | ecosystem: Environmental > Aquatic > Non-marine Saline and Alkaline > Hypersaline >...
ATTATCAGCTTTGTTTATTGGAATGGCGATGCCTGAGCATCACCATGATTAATTGTTCATTTAATACTTATTTATTATGACTGGTACATTAGCAGCAATTGGAGCAGGACTTGCCGTAATCGGCGCAGGACTGGGTATTGGAAGGATCGGCGGATCGGCAATGGATGCCATTGCACGTCAACCCGAGGCCGGAGGAAAAATCCAGACTGCCATGATTATTGCAGCTGCCCTTATTGAAGGTGCTGCCCTTTTCGCCATTGTGGTTGCCATGATGGGATAGAGGGAAGAAAACAGAACAGGCCTGTAAGGGTTGCTTGCAGGCCTTTCTTTTAAAAACGATTAAACACAATATAAAATGGATCTCGTAACACCCGGAATAGGAATGATCTTTTGGTCCACCCTGTTCTTTCTTGTTTTGCTCTTCATTCTTGGGAAGTTTGCATGGCCCGCTATTCTGACTGCCGTAAAGGCACGGAATGAAAGCATTCGTCAGGCACTGGATGCAGCCAATAAGGCCAAAGAGGAGATGGCACAGTTGCAGGCAGATAATGAGAGAATTTTGGCCGAAGCAAAAGCCGAAAGAGATACGCTTTTGAAAGATGCCAAGCAGGTAAAGGATAAAATGATTGCCGATGCCAAGGAGAAAGCCACTGAAGAAGCCAATAAGCTAGTTCAGAATGCCAGAGAGGCTATCAGAACTGAAAAAGCAGCAGCCCTGAATGAAATGAAGGAACAAATGACACACATTTCTGTGGACATTGCTGAAAAGATCCTGAAGCTGAAACTGGCTGACGATAAAGCACAGAAAGAACTGGTCGACAAGCTCATCAACGAAGCGGACCTGAACTAGTCACGAGCATGAACGAAAGTCAAATTTCCGTACGATACGCAAAAGCCCTCTTTCAGAGTGCGCTTGAAAAAAAGCAGCTAGACTCTGTCTATAAGGATATGGCTTTGGTATCCGAAACCTGTAAGGTGGAAGATTTCCAGGAGATGCTTATGATGCCTTCATTGAAGGTAAGCCAGAAAAACAAAATGGCGAATGCCATTTTTGAGAAGCATCTGTCTAAGTTGTCCCTGTCTCTGGTCAATCTGGTGATTGAGAACAAAAGGGAGGCACACCTCGCCGGAATAGCCAGGAATTTCTCCACGCTGTACAGAAAGAATCAGGGCATCCGAACTGCTTCACTGGTGACTGCTACTCCCATTGCTGATAGCAGCCTGAAAGAAATCAAGGCCCTGATTAAAAAGGCCTATGATTCGGAGGTGGAACTAAGCTCAGCCGTCGACCAGGATGTGATTGGAGGATTCATCCTCACGGTAGAAGACCAGCAATACGATGCCAGTGTGGCCAACAGCCTGCAAAAGATTAGAAAACAACTACTTCAAACCAGTATTGTAAAGTAAATAACATATGTCTCAGATTAAGCCTTCCGAAGTATCGGAAATTTTAAAGAAGCAAATTGAAGGGTTCAAAAGCGAAGTTGAACTTGAAGAGGTGGGTACCGTTCTCCAGGTGGGAGACGGAATTGCCCGTATTTATGGGTTAAATACCGTACAGGCCAACGAGCTGATCGAATTTGACAGCGGAGTTATGGGAATTGTGATGAACCTGGAGGAGGACAATGTGGGAGCGGTTCTGCTCGGATCGTCCGAGTTGATCAAAGAAGGTGATTCTGTGAAGCGTACCCGCAAGATTTCCTCCATCGAGGTGAGTGAGAAGCTACTTGGTCGTGTCATCAACACATTGGGTGAACCGATTGATGGTAAAGGCCCCATCACTGGAGATATGATCGATATGCCCCTGGAACGAAAAGCCCCGGGTGTGATCTTTCGTCAGCCGGTGAGCGAACCTTTGCAAACCGGTTTGAAGCCCATCGATGCAATGATTCCCATCGGGCGAGGACAGAGGGAGCTGATTATTGGTGACCGCCAGACTGGTAAGACTGCCATTGCCATTGATACCATCATCAACCAGAAGGAGTTTTTTGAGAAGGGGGAAACTGTCTATTGTGTCTATGTGGCCATTGGGCAAAAAGGCTCAACTGTGGCCAATATTCAAAAGACCCTGGAGGAAGCAGGTGCCATGGATTATACGGTGATTGTTTCGGCAACTGCCTCCGACCCGGCTGCTCAGCAGTTTTATGCTCCCTTTGCGGGATGCGCCATTGGTGAGTATTTCAGGGATACCGGTCGCCCGGCACTAATTATTTATGACGATTTGAGCAAGCAGGCAGTTTCTTACCGCGAAGTATCCCTCTTGCTGAGGCGTCCTCCCGGAAGGGAAGCTTATCCTGGCGATGTGTTCTATCTTCACTCACGTTTGCTGGAAAGAGCGGCGAAGATCATCCAATCTGATGAGATAGCTAAAAATATGAACGACCTTCCGGAACAGCTGAAGCCTCTTGTAAAAGGAGGTGGATCACTCACAGCTTTGCCCATCATTGAAACACAGGCAGGAGATGTATCGGCGTATATTCCTACCAACGTAATCTCCATTACAGATGGACAGATTTTCCTGGAAGCAAACCTCTTTAATGCAGGGGTGCGGCCCGCCATCAACGTGGGTATATCCGTTTCCAGGGTGGGTGGTAACGCCCAGATCAAATCCATGAAGAAGATTGCAGGAACACTAAAACTCGACCAGGCCCAGTTTCGTGAGCTGGAAGCATTTTCCAAGTTTGGTTCGGACCTGGATGCAGCCACAATGGCGGTGCTTGATAAGGGAAGAAAGAATGTGGAAATACTGAAGCAGGCTCAGTATTCACCGATGACCGTAGAGAAGCAAATAGCCATAATCTATTGTGGAACCAAAGGTTTGCTGAGTGCTGTCCCGGTAGAGAAAGTAAAAGAATTTGAGATCGATTACCTTGAATTCCTGGAGTTGAAGCACAAAGATACCCTGTCTGCCCTGGCACAGGGAAAACTTTCTGATGAGATTACTTCAGTACTGGAAAACGTAGCCAAAGAGATAGGGGAAAAATACAAGTAATTGAATGGCCAGCTTAAAGGAAATACGTGAACGCAGGGCCTCAGTGGCCTCCACCATGCAGATTACCAGTGCCATGAAAATGGTGAGTGCTGCCAAATTGAAAAAGGCACAGGATGCTATTGTGCAGTTCAGGCCTTATGCTGAAAAGCTTCAGGAGATTCTGGCCAGCGTGGGCGACAGTTTGAAAGACGATGAAGACAATCAGTTCGCTGTTCAGCGCGATAAGGAAAGAATCCTGCTGGTACTGATTACCTCCAACAGAGGTTTATGTGGAGCCTTTAACTCAAATGCCATTAAGGCCACCATTCACAGAGCATTGACCCAGTTTGAACCCCAGATGATGGCAAGGCAGGTAGATTTTGTGGCCATTGGGAAAAAGGGAGCTGACTTTCTGCGTAAAAAGGGCTATAATATCATATTTGACGGCAGTGATCTTTTTGATAATCTGACCTTTGAAAGGGTGGCCACCATCGCCAATATGATAATGGGACTTTTTACCGAGGGGGAATACGATCACGTGGATATGATCTACAATCGATTTAAAAACGCAGGAACCCAGATTCTCACAGAAGAACAATTCCTTCCCATAGAGGTAGATAACCTTACCCAGGAATCGGGATCTGGCTCAAACATCGACTACATATTTGAGCCCAGCAAAGAATATATCGTTCAGGAGCTGATTCCCCGCTCTTTGAAACTGCAGTTCTATAAAGCCATTCTGGATTCACATGCCTCCGAACATGGAGCACGTATGACCGCCATGCACAAGGCCACCGATAATGCCACAGAGTTGCTGAAGGAGCTGAGTCTCCAGTTCAATAAGGCACGTCAGGCATCCATTACCAATGAAATCCTTGAGATTGTCAGCGGTGCCGAAGCCCTGAAAGGTTAGGACCATTATGGAAACTCATTTCTTGAATCCTGGATTTAAGGAGTGGACCAAAATGGGTGTATTTCATACGATTCAGACATCGAGATCAGCAGGTCTTATCGAAAAAGTACATGTAATTAAGAGATTCGGACTTTGATTCGAATGGGTAAAATATGGTTTCTGCTGGGAATACTGACTTTCATTCCCCGGCTAGCCTGGCCTCAATTGTATATTAACGAGTTTCTTGCTTCCAATGCCTCAGGAGGTTATTATGATGCAATAAATAATAACTATCCCGACTGGATCGAGATTTACAATGCATCGGAGACCGGCCTTGATTTAAGCAATTATTTTCTGACTGATGATCTGACTGATCTGAATAAGTGGAAGATTCCTGATGGGACAAGCATAGCAGCTAAAGGCTACCTTTTGTTCCTGGCAGATGATTTGGATACTGCCTTTCATACAAACTTCAAACTTAAAGCTGCCGGAGAAACCATTGGTTTGTCGGATGCTAACAAGAAGCTCCTGGATTCGGTAGTTTACCTGCCCCAGAGTACCAACATCTCCATGGGCAGGATGGTAGACGATCCCTCAGTCTGGGCCTACTTCACACAGCCAAGCCCCAATGCCAGGAATAGTTCCGAGGCTTATTCAGGAAAAGCAATGTCTCCGGTGTATAGCCAGGCTGCCGGATTCTATGATCAGGCAATCTCTTTGGAGTTGAGTTCACCGGCAGAATCTGCCGGCATAAGGTATACACTGGATGGCAGTGAACCAGGCAGCCAATCAACTGCCTATACAGGCCCCATCGACATTAGTTCCAACACGGTAGTAAAGGCTATTTGCCTTGAAGAGGGACTCATGGACAGTGAGGTGATTTCAAATACCTACTTTGTAAATGAACGAAGCTCCTTACCTGTTTTCTCCTTTTCCATGCCTCCAGCTTTGAGCTCTTCCTTTCCTTTTTACTCCGAAAGGGCAGCGCGGGTAGAATACTTTAATAAGGCCGGAACCCAGGAAATCAGTCAGGACATAGGGGTCAGGATTACGGGTCTGGTAGGCATCCATCCCATGAGATCTTTTTCCTTATATGCGAGAACAGAATATGGGAAGAACCGCATGGAACATCGCTTTTTTCCGAGTAAAACGATTACTAGTGTTAAAAATCTTGTGCTGCGCAACGGAGGATACCAGGACTATTCCTATACCTATCTCAGGGACGGATTGATTCAGTCCTTTGTGGTTGATAAACTGGATCTCGACTACCAGGCTTATCAACCCGTGCTGGTGTATAAGAATGGGGAATTCCTGGCCTTGATGAATATGAGGGAAAAAATGAATGAATTTTATGTGGAGAACAACCATGAGGTGGATAAGGACAGCATAGATATGCTGGAATATCAAACCGATCCCCCCATGGATGTACTCACAGGGGATGCTGGTCATTTTGATGCTATGATGAGCTTTGTAGAAAGCTCTGACCTGAGTTTGGAGGTAAACATGGAATATCTGAGCACCCAGATGGATGTGGAAAATTTCCTGGATTATTATATGCTCCAGATTTATTGTGCCAATGCTGACTGGCCTGATAAAAATTCTAAGATCTGGAGGCCTAAAACTCCTGGTGGAAGATGGCGGTGGATGATATTTGATGTGGATTATGGATATGGCTTCGCATACCCGGTGGATAAAAATATGTATGAGTACCTCTATGATCTGGAAGAGCCTTTTTATCACAACCGGCCATGGGTGACCATTTTGTTTAGGAAGATCATGGAGAATGAAAATCGGAGAAACTACTACCTGCAGCGCTTTTGCGCATTGCTCAGTACGACTTTTCACTCCGAACGGGCACTTTACTTGGTCGACAGCCTCAAAGCCCAGATAGAACCAGAGATTCTCAGGCACATAGATAAATGGGGAAGTCAGGCCTATGGAATCCCCTCCCTGGCTGCATGGCAGGGACATTGTGAGGTTCTGTATGATTTTGCCACCCGAAGGCCACAATTTGCCCGAAAGAACATGATGGACTTTTTTGGGCTGGAAGACACTGTTGCTTTAGGGATCCGGTCCCAGGGAGGCACAGTTTATATCAATGATGCACTTTTTAGTAAGGATTCGGCGCGAGGTCAGTTTTTTATGAATGTACCACTTGAACTTAGGGCAGTACCTGATCCCGGATATGCATTTGTCAGATGGGTCAATGGTCCGGAATCAGAAAAACCAGAGATCAGTTTTACTCCTGATTCTCCAGCCGATATCGAAGCAATCTTCACTCCCATTTCGAGCCAAATTCTGGAGGAAAGCTTTACCGGCGATACGGTTCTTTCAGCACTTTCTGAACCCTATATTGCCAGAGGCGATCTGATTATACCCCCGTTTACAGAAGTAATTTTTGAAGAAGGCATAAAATTGCTTATGCCGGAAGGATGCAATATCTATGTTTTTGGCACACTGACCATCCGGGGGACTAAGAGCAATCCAGTGCTAATCGATGCATATTCAGGTAACTGGGGAGCTATCTGTTTAAATAATTCAACGGGGGCCTCTGAATTTTGCCATCTGATTTTGCATAATGCTTCATCGGGAGCTGATCCCGATTTATTTCCTGGAGCCATATCTGCCTATCATGCCAATTTAAAACTCAAGGGAACCATCATAGAGAATGTTCCAGCCCATCCTGTTTTTAGTCAATATTCTGATGTATGGGTAGACAGTTGTAAATTTCATTCTCTGGGAACCTGCGATCTGATCAATGTGAAGTATGCAGATACGGCCATAGTCGAGAATTCTGTATTTATGGACTCCAAAAGCATGGATACAGATGCTATTGATTTTGATGAGGTTAAAAACGGGATTATCCGGAACAACAAAATTTTCAATCTAACAGGCGAGAATAGCGATGGGATTGATATTGGAGAAGGGGCCAGAGATGTCAATATATATGGAAACCTGATTGTCAACTGCAGTGACAAGGGAATTTCTTTGGGACAGGCCTCAAGCATGAATGTACATAGAAATGTGATATATAATTGCAATACCGGGATCGCTATAAAGGATTATGGTTCCTACGCTTTAATTCAAAACAACACCCTGGTGAATAATTCCATAGGCATCTCCTGTTATGAGAAGAACCTGGGTAGTGGTGCCGGTAGCGCTTTTGTGATCAATAGCATTCTTGCCGATTCCAAAATTTCCTCGCTCATCGAAAGGAATGAAGGGGAAATTTTGGTAGAGTATTCCCTCTCAAATACGGATTTACTTAGCGGGCCTGGAAATCAATACGGGGATCCCGAGCTTGCCAATGTTCACATGTTGGATTTTGAGCTACTACCTGGCTCAGCCTGTATCAATGCTGGTAGTCCGGATTCTCCATTGGATTTGGATGGTTCATTGGCAGATATTGGCGCCTATTTTGTCTCAGATTGGTCTGATAAGCACCAGGATCTGATCATCAATGAGTTTTACAGCAACTCAGGCATCGATGACCCTGAGGATTGGATTGAAATCTACAACAAAGGCAATAAGACCATCGATCTGTCCAACTGGTATGTCATTGATGGCGGGAACGACTATTTCAGGCTGCCTACCCATAGTTATGTAGACAGCAACAGTTATGTGCTTATCTGCAAAGACACCAGCAATTTTAAGGAATATTACGGGGCAGACAGGTCCTTGTACGGGAACTTCGATTTTTCACTGGCTGGTTCAAGAGATAGAATTTCTTTATTTGATTCGCAATATTCGCCGGTAAAATCCCTGAGCTATGACGAGGATCATTCATGGCCCGATTCCAAAGAAAAGAGTAGACTTTCCGTTGCACACATAGACAGCTCCTTATCCATGACAGAGGCTAGAAACTGGAGGACGGCATATAAGGTTTATGGGACTCCGGGTTATTCTAATATACCATCCAGGGTTTCAGGACTCTTTCTGAACGAAGTATCCGGCCGGGAACAGTTTTTTTACCCGGATAATTTTGGTGAGTACGAAGACTGGATTGAGATATATAATGCTACAGGTAAGGAGGTGAATTTTGGAGGATTGTACCTTACGGATGACCTTAAGGACCTGACCAAGCATCGGGTAAGGGCAAACGATCCTGATAGTACCACCATAGCTGCCTATGGATTCCAGGTGCTTTTCGCCGATGGCGAATTGGATCAGGGAATACACCATCTGGATTTTAAGATTAGTGCCAGTGGGGAGGAGCTGGGATTGGTTCAGTTGGTGGGACTCGATACCATAGTTTTAGATGAGCTGGTTTTTGGTGATTTTTCTCCCGGATTCTCTTTGGGAAGAAGAACAGACGGAGGTGCGCCATGGGAGTCCCAGGTGCTCACTCCCGGTAGTTCAAATATGGCCTCCAGCTTTCCTGTTTCAGAAGAGATATTTGCACAGGTTTATCCGAATCCGGCCAGAGATGTATTATACATTTCCTTTTCAGCAAGAGTGGATGGGGCCATGCAGATATCCCTGGTTAATGCTATGGGGCAGGTGGTATTATCGGAGTTAAAGCAAGACCTGATCCCGGGACAGCTTGTCAACCTGGATGTATCGACTCTGCGACCTGGAGTCTATTTCCTTCAATTGAGATCCGGTCCTTTAAGTGCAGTGGAGCAAATTGTGATTTCCCACTAATACTCGTCCCAGCTCTTTATGGATATATCTTCCATACTCATCTTACAGATTCCGTAAATAAATGCAGAGGCCAGGCGTGCATTGGTGATCAGTGGTATGTTGTAATCCACCGCTCCCCGCCGGATGCTGTAATCGTTGGAAAGCTCATGGGAGGAGAGGTCCTTGGGAATATTAACCACCAGGTCAATCTCTTTGGCCTTCAGGTAGTCCAGCACATTGGGTTTTTTATCTTCGTCGGGCCAGGCCAAATCGATGGAATCGATGCCGTTGAGTCTCAGGAATTCGTGGGTGCCATGGGTGGCAAAGAGACTGTATCCTTTATCTATTAGCATTTTGCAGGAATTCACCAGCTCCACCTTGGATCTCATTCCTCCGGTGGAAAGTAAAATGTTCTTTTTAGGAATGGTATATCCCACCGAAAGCATGGCTTTCAGAATGGCTTCGTAGTAGTTGTCGCCAATACATCCTACCTCCCCGGTGGAAGACATATCCACACCCAGTACGGGATCCGCTTTTTTAAGCCTGGAAAATGAAAACTGGGGGGCCTTGCATCCGATGTAGTCCAGGTCAAAAATGGATTTGTGCGGTTTTTCGATGGGTACCTTCAGCATGATTTTGGTGGCCTGGTCAATCAGGTTTGACTTCAGGACCTTGGAAACAAAGGGCATGCTTCTGGAAGCCCTTAGATTGCATTCGATCACTTTGATATCGTTATCCTTGGCAAGGAATTGCATATTAAAAGGACCGGATATTTCCAGTGCTTCGGCCAGCTGCCTGGCTATTTTCTTGATCCGTCTTACGGTTTCAAAGTAGATCTTCTGAGGAGGGAACACCATGGTAGCATCGCCCGAATGCACACCTGCAAATTCCACGTGTTCAGAGATGGCATAGGAAAACAGTTCTCCCTCCCGGGCAACCGCGTCGATTTCTATTTCTTTGGCTTCCTGGATAAACTCCGAAACCACCACGGGGTACTGTTTGGAAACCTTGGCAGCCAGGGTTAGAAAACCTTCCAGTTCTTCGCGGTTCGATACCACGTTCATGGCGGCACCGGAGAGAACGTAGCTGGGCCTTACAAGTACCGGAAAGCCTACTTCGTCCACAAAAGAATTGATCTCATCCAGGCTGGTAAGCTCCTTCCAGCGAGGCTGATCGATGCCCAGTCGGTCGAGCATCATGGAGAATTTATGCCTGTTTTCGGCTCCGTCGATGGATTCGGGAGAGGTTCCCAGGATGTGCACATCCTGCTGGTGAAGCCTCATGGCCAGGTTGTTTGGGATTTGTCCGCCCATGGAAACAATCACCCCCTTAGGTGTCTCCAGGTCGTGTATATCCATAACCCGTTCAAAGGAGAGCTCATCAAAATACAGCCTGTCGCAGACATCGTAGTCGGTGGATACGGTTTCCGGATTGTAATTAATCATGATGGAGCGATAACCTTCCTCATTCACCGTTTTCAGGGCATTTACGCTGCACCAGTCAAATTCCACACTGGACCCGATACGATAGGCCCCGGAGCCCAGAACGACAACCGATTTCTGATCGGGTACAAATTCGATATCGTGCTCACTCCCGCTGTAAGTGAGATAAAGGTAGTTGGTCTGGGCGGGGTACTCGGCTGCAAGGGTATCGATCTGTTTGACGCTGGGAACAATACCGCGCTCTTTTCGATGCTTTCGAACTTCAAGAAGGTTTAGCGAAACATCTCCGTCCATGACCAGGCGGGCTACCTGAAAATCACTGAATCCGGCTTTTTTGGATTGCAAAAGCAATTCGTCGTCCAGCTTGGAGAGCGACCCGGCTTTGGCCAGTTCTATTTTCAGGTCAAAGATGTTCTTCAGCTTAACCAGGAACCACTTATCAATCTTGGTGAGATCATGAATCCGGTCGATGGTATAGCCACTTTCAAAGGCTTGTTCTATGACCATGATCCTCATGTCGGTGGGTTCCGACAGCTCCTTATCGATGTCTTCAATCTCCATTTCGTGGTTACCCACAAAACCGTGCATTCCCTGACCAATCATGCGTATACCTTTCTGGATAGCCTCCTCGAAAGTTCGGCCGATGGCCATTACCTCTCCCACCGATTTCATGCTGGAGTCGATCAGCTTGGAGACTCCCTGGAACTTGTTCAGGTCCCAGCGCGGAATCTTACAGACAATATAATCCAGGGCTGGTTCGAAGAAGGCAGAGGTGGTCTTGGTTATGGAGTTTCTAAGCTGGTGCAGACCGAAACCCAGTCCCAGTTTGGCAGCCACAAAGGCCAGGGGATATCCTGTAGCCTTGCTTGCCAGGGCAGAAGAACGTGACAGGCGGGCATTAACTTCTATGACCCGGTAGTCTTCTGAATCCGGATCCAGGGCATATTGCACATTGCATTCCCCGACGATTCCTATGTGCCGGATAATATCGATGGATAATTTTCTGAGCTTGTGATACTCACTGTTGGTGAGTGTCTGAGAAGGAGCTACTACAATACTTTCACCGGTATGGATCCCCAGGGGATCGAAGTTTTCCATATTACATACCGTAATGCAATTATCGAAGCGATCGCGCACTACCTCATATTCTACTTCTTTCCACCCTTTGAGCGATTCTTCTACCAGGATTTGCGGCGAATAGGAAAAGGCCTTTTTGGCCAGACGGTCCAAATCCTCCTTGTTGTAGCAGAATCCACTTCCCTGTCCACCAAGTGTATAGGCAGCACGGATAATGATGGGATAACCCAGCTCTTTGGCGGCTTTGTGTGCATCCTCTTCCGAGGTAACTGCCATACTTCGGGCAGTTTTGACATTTATCTCATCCAGTTTGGCAATGAACAGCTCCCTGTCTTCCGTATCCATTATGGCCTGGACCGGCGTTCCCAGAACCTCCACATTGTATTTTTCCAGAATTCCCTCTTTGTAGAGAGCCACCCCGCAATTTAAAGCTGTTTGTCCACCAAAAGCAAGCAGGATGCCATCGGGTTTTTCTTTCTGGATTACCTTTTCCACGAAGTAGGGGGTAACGGGCAGGAAATATATCTTATCTGCCACATCTTCAGAGGTTTGAACCGTGGCAATATTGGGGTTTATTAGTACGGTAAATACACCCTCCTCGCGTAATGCTTTTAATGCTTGTGATCCTGAATAATCGAATTCACCGGCTTCACCGATCTTAAGTGCTCCTGAACCGAGGACCACCACTTTTTTGATTGAATCTTTCATGCGAAATGGGCTAATTGACTGTTTTTTGCGGCTTGCCAAAAATATGAAAAAAAGCCGAGAGAATTGCACTTATATGAATAAAATGTATAAATTTGCAATTCAATTGTATAAATATGCAGATGAAAAACAGGAACGAACGTTTGATGGAAATCCGGAGGCTCATCGCCAGCATGAATATCTCGAGCCAGGAAGAATTGCTCAGGCTTTTGGAAAAGCAAGGTTTTGAGATGACCCAGGCTACCCTGTCCAGGGATCTGAAGTACCTGAAAGTAGCAAAAATGCCGGACGATCATGCCGGGTATGTTTATATACTGCCGGATAAGGAACAGGTGTTAGAAGAGACCGAATACAGCCGGCAAGGCCTGAGCGGCTTGATATCCCTGGACTTTGCACAGGGAATGGCCATTTTGAGGACTTTGCCGGGTCATGCGGGGAGCATAGCTTATACCATCGACGGGCTGGATGCCTACGAGATCGCAGGTACCATTGCCGGGGACGATACCATTTTACTAATTCCCCGGGATGGTGTGTCCAGGTCCGATCTGGTAAATCTGTTGAAGATACGGATGCCTGGTTTGATTCAGGAAAGTCCGGAAAGTATTAAGTATTAAAGAGAATCAACATGGTACATGATATAGAGATCACCATAGCCTCTGCGGCTCATCTGAGCTATGTGGCAGAGATTGAGAAGGCTTTGTATGAGGCTTCGCAGCAGAAAGGTACCGGTATTGCAGTACGAAGTACCGAATATCTCAGTGGAAAGATCAAGGAAGGGAAAGCAGTAATTGCCCTGAACGGAGAAGGACAATGGGCAGGATTCTGTTACATCGAATCATGGGGTCACAATAAATTTGTGGCCAACAGTGGTTTGATTGTATCTTCCACTTTCAGAGGTCTGGGCCTGGCCAGTGAAATTAAAAAGCGGGCACTGGAACTTTCGGCTACATTGTTTCCGGGGGCCCAGCTTTTTGGCCTGACCACCAGTCTGGCTGTGATGAAAATAAACAGCGGACTGGGCTATAAACCTGTGACCTTTTCAGAGCTCACCGATGATGATCAGTTTTGGAGCGGGTGCCAAACCTGTCCATATTATGATATCCTGGTACGAACCAAACGGGACGATTGTCTTTGCACGGCCATGATTATGGATCCTGCAGAGAATAAAAAGGTCAATGGAAAAAAACAGGCCTCAGTGATCAAAGTAAATATTAATCATACCTAGCATTCAGGAAACATGGAAAATGAAAAAGTCTTGCTGGCCCTAAGTGGCGGATTGGATACTTCCTTTTGTGCAGTTTACCTGCGCGAAGAGAAGCTTATGGAAGTGCATTCTGCCATTGTGAATACCGGAGGTTTTCCTGAAGAAGAGCTGAAGCGCATCGAAGCACACGCAGGAAAACTGGGAGTTCTTTCACACCAGGTGCTGGATGTGACGGCTGAGTATTATATGAAATGCGTACGCTACATGATATTCGGAAACGCACTCCGGAACAGATCTTACCCGCTTTCTGTGAGCTCAGAACGTACTTTCCAGGCTATTGCCCTGGTGGAGTATGCAAGAAAAATGGGTTTCAAATACATAGCACATGGATCCACTGCTGCAGGAAACGATCAGGTTCGTTTCGATCTGGTAATTCAGGTCCTGGCTCCGGAAATCGAGGTAATTACCCCTATCAGGGATTTGAAGATTTCCAGGGAGGATGAAATTGATTATCTGAAGAAAGCCGGCGTGGATATGAACTGGAGCAAGATGGAATATTCCATCAACCAGGGGATCTGGGGAACCAGCGTGGGAGGAAAGGAGACACTGAATTCAGCAGATGAATTGCCAGATAAAGCTTTTCCCACTCCCATGGATAAGACGGGAACTGAAACAGTCAAAATTGGCTTCGACCAGGGAGAACCGGTGAGTCTCAACGGTGCCGTACTGGAGCCCTTGATGGTCATCCGGGAATTGGAAAAACTTGCAGCTCCCTGGGGAGTTGGGCGAGATGTACATGTGGGGGATACGATCATTGGAATCAAGGGTCGTGTTGGATTTGAAGCGGCTGCGGCCCGTATCATTATTGATGCTCATCTGGCACTGGAAAAGCACGTGCTTACCCGATGGCAGCTTCATTGGAAAGAACAAATCGGACAATGGTACGGGATGTTTGTACATGAAGCACAATATCTGGAGCCAGTCATGCGCGACCTGGAAGCTTTTCTGGAGTCCAGTCAGAAGCAGGTAAACGGAGAAGTGATTATCAGACTGCGACCATACAGTTTCACAGTGACTGGGGTGGAAAGCCCGAACGACCTGATGAATGCATCCTTTGCTTCCTATGGGGAAATGAATCGTGCATGGACCGCCGAAGAGGTGGATGGCTTTACCCGTATTCTGGGTAATCAGCAAAAGATCTGGTTCTCCGTCAATGGAACGGAAGACCTCCTTTCATAAGTCAAATACATATAGAAAATCACATGAAAAAAATAGGAATCATTGGAGCCGGCAACATCGGAATGGCCATTGCGAAGGGTCTGGTATCTCAGAAAGTTCTTTCCCCTTCGGAACTTTATCTGTCCCGGAGAAAGAACGGATTGTTGTCCGGTCCAAAGAAAGAAGGCTTCCAGGTTACGGATAATCAGAGCCTGATAAAAGAATGTCAGATCATCATACTGGCAGTCCTGCCCAGTCAGGCAAAAGAGCTCATTTTGGAACTGAAAGAGGTCCTGAAGCATGAAGATAAAGTTTTGGTAAGCGTGGTTTCTGCTGTGAGCATCAAAGAGTTAAAGGAGTGGACTGAAAACAGCCTCCCAGTAGTTCGTATTATGCCCAACACAGCCGCCGAATTTGGAGCGAGCATGACCTGTCTGGCCGGAGAGGAAGAAGATGCAGTGAGCGAAGTAAAGAAGCTATTTGATCCCCTGGGTCAAACCATGGTCATTAAGGAACAGCTAATGCCTTCGGCCACCATCCTGGCTGCCTGCGGAATTGCTTTCTTCCTTCGTTTTATCAGAGCGGTATCACAGGGTGGAATACAAATCGGTTTTCATGCAGAGGAAGCTGGGCAGATTGCCGCTCAGACAGCTCTTGGAGCTGCCGAGTTACTAATGAAAACAGAAAATCATCCGGAACTAGAAATAGACCGGGTAACTACCCCCATGGGCTGCACCATTTCGGGCCTGAACGAAATGGAACATTTTGGTTTGAGCTCAGCCATGATCAAGGGCATTGTCAAATCCTATTCAGAGATCAGCGATCTGAAATGAGTTTCCAGTCTTCCCATATCGATCTACTGGTGGAGATGTTATCCATACCTGCGGTGAGCAGGGAGGAGCAACACAGAGCAGATTTCCTGGAAAATCATTTAAAGAACAAGGGCCTTAAGGCAAGCCGTATTCACCACAACCTCCTGTTGGGAGATCCTGAAGCTGAAGGGCCCAGGATTCTCTTGAATTCCCACCTGGATACGGTTCCTCCGGTGGACGGATGGGAAACAGATCCGCATAAGCCGGTTCAGGAGGGTGACAGGATTACAGCGCTGGGAAGCAATGATGCAGGGGCCTCGGTGGTTTGCATGCTGGCAGCCTATGAACAAATGAAAGACTTGCTCAAGGGAAAGATGAACCTGCTGCTGCTGATCAGTGCAGAGGAGGAAGTTTCGGGAGAGCTCGGAATTTCATCCGTATTACCCCATCTTGGCAAACTGGAGGGAGCAATTGTGGGTGAACCCACTGGGATGCGCCCGGCAGTAGCTGAAAGAGGATTAATGGTTCTCGACGCCGAAGTAAAAGGTAAGGCTGGACATGCTGCCAGGAGTGAAGGAGAGAATGCCATTTACCTGGCTATGGAGGATATAGAAGCCATCCGGAATATGCACTTTCCCCACAAATCTGCCTGGCTGCCTGAGGCCGGAGCCCAGGTCACCATAATATCTGCCGGGAACAGGCACAACGTGGTGCCGGATTTATGTCGCTATGTGGTTGACGTGAGAAGCAACGATTGCTATGGTAATGAAGAAATGCTTGAAATGATACGCGCGGTATGTGAAGCTGATCTAAATCCGCGATCGACACGGCTGCATCCTTCGGGTCTGGATAGCGGACATATTCTTATGGAGGCAGTAAGTGCCTGTAACATGGAACCCTTTGGCTCTTCTACCCTTTCAGATATGGCCCTCATTCCTTTCCCGGCTGTGAAGATGGGGCCCGGCGAATCGGCTCGTTCACATACCGCCGGAGAATACATCCTGCTCGGTGAAATGGAGGAGGCCATAAAGTGCTATTGTGAGTTCCTGGAAAAATTAAACCCCTAAGAAATAATCATGAAACTTTGGGACAAAGAAATATCGACCGAACAACGTATCCTTGCTTTTACCACGGGAAAAGATCCCGTCTACGATCTGGAGCTTGCTCCCTATGATGTGGCCGGATCCATGGCTCACACCATCATGCTTGCTGAGACAGGAATGATTGGAGGTGATGAAGCAAAGCAGCTTGTGGAAGAATTGAAACTTTTGTATGAGCAGTGCCTCGAAGGCAGGATTGTTCTTGAACCAGGGGTAGAGGATATCCACTCACAGATTGAGATGATGTTGACGCAAAAACTGGGGGACCTGGGAAAGAAAATTCATACGGGAAGATCGAGGAATGATCAGGTGATGGTCGATATAAAATTGTTCCTGCGCGATGAGCTTAAGGAAGTAG
>Ga0180435_10003238_pt1 | contig 16399 bp, 10 predicted proteins | sample SS_ome_3_FD_132467 | JGI IMG/M metagenome (GOLD analysis project Ga0180435, IMG submission 132467) | Hypersaline lake sediment archaeal communities from the Salton Sea, California, USA - SS_3_S_1 metaG | ecosystem: Environmental > Aquatic > Non-marine Saline and Alkaline > Hypersaline >...
ATTGCCCTGGAAAGGGCCTTTGATATCAGCCTGATCATCGGTCTTTTTTTAATCACCTATCCTTGGATCCAATTCGATCCCAAAATGACGATGCAAGTGGGCCGCACCAGCTTAAATCAAGGCACCCTAGAAACCATCGTACAGGGCATGTTTAAGCTCGGTATCGTACTGATTATGGGGATGCTACTGGTGAGCTTTGAATGGAGCCGCAGGCACATGATCCGATTCATCCAAAAAAGCCCCAACCTGCTTTTTTTTCTCAGTGCTCCCTCACGTGATAGGATCCGGCATACCCTGTGTAGTCCTCTGGTTCGCATGTTAGATAATTTTGCGTCCGGGTTTGCCACGATCCAGTCCCCATCACGAATTTTGATCTGTCTGATGCTGTCAATTCTAATCTGGCTAATCATGGCTTTGTCTTATTATGTATTCTCTTTGGGGAGTCCCGGGGTTGCCATTTCCTTCCCTGAAATGGTGGCGGTCATGGTCATCATTTGTATATTCATCGCCCTACCCTCGGTACCCGGCTATTGGGGGATATGGGAAGCCGGCGGTATTTTAGCCATGGTGGCCTTCGGTGTTTCTCAAACCGATGCCGCCGGGTTCACCCTTGCAAACCATGCCCTCCAAGTACTTCCGGTTGTGCTATTGGGCTTCATTTCAGCCTTGGTTACCGGGATTAATATGTTTCACACGCCGACAAATACCGACCAAGATTGAGTACATTGGTATTGCCGATCTCACCGCATCTACGGCAGGAGCATGCGACAATCTCGACAATCGCTCAACATAGGACTCAATTATCTCGCTACCATCTTCTCAACCCGTTGCAATTCCTGACTAAATGACTATTATAACATAGGTTTTAGGTTTTGGGAAAAACGAGGCTGTAGGTCTTGAGACGATTAGCGGCTATGGGCCTAATAGTCTAACGGTCTAACGGTCTGATCTTGTTTGGATCCTTGTGGTTACGATCCTTGACCCATCAGAACCTTTGGTATAATTGTAATTGCGATTAAAGCATATAAAATTCGGTCTAAACAAAATAACCATAGAGTTGGGTGTTCCATGGCGATACTCGATATTGTAACATTTCCGGATAAATTCTTAAAAGAACCGACTAAACCGGTCGAAAATATTGATGGTGCCTTGCAAGACATTATTCATAATATGGGCGAAACCATGTACCAGGCGCCTGGAATCGGGCTGGCGGCCATTCAGGTGGGTATTGATCAAAGCATGTTGATATACGATATCTCACCGGCAGAGGAGGGCCGCGTGTTGAACGTCCTGATAAACCCGCGCATTGTGGAAAGCGAGGGTGAGGTTCTGTCTGAAAATGAAGGTTGTCTGAGTGTCCCGGATTACCGGTCGGATGTAAAACGCTTTGCATCCATTTTAGTGGAAGCCGTTGATCGGGACGGCAATCCTTTGCGTTTCGAAGCCCATGACTTTTTATCCATTGTTCTGCAACATGAAATCGACCATTTAAACGGTAGGCTCTTCATCGATCGGATTAGCCCGCTCAAAAGACAACTATATGCCCGGCGGGTTAAGAAACAGCTCAAACGCAACTCCTGATAGTTGCATGAATTTTATAAACCGCGACCTTTTCGCCCCCGAGCAAAAAGATTTGTCGCTTTATAAATAAAATTAAAATTTGAATTCATCACACCCTGCAATGCAGTGATAAGCATAGCGAACGAAACTCATGCGAGGTTTTTCAGTCGAATACCAACAGAGAATTCAAATTTAGGGGGAAAACCATCGAGGCAACATCGCAAAAAATTGTATTCATGGGAACGCCTGACTTTGCCGTGCCTTCATTGCAGGCCCTGCACGAAAGCCGCCATGAAATCGCTTTGGTGGTTACGCAGCCGGATCGGCCCCGAGGCCGGGGTCGCAAAATCATGCCCTCGCCGGTCAAAGAAGCCGCCGTTCGCTTTGGCTATGACCTGCTGCAGCCGGAAAGCGTTCGTACGCCGGCTGTCCATGAACTCATCCTTGATTTGAAGCCGGATTTGCTGGTGGTCGTCGCTTTTGGACAAATTCTTCCCCTTAAGACAATTGAAATTCCACCTTATCAGGCCATAAATGTGCATGCTTCCCTGCTACCCCGTTATCGCGGTGCAGCCCCGATCCAGTGGGCCCTTATCAAAGGAGAAACCGAAACCGGTGTGACAACCATGGCGATGGATGCAGGTATGGATACCGGCGACATCCTTCTTTCTAGCCCTGTACCCATTGATTCAAATGATACCGCCGCGAGTCTGCATGACACATTGGCCAAAGAAGGCGCCAACCTGCTGTTGGAAACCATTGAAAAACTTCTCATGGGAAAAATTGATCCCATACCCCAAGATTCTACGAAAGCCTCCTACGCCCCCCTTCTTAAGAAGGGAGATGGACGAATTAATTGGGAGCTGCCGGCCAGGGATATTGAAAATTTTATCCGCGGTGTTACGCCCTGGCCCGGCGCCTTTACGTATTGTGATGACCGCCGGCTAAAAATTTATAAATCCAAGCATATTGCCAACGAAACCCGGGAAGCTCCCGGCACCGTCATCGTATCATTTCCAGATGAATTGCTGGTGGCCACCGGCAGAGGTGCGCTCCTGATCGAAGAGCTACAAGGCGCTTCCGGGAAATGCATGGCCACAAAAGAATATCTGTGTGGATGCAGCATGGAACCCGGTACGGTCCTATCATGAAAAAACCCAGGGACAAAGCCCGCTTCACCGCCATGCAAATCCTGAACAGACGGGATGATCAGGAGGTGCCTGTCGACGGGATCATTGAATCCGCTTTCAGCGCTTCAAATCAATCCAAGCAGGATAAAGCCTTCATTCACAACCTGGTTTACGGTGTCTTGAGATGGCGGGGTCGGCTGGACTGGATCATCAAGCATTTCTCCCATGTTAAAATCGATAAAATTGATCCGAAAGTGTTAAATATCCTACGCTTGGGGCTATTCCAGATTTTGCATCTTACCCGGGTGCCAGTTTCCGCCGCTGTGAATACATCTGTGGAGCTGACCAAGTCGGTAGCCGATGTTCGAACGGTCCGTTACGTCAATGCCGTGTTGCGCAAAGCCAGTGTCGGCGTCGGTGAGGTGGTTTTTCCCGATTTTAAAAAAAAACCGGTGCAAGCCATCGCTGCCACCTATGCCTTTCCGGAATGGCTGGTCGAGCGTTGGCTCAAACGCTACAGTGCCCAGGAAACCATCGCCTTGTGTGAAGCCGCCAATGTCATCCCCCCCATAACCGTGCGGACCAATCGGCTTAAAACCGACCGCGAAAGTCTAATAGCTCTGCTTAAACATGAAGCCCAAGATGTCCAGGCAACAACTTATTCAGATGTGGGCATATCGTTTTACCGGCCCAGGCTTCCGGTATCGAAACTGACCTCCTATCAAAAAGGGTGGTTTCAGGTTCAAGATGAAGGCGCGCAACTGGTTTCCCAATTTTTCAATCCGCAGCCCCGAGAAAACATTCTGGATGCCTGCGCCGGTTTAGGCGGAAAAACAGGCCATAGCGCTCAGCTCATGTCAAATCAGGGGCGGATTATCGCCATGGATAAGCATAAACAGAGGCTCGTGCAGCTACGGGCTGAGATGATGCATCTGGGCATTACCATTGTGACCACCAATTTCCATGACCTGAATCAACCATTTGAGCGCATGCCACGAAGAATGTTTGATCGCATCCTGCTGGATGCGCCCTGTTCCGGTTTGGGCGTCATCCGCCGAAATCCGGATGCGAAATGGATCCCATCCAAGATGAACCTGCAAACGTATCATCAACGCCAAAATGTCTTTTTGAATGCCCTGGCAACCCAGGTCAAAATCGGCGGTATTTTACAGTACGTTGTCTGCAGCCTGGAACCGGAAGAAAACGAGCACGTGGTGGCTAATTTTTTGGAAGGCAGTCCGAATTTCAGGGTTGAAACGTCTCCCGATGTTCCTGCAAATCTGAAATCCTTTATTAATTCAAAGGGGTATTTCAGGACCTATCCCCACACCGGCAATATGGACGGCTTTTTTGCGGTTCGTTTCAGACGGGCATCATGATTAAACGATTCGCCAAAATAGGTCTTTTGTTGATCGCCTTTTTGATAATTACAGGTGCCAGCGCCTATTTAACCCTGACGTTTATCATCAAGAGCGAGGACACGGTCGTGGTACCGGAGCTATTGGGAAAAGATGTTGTTTATGCCCTGGAATTACTAACTGACTTGGGACTCAACACCAAAATCGGTGGATCGGAGTATAATGATAGCTACCCCAAAAATCATGTCATTCTTCAGGATCCCGGTGCGGGCGCCGAAATAAAAAAAGGCAGAGATATTCGAATTCTGCTCTCCAAGGGGCCCAATGTCATCACCATGCCCAATGTCATTGGGCTGCCCTTGCGCCAGGCGCGCTTGGTGGTGGAAGAAAGCGGTCTGTGCCTGGGAAGCGAAACCTTTGTATTTGCCGATGAACGCTTTAATCAGGATATTGTTCTCGCACAAAGCCCCAATTATGGTAACCTGGTGGCCCGTGATAGCTGTGCAAATCTGCTGGTTAACCGCGGACCGCGCGCCCGCGCCTATCAGATGCTGGATCTGAAAGGATTATCATTAGACGAAGCGGTTGTTCTGATTGAACGCAGCCATTTACAGGTCGGTCGTTTCAGTTATGCCTACCAACCCGGTCAATCCGACAATATTATTGTGGGACAGTATCCGAAATCCGGTTACCGCGTTCTGGAAAAATCAGCTGTAAACCTGGTAGTCAATCGTAAGCCTGGGACTCGCCAACATGCAGACAGTGATTCCGGTCTTAATTCCGGGTTCTTTCAATATAAACTGGATGCCGGATTCCTGAAAAAACATATTCTGATCCGCCTCGACAGCATGGGTATATCCAGTGAATTGTTTAATAGTTTTATGAGCCCTGGTGAAGAACTCTGGTTGCTGGTGCCCACCACCAGTGCTGCTACCCTTTTTCTGTATGAAGACGGGGAACTGGTTCAAACGCAGGTAATCAACACACCCTGAACAAGCAGCTGTTAGCAATAAGGTATAAGCTAGAAGCATTATGGCATCCCAGCTTTCGGTTGTCATCCCCGAAAAACATGTCCCCTCGAAAGAGGGAATCGGGGATCCAGAATAGGCATTTAGACAATAGCATTACCTGGATTCCCTTTTCCAAGGGAATGACGGTGAAAGTTGAAGGCATATATGTTTGTTGTTGTATGTTTGGTTGTAAAAAGCGTATTTCCAGAGGAGTAAAACGCTTTTGATGTGACGACTTTTAATCAGGACTTGAAACATCGGCCCAAAACCGCTACATCGCAAACAATCACTATATAAACTGAATTGAGCGAAAAAGGAATTAACACGTGAAACTAATAGCGCCATCCATATTATCGGCAGATTTTACAAGACTGGGCGAGGAAATCAAAGCGGTAGAAGACGCCGGAGCGGACTGGATTCATATCGATGTTATGGACGGTCATTTTGTGCCCAATATCACCATCGGCCCCTTGATCGTTGAAGCCACCCGCAGCGTAACCGATCTGCCCCTCGATGTCCACCTGATGATCGAAAAGCCGGAAAGATATATCCAGGATTTTGTAGACGCCGGATCTGATCTGATATCGGTTCAGGTAGAAACCTGTGTGCATTTAAATCGTACCATTCAGATGATCACGGAAGCCGGCGCCAAGGCCGGCGTGGTCCTAAACCCCGCCACCCCGCTCTCCACATTGAAATGGGAATTGGCCCATGTCGCCCATGTCATGCTCATGAGCGTAAACCCCGGTTTTGGGGGCCAAAAGTTTATTGCCGGTACGCTGGAAAAAATTCGGGATCTCAAACAGCTTATCGAAGATCAACAGCTTGACACCCTGATTGAAATCGATGGCGGTGTCAACCGGAACACCATCGCCGATATTTCAACCGCCGGAGCCGATGTATTTGTCGCCGGTTCGGCCATATTCAAAAGCCCCGATTACTCCAAAACCATTGCCAATTTCAGGAAAATAATTGCCGGATAGTTATCTGAGTCATGGATAATATGGTCTAAATTAGCAAAGACTCTGGCATCTTCATAAAACATCGAACGTCCAACATCGATAGACTCGTAAAAAGTCCGAAAATTGACACTATTTAAACTTCACTCATAACAAATTCAACATGTTAGAGAGGATAAAAGTGAAAATTTTGACTTTTTACGAGTACATCAACATCGAACACCGAACATCGAGTATGGCGTTCCTCTCCTTCCTGTAAACCTATACTAAATGTCAAAAATATGTTCCGAAATTTAAGTCTGAGCGAAAGCGGTTCAGGTATTTTTTCAGTGCGTCATATCAGCATGAATCTGCCTCGCTATCGCAGTGCCCTGACGGATTGTTGATGTTTCGACTGCCTGATTTTACTACCAATCGGCTTAGCTTCATCACCAATCCGTGGGGCACAGGTAATATTTTGGATTGATATGTCGCACTGAAAAAATACCTGAACCGCTTTTTAGGCCAATCGGAACATATTTCCGACAACCGCTATACATGAAAGATTAGAACGACACGCGGCGCAAGCACCTGCGCTACGCGAGCGATTCTACATTCAACGTAGGATGTTGAGTGTTCAATGTTATCCTCACTCAGATTCAGGTTTTAATCCCGGTATAGTAAAATTAACTATCATTACGATAAGTTTGCTAAATTCAAATATATTTCTAGCACCACAAGTATTTACACTACTTATCCCCTTGTGATATAATAGTTGGCTGCATAACGGTTGAATCTCAACGGTAATTGGCATTTTGTACACATTTTGGAGTGAGATTATGAGTTCGCCAACAGGGTTCGATCCATCGGGCTCTTCCCAAGAAAGCATCAGCCCATATACCTATGTATCAACCCGGGACGATTCTCAGGAAAATCGACTTGTCAAGCATCTCAAGGAAATCACCCGCATTGGTACGGCCCTCTCGGTTGAAAAAAATATCCACAAACTGCTTGAAATGATTGTGAACGAGGCCCGCAGTCTGACCAATGCCGATGCCGGAACGCTCTACATCCTCGATAGAGAGAACAACTGCCTTCAGTTTCAAATCCTCCAAAGCGACACGATGAAAGTCCGGCTTGGCGGTACCAGCGGTAAGCAGGTGGATCTTCCCAGCGTACCGCTAGCAGACGATCAGGGCAACCCCAACCACACCAATGTTTCCTCGCACGTGGCCTTGACCGGCGAAACCATCAGCATTCCCGACGTTTACGACGCTGATGGGTTTGATTTCTCCGGACCACGCGAGTATGACAAAACCACCGGCTACCGCTCCAAATCTATGCTGGTCATCGCCCTGCAGAATCACGAAAATGAGATCATCGGCGTGCTGCAGCTTTTAAACGCCCAAGATCCGGTAAGTCGTGAGGTCATATCTTTCTCTGCGGATGACATCGAGCTGGTTGTATCCCTGGCATCACAAGCAGCTGTTGCGCTTACCAACTCTCAGCTGATTCAGAACCTGACCGACCTGTTCTATTCTTTTATCAAAAGCATTGCCACGGCCATGGATGAAAAGTCGCCTTTTACCGGTGGGCATATCAACCGGGTTGTTGACTTGACCATGATGATTGCGCAATTGATCAACGATACAAACCAGCCGCCTTTCGAAAACATTCATTTTAATGAAGATGAAATGGAAGAGCTGAGACTGGCATCCTGGATGCATGATATCGGCAAAATCACGACACCTGAAATCATCGTCGACAAAGCCACGAAGCTGCATGCCTTTGTAGACCGAATTGAATTGATCGAAACACGATTTGAATTGATCGCTGCGACCATTGAAAACGATTTTTTAACCCGCAAACTTGAATTGACCCAAGCGGGTGAGCGGGATGCTGAGATATTTATCAAACTTGACCGGGAAAAGACTCAGCGGCTGGAACTGCTATCCAAGGATTTCGACTTTTTAAGGGGTGTTAATCAAGGCAATGAATTCTTAAACGACGAAAGATATCAAACGCTCAACGAAATTGCGGCCAAGACCTATCACTATAATGGCAGCCAACGACCGGTCCTCAATACCGATGAGCTTAAAAACTTGAGCATCCGCAAGGGTACCCTGACACCGGAAGAGCGCGGGATCATCGAGGATCATGCCGAAGTTACGCTTAAAATCCTGAATGAACTGCCCTTTCCCAAGATGTACGAGATGGTGCCGGAATACGCTGCCGGGCATCACGAAAAATTAGATGGATCCGGATACCCCCGGCAGCTACGTGAAGAACAGCTGCCCCTGCAATCGCGTATTATGGCAGTAGCTGATATTTTTGAAGCTTTGACAGCCAAAGACCGGCCCTATAAAAAGCCCATGAAACTTACTCAGGCCATCAAGATTCTGTCGGTGCTAAAAGCAGAACGGCATATCGACCCCGACTTGCATGACCTGGTCGTCAACAGTGATCTGTTGAAGCAATATGCCCAAACCCACATGAAACCAGATCAGATAGATATTGTCTGATAACGATTTAAACCCACATAACTTTTTATCCGGCACTGACTGCCAGTTCGCTTAAATCCTAACGAGAACAAAAGGAGCATAATAACATGGGTACTGACAATGTTATCTTTTTAGAAAACCTGGAATGGTTTGACAACAGCGGCAAAGAGCTGGTTCACCGAATTCCTGAAAAAGGCTCCGGCGAAATTAAATACGGCGCCCAATTAACCATCCGGGAAAGCCAGGCCGGCGTCTTTTTTTACAAGGGCAAAGCCATTGAGGCTTTCGGTGCCGGTCGTCATACCCTTAAAACCGGCAACATTCCTATTCTAACCAAGATTGCCAGTATCCCCTGGGCCATGAACAGCCCTTTGCGGGCCGAAGTCTATTTTATCAATCTCAAGATTTTCACCAACCTAAAATGGGGCACCCGTGATCCTGTGGCCTTCAAAGATAGTGAGTTGGGTTTGATCCGTCTGCGGGCCTTCGGCATTTTCAATTTACAGGTTGTCCAACCGGTTTTATTTGTCAACAGCATGGTGGGCACTCAAGGTATCTATACCACCGAAGAAGTAGAGGAATATCTCAACCGGGTAATCGTATCCCGGTTTAACGACTACATGGGCGAGACCATTGATTCGATTTTGAATTTACCGGCCAAGTATGATGAACTTTCCGAGGGACTGGCCAAGCGTTTGCAAGAAGATTTCAGCCATTTTGGTCTGGCTTTAACGCACCTGTATTTGAATTCGATTACCCCGCCTCCCGAGGTCCAGGAAGCCATAGACGATCGCAGTCGTATGGGTGTTTTTGATGATATGAACAAGCTTATGCAAATGAAGGCCGCCATGGCCATGGAAAAAGCCTCTGAAGCAGAATCCTCGGGTGCCGGCATGGGTATGGGTACGAGTATGGGGCTCATGATGCCGGCCATGTTTGCGCGCTATTTCAGTGCCGACGGCAAAGCTTCCCCGCAGGCGGAAACGAATGCCGCAGAATGTCAAGAGTGTCACAATGAAATTCCAACAGATGCCAAATTCTGTTTGTACTGTGGTCACCAGCAACTGGTCATCCGGCAGTGTACCAACTGCAATAAAAATTTGACGGCCAACGCCAAATTCTGCTCACGCTGTGGCCATCCGGCCGAAGAGAAACCTGCACCTAAATTTTGTGGCGGATGCGGTGGAGAAAATTTAGCGGATGCCAAGTTCTGCAGCAGTTGCGGTGAAAAACTGACATAAGCCCTGCGGGTGTTATTAGTCCTGCGGACGATATTTGCACTTCGTGCGTCATTGATGGTCATTAGCCCTGCGGGCGGTATTAGTCCATTGGACGTTATTTGCGCTGCGCGCGTCATTGATGGTCATTTGCCCTGCGGGCGTTATTAGTCCTACGGACGTTATTTGCGCTGCGCGCGTCATTGATGGTCATTTGCCCTGCGGACGATATTAGCGCTTCGCGCGATATTTATTGTGGCACTTAGCTATCAGCTACGATAAATAACGCGAAGCTAATGACAATAAATGACAGCGAAGCGTAATGACATGGAGTTTATGTTGGTTGATGTCCTAGTAATTTAAAGTATATCGATTTTCCTTGACCAGGTCATCATAAGTAGGAGTTAGACATCCAATTCCAAATCGACTACCAATGCCCCCAGTGCGGCGCGCCGGCGGTTTTAGAGGAAACCGATCGGCTTTTTGCCTGCGAGTTCTGTCGTGTGAAGTCCTATCTTCAAACCAAACGCTTCTTTCGATATGAACTGCCACATAAAATTCCGGCACACCAGCAGTTGGTCTACCTGCCGTATTGGCGCTTCAAAGGTATGTTGTTTTCGTGTATCCCCAGAAAAATTCAGCATCAATTTGTGGATGTCAGTTTGCGAGCCATCCAATCGCATGTGTTTCCGCACACACTCGGTTTTCGCAGTCAGGTACTCAAACTGAAATTTTCGAAACCGGCACCACCCGCGCGCTATCTTCAACATAATCTGTCATTCAAGACCGTCATGCAGAAGCTGCGTGAGCGATATAAACCTAAAGATTATAGACAGTTACTTCATCAGTCTTTCATCGGTGATACGGTCAGTATGATCTACGCTCCCTTTTATGTGGATAAATACCTTTATGACGGGGTCCTCAACGAACCCATCACCCCGGAACTAGCCAACGATTTTAATATGTATAGTTTGCCCGAGGCCAAGCCGAATAGCGGCATCCATTTTCTGGCCACGCTTTGCCCGCATTGTGGCTGGGATTTGCAAGGACAACGTGATTCTTTGGTGCTACACTGCACCAATTGTGCTTCGGTCTATCAACCGCAAGATCGTGGATTTTCAAAATTGACAACGGCCCACATGCCGGGTCTCGGTGAACCACAGATCTTCATGCCCTTTTGGCGCTTTAAGGCTGATATTTCAGGAATACGACTGGCAACCTATACCGACCTTGTGCGCGAGGCCAATCTTCCCAAAGTCGTAGCGCCTGGATTTGCGGAGGTTCCCTTTCATTTCTGGAGTCCGGCCTTTAAAATCAGACCCCAATTCTTGCTGAGGCTTTCCCAAAACATCACTGTCTCGCAGCCCTCCGGCCCATTTCAAACCGGTATTCCCAAAGGCGATTTGCACCAAGTCAACCTACCCCTCACCGAAGGAATTGAGAGTCTAAAATTGGTTCTGGCCGGTATCATCAAACCGAGAAGCAAGATTGAAAGTATCCTGGCGGACATCCAGGTCAAACCCAAAAGCTACATTTTGTTTTACCTGCCGTTTGTGGTAAAACATCATGATCTGGTTCAACCTGATCTGGGTATTGCCATAAATAAGAATATGTTGGCGCATGCTAAGAACTTGTAGCCATTAGGCTGTAGACTATTGGTTCCTAGGAGCTATTCGCATATTGTTGAAATAGCGTTGGATTAAAAATTCATTCGAAATCGAAATCCAAATCGAAATCGGTATTGAGCCTTCACCGAATGTTGTTCTCGGCATATAAGCCTTCGATTGCGAGTGCGATAGCGCCATGCACCTGTTCTCAAGATGCCATCACTTCCACTTGATAATTACTAAAACGTCCCTATTTTACAGTGGGTTTACATTATTCGCATTCCCCACTGCTTGCAGCGGCAATGTATTCAACCTATCGATTTAAATAGTTTTTTTTGTAAAATCGCGGAACACGATTTTATTATGAAAGGATTAATAATTCATGACTGATAATATGCCCAAAACGATCCTAAGCCGATCAGTTGTCAAAAAGACACTTCAACGAGTCCTGGCAATCGTTGTCATCATTATATTGGTATATGGATCGACAGCCGCGATTTACGCAACCAAAACGCTGTACAAAGTTAAAATCAACTACGCCGTTGTTCTGGAGAGACTCAATGGGGTTCGCGAAGCGGTCACAACCGTGGGATGGCACCTGCGGCTACCCCTTTTTACGCGGATCGAACAGGAAGTTGCCCTGATGAACCAGACCCTTTATCTGGGCGGTAATGATGCACCCATGCAGATCATTTCCAAAGAAAATGTGCTGCTGTGGGCCTCATCCCTCATGACCTATAGAATTCGCGATCTACGCACCTGGGCCATCGAAAATCTGGAGCCCATGACCTTGCTTCAGGGTGACTACGACGGAATTGTCAAAGACATTCTGCAATCTCAGAAAGTCGACAATCTGATCAGTAATCGTGAAAGCATCAAGGAAGATATCTTCAAAGCCCTCAAGTCCAGACCCATCAATGTCGGCGGTCCGACCCTGGAGCAAAAATATGGCATCGAAGTCATCAGCTTTGTGCTAAAAGAGACCCGATTCGGTGACAAGCTGGCTGAAGCCACCGAAGAAAAGAAACGGCGTGAATTGATTGCCGAGGCTGAAAATTATGCGGCTGACCAGGAAGCCAGCCGAATCCGCAAGCTTTATGCCGCTTACTTGGATGGCATTCAATCATTGCAGGAGGCTCTTGGACGCCCGGACGGCTCAACTGATATCGCTCTCTTGGAGTTTTTGGCACAACAGAAATGGGCCACAGCCTATGAAAAAAATCAAGAGGGCCAACATACGGTCGTGATTCAGAATACCAAAGGGGCCCCCAATTTAACCCTGCCCCCAATGACAGGCGGGAAACCAATGGAGGCCGACACTGTGGTAAGCCCCGATGGGTCAGGGAGACCGTAATGGCAGGACGATTGACCAAAGAATCAACCTATGTCCGCTTACCGGAAAAGCGCATCAGGGAAATAGATGAACTGGTTGCATCGTGGCCCTATGAAACCAAGGCCTTTATGCGGGCTCGGCTGAACCAGTACCGTCCGCCCTCTAAACTGGCCAATATTTTTCGCAGTATCACCTTCGGTTTATTCACCACCTTACCGAGCAACCAGTTCATTATCCTCAAGGACCCCGACATACTGACGGACTGGCAAAAGCGTTTCAGCCTTTCGGGCCAGACCAATCCCCAGGAAGCCTGGAACAAAATCTTGCAAAAAGAGTTATCCCCCAATGATTTCATATACTTGTCTGCACTCTTGGAAACGGCCCTCACCGATGTACATGTACCGGTGGAACTGGAGGATCTCTTTAACAAGATTTATCGAGCCCATTTGCGCCGTGAATACTTAACCGATATGTCTGTTCCCAGGGCGCCTCTGCTTCTATTTGTGGGGCCATCCGGCAGCGGCAAAACTTCCACCGTCACGGAAGCTGTCGAAAAAGTCATTTTCGCCAATGAAATTCTACCGGAAGTGGATCTTAATCGGAAAAAGGAAACACGCTTGGCATCAGAGCCTTTTTGGAAGCGTCTCGAGGAAATCGATCCGGATCTGCATGCTGAAATCGAACGGCTCAAAAAGGTGCGCTTCTACAAACGCCTGTCTAAAATGCCCCTGATCAATCGCCTTTTGAAAAAAAGGATTGGCCACTTTTTATCGGAACTCGAAGAACAAGGAATTTTGGTCGATTACCAGGTGGTGACCCCCAATGATTTTCAAACCTCATTGGCTGGTGAACCCGGCAATTATTTCAAGCGAGCCCTGGGTGATCCCAAAAAGACAACTATCCGTCATATTGAAGAGGCCCACAGTGCGTTTGGCAAAGCCGAAAGCAACGGCAGCGGAGTGGAAAGACAGCAGCGCACCCTCGTGGACACTTCCAATATTATCATTGATGAAATTGCCAGCGGTCGACGTGACTGCCTGCTCATCGCCACCACAGATCAACCCGAGCGGTTTGACCCAGCCATTTACCGACGGTTTTTGGAGAAGGGCCGCATTATCGATCTCAACGAATTCTGGAAAAACGCCGACAATCTAAAAGAAGTTGTGCGCTTGGAACTCCAGCGTAGCGATATCCGGATCGGTACAGCCACCCAAACATGCCAAGCCGGCGGCCTTACGTGTATTTCCGATGCCGATTTGCTGGAAACAGTCACTAAAATCTATCAAGTTTTTGATGAACGCTCGCTCAAGATAACACCGGCTTACGTGCGCAAGCTGATCCATTCCATCATTGAAATCAAAACTAATTTTACCCTGGCCTATCTGGACGATCCGTTGTTGATCCGTAATGCTTTCGAGATGGTAGCCAGAAACTCATACGGAGACTTATTCGGCAAGGTGGTCGACCGCATGGACCGACACGTCCGCTGGGAAGCTTACGTGGGGGAAGTTAAAAACACATTCTCAGAAATGGCCAACAACTGCCTTTTCTATGGTGTCAGCGACGAAAAGGGCGTGGTACTCAACGGTCCACCCGGTGGCGGAAAGACATTTCTCGTGCGAACCTGGCTGAGCGAAAACAAGGATGTACACGATATTACCACCAGCCCCAGCATGCTGCAGGATCCCATGAACCCGGTTGACGGAACGGTCAATAACCTTGAAAAGGTATACGACATCGCCAAAATGATCGCACCCGCTATCATCTTTTTTGATGAAGGCGACGCCCTGGCACCCAAACGCAGTCCCTCCGGCGGTTCGCCTTCGGACAAACTCACCAATAAACTTCTCAGTCTCATCGATGGTGAAATACCCCTGAATCGCGTGTTCACAGCCTTGACTACCAACCGCCTGGACATTCTGGATCCGGCCTTGATTCGATCCAAGCGGCTCAAGGTTCTGGAAATCTCCGGGCACCTGCACAATGAGGACATCAACGGCATTGTATCCCAGCACCTTGAGGGAATTCCCGCATCACCCAGCTTGAATGCTGAAATCGTAATCAAATCGGCCAGCGGGATCTGCAATACACCGGCGGACTTTGCGGCCTTTATCGAAAAGGCCCTATCGCTGCGCAACACCGAGTTTGAGGTGATTCAGCGATTACGGTCGCTGACATCCGCAAAACAAATGACCAAAGAGAAATTTGTCAAATTCAACTGGAAAACCATCATCGGCATCATGGATGCACTGGATGTACCCAAACAGATTCGTAAAAGCGTCAAATCGCAACCGGACGGTTTCATGGATTATTATGATGAAATGTTGACTCACATGGCCGCCATCGAATCCCCCGATGATTACCCCTTGATGCCATCGCATCTCAGTGCCACCCGTATTGAAATATCAAACAGTCCCGTAAAAAAAGGCAAAGTCCAGTTGGATCAATTCCTGGAGGCCGAACTGAGCCAGGAACCCCAAATCGGTTTCATCATCGGCGTCGGAGCCAATGATTTAACCGGTGTACTGCTGCCGATTGCCACCAGCCTGACCTACAACCTCGGTCCGGAAAAAGTAATCGTGACCGGTGCGGTTTCAAGCTCGGCGCCGGCAGCAGCCGAGCTCGATATGGCGGTGCGTATGACCCAGCAGTCTGCCCACGAAGCGTTTACCCTGGTCAAAAACTATATCCAGGAGTTGACCCCCAAAATAAGCGTGAGCCGGGTCCTGGGTGAGTTTCTCGAACGCTACACCGTCCACCATCAGCTGTTGTCGGCTTCCTATAATGTGGGTGGACCCTCGGCCGGCTATGCCCTGGCCATCAATACGCTTTCGGCCTTACTGCGCATACCGGTCTATAACGACTTCGGCATCACGGGTGCCCCCTGGACCAAGGGCGTCAAAAGAGGCGAAGTCGGTGGATCGGTTATCATCGGGGGGCACAAGAAAAAGACCCAGAAAGTGCTGCAGCACTTAACCCGCATGTATATGCCCTTACAAAACTATATGGATCTTGAGCCCGAATTCCTGGAGATGTATTGGAACGATGGCAAGGATATTTTGGGTGTCACCCACTTCGGAGATTTGGTGCCCGAGGTCTTGTGTATGTGCCCGGAATATGAAGGTAGCCTGCAGGAGCTGACCGCCCTGCGCATCGATTATAAACGCAACAAAGCTGCCGGTATCGAGATCCAGCCGCAGATCAAAGAAACCATTCTACGGCAAAAAGAAATTCTAAAAACGCGAATTGAAAACGAGATCATCGAAAGGTTAGAGGCCATCCGCAAATACCTGCGCACCCCCATGCGCGACCCGCATATGGCATTGGAAGAAATTTTCAAAGAGAGCAAATCAAAACTGCCCAGCATTCTGGAAACCTTCAAGGAAATGCTCAAGAAAAAAACCGGCAATGGGTTCAGGGCTCGTCGCTAGTGTATAGAGCGGGGCTGTTTTGATATAGTGATGAAACCTCCTTCTATCTGAAATTGATATAAACGAAGATACATCGTAAATAATAAACGCTGATTTTCTTTTCCCACCATCAAAAGGGGCAGAAAAGATCACTGATATACGAACACGATTATCCCGGTCAAAATCAACAAATAGATAATGCTCAGCGGGGTACCTGCCTTGAGGTAATCGATGCTTTTATATCCCCCGGGTCCCATGTAGAGCGCATTTACCTGGTGGGTCGGCAGCAGGAAAGCATTTGAAGCGGCAAGGCCAACAACAAGAGCTGCCAGGCG
>Ga0180435_10003240_pt1 | contig 16394 bp, 12 predicted proteins | sample SS_ome_3_FD_132467 | JGI IMG/M metagenome (GOLD analysis project Ga0180435, IMG submission 132467) | Hypersaline lake sediment archaeal communities from the Salton Sea, California, USA - SS_3_S_1 metaG | ecosystem: Environmental > Aquatic > Non-marine Saline and Alkaline > Hypersaline >...
AAACAGGATGAAACTGATACCTTCGTGTTTCGGCGCGTCAGGGTCGGTGCGCACCAGACAGAACATCCAGTCGGCATTGTCGGCACCTGAGGTCCAGATTTTCTGGCCATTGATGATGTAATCGTCACCATCTTCGACCGCTGAGGTGCGCAAACTGGCGAGATCTGAGCCGGACCCGGGCTCACTGTAACCCTGACACCACCAGATCGCACCACTGGCAATTTTAGGCAGGTGTTCCTGCTGTTGTGCTTCAGTGCCATATTCAAGCAGCGCAGGGCCAATCATGCTGATACCCATACCCACCAGCGGCGGGCGCGCATTGATGCGGCGCATTTCTTCCTGCCAGATGACCGCCTGATCTTTATTCAGACCCGCCCCACCGACGGCTTTAGGCCACGCCGGTACGGTATAACCCTGCTCTGCACAGCGCTCGAGCCAGAGTTTCGTGTCAGGGTTTTTGTAGCGGGCGTTGCGACCGCCACCTGGATATTCGTCAGCCGGCATGTTTGACCGGATCGATGCCGGGCAGTTGGCTTCCAACCAGGCGCGGCTGTCGGCTCTGAATTCTTCTAATTCACTCATTCTCAGTCTCCTGTTTCTCGAAGATTATCTCAGCTGTTCACAGCACCCGCAGCAGGCGGATGCCTCGATCATCGTTGGCACTGCTGGCGGAAAAGCGATACGACGAACTGGCTTCAATGCCTTGTGAATCCCAGGATCCACCGCGCACGCCGTGGCTTGAGCAGCTACCGCTGGTATGCGCTACCGTCCCATCGTCGGAGCTTAAGGTATACTCAGGCAACCCGCAGTCTGCAACCCATTCGGCAACGTTGCCGTAAATGTCATAGACGCCAAACTCATTGGGTTGATACGTGCCTACCGGGCCAGGACGCACCAGCCGATCGTCGCAGGACAGTGTTTCCCACTGGCGATACACCTTTCTGGTGGCCGCATCAGCAACATTTGCGTAGGTACACAGCTGCTCTGGATCCTCGCCGAAAAAATAGGTCTCCTGGCTACCGGCACGGGCAATATATTCCCATTCCGCCTCAGACGGCAGGCGATATTTCTGACCCGTTTGTGCGCTCAACCAGTCTGCATAGTCTGTCGCATCCGCATGGCTCACGTAGGCCACCGCATGGGTGACATCCGCCGGGTCCAGGCGTTCATGCAACGCCAGGCCGCGATCCTGCAGATATTTCAGATAATCGCCTATAGTGACTTCAAATCTCGACACCGCAAACGGCTGTGCCAACAGCACTGTGCGCGCGGGCTGCTCAGAGGGCGGACCATTGTCATTGCCCATCACAAAGCGCCCCGCCGGAATCACCACCAACTCAGGACCCTGGCCACCCCCAGATAAAGCGTCTGAGAAAACCCGCCCAACCTGCACCTGCATGGCTTCCAGATCAAAGCGCACCGTGGCGCCCTGGCTGGTAAGGTTGAGCTTACGGAACGCGCTACGGTAGCCGATTGCACGGGCCCGCAACGTCACTGCGCCCACGGGTAACTGCATATCTGTCACATAGGATTTGCGGCGCGTTCTGCCACCCTCGGCATAACTCACCTGAACGTCAGCATCAGCCGGTGAGGTTGTGACAACCAGGCGCCCGAAGGCTCTGGCCAGCGTCACTTCATGCCGATTATCCCCATACCGCACGGTGTAACGAAAAGTCTGCGCCTCGTAACCGGCACGGCTGACGCGCACTGTATATTCGCCTATGGGCAGCCGCATCTGTGGTGCATACACCAGGTCTGTATCGACAAATTCAATCTTTGCGTTGCGCGGCGACGTCACCATGGTCAAACTGCCGTGGGGGTCAATGTTCAGATTAAAGTTCACTTCCAGGGTCTGCTGCGCCTTCAACGTATGTACCTGTGCGACAGCGCGTCGTTCAGCCTGACCCATCACTATGGTGTGTTCACCAGAAGTGGTCTGCAGCGTGGTTGGCGTTTTATCAGGCAACCGCACACCATCGACTTCCACCCAGGCGCCACGTGGGTTCGACAACAGTGAAAGCGTGCCCTCGCCGACCTGCAGAACAAAATGTTTAACAAGGTGATCACCACGGCCCAGGGACAACCCTTCCACATGGGTCTGATAAAAGCTATGCGCAACTTCCAACCTGTGGCTGCCGCTGTCCAGTTCCAGACGAGGCAACGGCGTGATGCCGCGCACGCGCCCGTCTATTATGATCTGCGCACCGGCTGGTTCGCTGGTCACGGCAATTGTGGCAGTGCCGAAATACTGATAGAGCCAGAATGACACTGCAACTAAGGCTACGGTGATGCCCAGTTTAATACGGTTATCCATGCGACCATGGTCCCATTGCCCAGGCAGGTGCGTCCAGCGCAATCGCGGCTTATGTCACCGCGAATAAGTTGCCTGCCGAGACGTTCGCGGCTAGGGTGAAAGCTAATGGAATGCGAGACTCAAGGAACTTCACAATGACGGTGCCACCCAGATTTACCGGCTTTCATACCCGGGCGGTGCATGCGGGGGCTCGTCCTGATCCACAAACCGGATCCAGGGCAATGCCTATTCATCAGACCACCAGTTATGTATTTGAAGATGCAGAATCTGCCGCGGCTTACTTTAATCTGCAGGAGTATGGCAACACCTACAGCCGTATCATGAACCCTACGGTTGCCGCATTCGAAGAACGCGTGGCCAATCTTGAGGGTGGCGTTGGTGCTGTGGCTTTTGCCAGTGGCCTGGCTGCTCAAAACGCAGCGTTGTTCACTCTGTTAGAGCCCGGCGATCACGTACTGGCTTCCTCCGCACTTTATGGAGGCAGCGTTACCCAGTTTAAACACGTGTTGCGCAAAATGAGTGTCGAGCTGGAATTTGTTGATCCGGACGATCATAAAGCCTGGCGAAACGGCATCAGAACGAATACAAAACTGTGTTTTGGCGAAACCATCGGCAATCCTTCAGGCTGCATCTTCGACATAGAGGCCATCGCCGGGATTGCCCACGCAGCAGATGTGCCGCTGATGATCGACAACACTTTTGCCACACCCTACCTCTGCCAGCCGCTTAATTTTGGCGCCGATATTGTTGTACATTCCGCGACCAAGTTCATGGGTGGACACGGCACCTCTATAGGCGGCGTTGTTGTTGAGTCAGGTGAGTTTGACTGGTCTAACGGTCGCTTCCCGGTTATCGCCGAACCTTCTCCGGCTTACCATGGCCTTAAATTTCATGAGACGTTTGGCACATTCGGCTACCTGATGAAACTGCGTTCAGAAACACTGCGGGACCTGGGCGCGTGCATGAGCCCGTTTAACGCATTTATGCTCGCTCAGGGTATAGAGACGCTGCCCCTGCGGATGCGCCAGCACGTCAGCAATGCGACAACCATCGCCAACCATCTTACACAATGCGAAGCGGTAACTGCCGTCCATTACGCGGGTCTTGCCGATTCCAGATACGCTGATCTGGTTGCAAAATATCTGCCCGGAGGGCCTGGTGCAGTATTCTGCTTTGATCTTGCTGGTGGCAGGCAGGCCGGCATTAAATTTATTGAAAATCTGTCGCTGTTCAGCCACCTGGCCAATGTGGGGGATGCCAAAAGTCTGGTTATTCATCCTGCCACCACCACGCATCGACAACTTAACGATACAGAACTTGCGGCCAGCGGCATCGGGCCCGGGACTATTCGCGTTTCCATAGGCATCGAGGACGCGCAGGATCTGATCGCAGACATCGACTATGCATTGGCGCAACTGACGGAGACCACATCATGAGTGTCGACATCACAGATTTATCAGCCTGGCAGCAACCTGAAACGATAATGGCGGCACTCAGGCTTCCACAGATAGCTGTTGTTGGCATGTCATCCAACGAGCTGCGCGCAAGCAACTTTGTTGGCTATTACATGCATCGCAATGGCTACCAGGTGACACCCGTTAATCCGCGGGAGAAAGAAATCTACGGCCTTAAAAGCTTTGATACGCTGCAGGATATTCCTGCACAGATTGATGTCGTTGACGTCTTTCGAGACAGCAGTGCGGTGCCGGAAATTGCGCGGGCTGCTGTCGAAATCGGCGCAAAATATTTATGGCTGCAATTTGGCGTCGTCAGCGCGGAAGGCATCGCTATTGCGGAAGCCGGCGGGGTTCAATGTATCGTTGATAAATGTATCAAAATTGAACACGCGCGCTATCAGGGACGTATGCACTGGCTGGGTTTCAACACTGAACGCATCAGCGCCCAGCGCAAGAAAGATTAACCCGACTAATCCTGAAGACCAGCCAGCTGCAGCGCCGCATCGCAGAAAGCAGAAACTGCCTCGCGCATGTCATTGCGCCTGGCATCACCTTTGCTTTCACTGAAACAGAAACTCAACCGTAATTGATTCAAACCAGCTTGCGGGTCACGGGTTTTTGCATCCGCCGGATAGAAATCATACATCGGGATCGCAACCACACCATATTCAGCCACCAACGACTCAATAAAGCTGTCATCAGTTTTTATCGAAGACTTTTTAAACGTGAATACGGAGAAGAAACCGGCTTCTGGCTGAGTCCAGGAGAAGTACTCAGGATACGGGCCTAGTTTCTCTGCAAAGATAGACAATAGAATCTCACGATTTTCCCGATAAACGCCTAACTTCTCCTCTGCCAGCAACCACATACTGCTGATGGGATTGAAATGTGCATCGTGCAACAGGGCTTCGAATCCGCGCAGGGCCGCTGGGTTCTGAAAAAGAATGTCAGAACTGGCTTCGGTTAACGCCATTTCAGCCAGGTCTACCGTCTTGCCGTCAGCAATCTCAAGGCTAGCCTGGCTATATAAAAACCCTACTCTGGGGCCAGGGAATCCGATTTTAGAACCGGTGAACAGATGTACAGTCTGTTCTGGCGCCATGGCAAAAAATGGCTTCGGGCGCGCCGCTGACGGTGCAAAATTGATATAAAGATAAGGTGCATCTTCAACAATCAGAATGCCTTCCTCCTGCGCGATTTTAAGCAGAGCTTCCCTGCGCGCCTGAGAAAAAGAAAAACCTGCCGGGTTATGCCCGTCAGGAACTGTGTAGTAAAACGGTACAAAAAAGCCCTGCGCACGTGCAGCGTGGATCTGTGCACGAAACTGATCAGGTAACGCACCTTCCTCATCCATATCGACACTGAAAATCCGCGCGTGATGACAAAGAGACACACGGGCTGTAAAACCAGCATAGGTCGGCGCATCTGTAATATAAGCAACAGGCGTACCCGGTCTTTCGGCCAGGCTGCACATCAGATTTATGCCGCCGGTTGCACCGACCGTAGGGATCAGCTTGTTGATATCAATTTCAATATCCCAGTCCGCCCCGTATACCTGGGCAAACACTTCTCGTGTAGTGCGCGGACCCAGAGTATCACCATAGGAAAACGACTCACGCAGATACTCCGGTAACGCTTCTGGATCGTTCAGACCCTCAACCTGCTGCAGGTGGGCAAAATAGGCTTTTTTATGCTCAAGAAAACCGCGGGGGTCTGTCACCTCAGGATGCGGATAACCCGCACCAAGATGATGAATCTTCAACCCTTTACGCTGAGCAATTTCTCGCAGGCGTGGCAGTGATGCCGACATTTTCCGAGTAACGGAGACGGGTTGTAAAACCAGTTCAGGAGCTTTCAGATTGGCCACGGTCTTTTAAAATCGTTATGAACAGGCGGCGACTGTATGAGGTTTATGAGCGCCTGTCGAGCCGCAGGAGAGGCAAGCATTGACTAGTGGCGCTTCTTATCCGCCAGATGCGTTGCCTGCTTCACCGTCTTCGCAAACTGTCGATACCGCGTACGACGTTCAGCCAGCGTCTCACGATTGAACTGGTCTTCTCTCTGCAGTTTAAAATAGCTGTCCAGACGCCTTTGTTCCAGATCACCATTCTCGATAGCCTGCTGCACCGCACAGCCAGGCTCAGTGCTATGTTTGCAGTCATTAAACTTACACTGCTCACTTAACGTTTCAATGTCAGCAAACAGTGAGCCAAGACCCTGTTCAGCATCCGCCAACTGGAATTCCCGCATGCCCGGGCTGTCGAGAATGACACCGCCGCTGGGTAACTTATGCAACGACCTGTGGGTTGTGGTGTGACGCCCTTTGTCATCATCCTCCCGGGCCGATTTAGTAATCTGAAGTTGCGCCCCTGCAAGGGTATTCACCAGCGTGGATTTACCAACACCCGATGAACCCAACAGCGCAATTGACTGGCCCGCGCCACACCACCCGATCAATCCCTGCAGACTGTCTGCATCTAACGCATTGACTGCCTCGATCGCAAGATGGGCACCCAGTTTGCGAGCTTCATCGATAAAAAAGTCCGGGTTATCAGCCACGTCGATTTTGGTGAGCACAATGACCGGCTGTATATCAGCTTCCATCACCACAGACAGGTAGCGCTCAAGCCTGGCCAGATTGAAGTCCGTATTACAGGAGGTCACCAGGAAAGCGGTATCAATGTTTGCTGCGATCAGCTGTACTTCACCCGTTGTGCCAGGACTCAGGCGTTTGATCAGGCTCAGGCGCTCAAGCAGAACTTCAAGGCTGCCGGTTACGGGATTTATAGCGACCCAATCCCCCACCGTCGGCCGCAGCACCGGGTCCTGAATAAAAAACCGTCCGGACACGCTGACAAAGGTATGCGCGCCAACCGCTGGCGCCACCGTTAAGCCGGTACGTTGCACTGCGATCACGCGGGCGGGTTGCAGGTGCTCATCCAGCTGCAGCATCTGCTGCTGGAAAAAAGGTTTCCAGCCAACGCTGAGCAGGTCATCCTTTGTCGAGCTGGTCAAACAGAGCCCAACATTAAAAATCCCAACCGGTGTGCGGCGTGGGTAACACAACTGATCGATCAAGCGCATCCAGCAATGTCCTGGGCGCCTTGAAATTATCGGTCACAGCCAACGATGTCGCCTTGGCGACCCCCCATAACAGACGTGTAAACGCGTTGATGGAACAGCGCAGTACAGGCAGGCCTGGGTCCTGTCCCGGCGACGCATGCGAAGTGCTGCCAAGCGCCACCACATAACTCCCTGAGGCGCCCTGCCAGCCGTCACTATCGTCCAGAAAAGACTCAACAGGGTCGACTATTTCCAGCTGAAACTCCACGGGCTGCATCGCCTGAAATGCAGCCACACAGGCGACAAGGTCCAGTATGCGCAACTGCCACCAGGCAAAACTGAACTGTTCGTTGGCATGGGTACCACCGGCGGTAGTACTGCGGGTACGGAAGGGTCTTTCGAGCAGATCCTGGAGTTGAATGTGAGCCGGCTGTATCATCTTCACGGTATAGACCTGGTCGGCAAGCGACTTCAGCAAACCAAGAAGTTCCAACAACTGCTCACTATTCTGATAGGCCATGGTTGTAACCGTGTACGGGCCATGTTCGCCTTTACCTCTGAGCCAGATGAAATGCGTCAGGGTGTCCCCTTCACCATAACCCAGCCCGAAGCCATTGGGCGTCCAGTTAAGCTCACACTTGATCAGGACATCATCAAACAGCACCACAGAGCCGTTTACTTTGTGCCGATTACACATGGCCTGATGAACGACCGCGTAGTCTTCTATGCCGATCCTTCGAGGCGTCGGTACTCGATGATTAACTCTGAGCGTGCCGGGATCAAACTTGAGCTGGTGGTCATATCCACCACTGCCAAATCCCAGTTGGTCATAAAAACCCTGATCGAACATGCCCAGGGCGGCAACCCGGGCGCCGTCTGCATGAGCCTGTTGCAGCTGCAACGCGGTCAACCGCTTGGCAAACGCGTGACCGCGGCCAATACGACTGGTGGTCACTGCAGTTACTGCACACAAAGGCAGCACCGCCTCCTGCAGCGACAACTGACCCTGCACGGTATGCACACTGCATTCAGGTCCTCCGTCCAGGGTGGCCAGCAGGGTTTTACCAACGGAAAAAAAATCGTCAACGTGTTTCTCGTCACTCTCATCGACCCAACCTACCTCTCTCCAGATCCTGCGGATCGCAGGCAGATCATCCGGATAAACCATCGGCCGGATATCAATAGCATGATTTTGAATGTTTGAGCGCTTCATGTTGTCTTCTGACCGAAATCAACCTCATAAATGCGGCAGTCTGCCAGGTGGGCTAAAGGCAATATCAAACGCACTGTTGTCCCGACATCCGGCACCGACTCGATTTCGAGATCACCACCAATCTGCTTGCTGAAGCCATACACCATACTTAAGCCTAAACCCGTGCCGTGGGCATCCTGCTTGGTGGTATAAAAAGGCTCAACTGCCCGGTCAATCTGCTCCGGTGTCATGCCGCAACCATTGTCTGCAACCGCAATCACAGCCCACCGAGCGTCACGAATGTCTAATGATATTGTGATTTCACCCTGGTTATTCTGGGCATCTCGAGCGTTCAGAGCAAGATTCAGCATCGCGCTGGTCAGCTGCGACTGATCCAGTACAACCTGCATGTCAGGGCTATCTTCGATATCGAGTTTGAGATTGACCATGCCGCCCAGAGTGCGTGCCACCAGCGGCATTCGCTGTGATATGATCTCGTTTAAGTTAACTGTCTCAAGCTGCAGCGGTTGTTTGCGGGCATAAGCCATCAGCGCTCGAGTAATATCGGCACCCGAATCTGCCGCTGTCATGATGTGATCAATGAGCTGCCGGTCATCACTGCGTTCGTCTATCGATTCTTTCAGAAGCTCCGCCGCACCGGTTACAACAGTTAACAGGTTGTTAAAGTCGTGGGCAACCCCTCCGGTCAACTGACCCAGCACGCGCAGCTTTTCCGCTTCAGACAGCTGTCTTTCGAGGGCTACACGTGCGCTTTCTGCATTATTGGCCTGCTCAATTTTATCCTGCAGCTCCGACGTCCGCTCTGTCACCACCTGCTCAAGATGTTCAGCATGATGGGCCTCCGCCTCCGCACGCAATCGTTGGGACCGACGGGTAACACCAAGATAACCAATGAAACCAAAAGCCAGCACCAGCAGAATAACACCAGACAGAACAATGGTTTCCTGCCGAGCGGCGGCCAGTTCGCGTTCTGCCTCTACCACTTCAAACCGATCACGCAGGGATGTTAGCTGATGATCCAGACTCTGCTGTTGAAAGTCCCGTGCCAGTTGCGCGGCTTCTTTATGTGCAGCAAGACTTGCAGCAAAGTTGCCCGCAGCCTCTTCAACGTCTCCGAGCAGGTGCAGCGCTGTAAGTAATAATGTACGGGCGTTTTCATTCCTGAGTTGGGTAACAGCACTGACCACAACTTCACGTGCCTGATCAATATCACCTGTAGCAAACAGCGCTTGAGCGTAACCCGTGCGCACGCGACGCTGCTCAAAAGTGTTGGGATCTGCCTTATAGATACGCATACCGCGTTCAAATACCTCAAGCGCTGCCTGGGGCTGATTGTCTGCCAGATAGGCTTCACCCAGAATCGCGTATGCAAAGGCAAGATAGCCATTATTTTCACGCATCTCTGGTCGTTCCAAGGTCTTTGTCAGAACATCAATTGCAGCTTTGTGCTCACCCAGTGCAACATCAGCCAGCGCTGTGTAGGTGAGCGCGGTAAATTCCTTTGAATAGCGCTTGGTCTCTTTTGTCCATTGCAGGGTTGGCGCATAAAAATCTTTGACAATCTGATGCTGCCCAAGATCCGCGTAGGCAATACCAACATTGAAGGACATGACCCGGTACATTTCTTCCTGCAGTACCGGATCCAGCAGGTTGAGACCTTTGGCAAAATAATCCAATGCCATTTCAAACTGGCCCTGGGCTCGACTGATAAGACCCAGCAGATTGTGCTGACCGGCGATTAAATCGGTCACGCCGACCTGTAGAGAATGATCGAGAGCCTGGGTACCAAAACTGTAAGCCTGTTTCAGTTCGCCTTTCTGATAATGCAGTATCGCAACGGCGTTATACGATTTACTCAGCGCCCAATAATCCCCTGAAGCTTCAGCCAGTATCAGGCTGTCTTCACAACGCTGTTGAGCTTTGTTGATATCCGCAACCAGCAGGTCGACCCAGCACCAGACCGAATTCAAATAGGAACGACCAACCAGATTGCTATCGGAGATAAGCGCGTCTGCGGCGCGCAACTCGGAGCGAGCCAGCATCGGATCGCGATCTATCATCAAGCGGGCAAGCAGAGCATGAATGTGGCCCTTGGTATCGCCTTGTGTTGTAGCAAGCAGGGCGCGCAGCTCTGTTTCGGGCTTGGCTTCCAGGGCGATAAGACCGGCATCTAACTGCGCGAACGCTGCAGGCGCGGAAAAGACAATCAGCGCGGCACTAACAAGGAAAATATGCAGACTGGTTTTAAGTCTCAAGAAATCAGCTTCGCGCGCAAGGCTCCATAGTGAGCCCGCACTTTAACTCAGAAACGTTGGGATAAAAAGTTATGCGCCTGGCGGCAGAATGGGTCGGCGGACCACAAAATCCTGTTGCGCTGAGGCCATCTGCAACACGTCCTGTTTGTTGTTAAAGTCGGCCAGCCACTCAAGCTGCATACGGGTCACATTCATCAGATCAAACTCTTTTGCTCGATTACGCTCGAGTGCCTCGCCTGGCGTTATCCAGATGCTGTCGACGGTTTCGCTGGCATCGTGTTTACCACGCTGGGACTCCGGCGCCGCGGCAATAAAAAATCGTGTATCAAACCGTCGCGGACGGCCGGTTGGTGTAACAAAACGGTTATAAAAATGAACCTGATCGACCGCAAGTTTGAGGTTTTCCTGCTGACAGATGTCTAGCAGAGACACCGAACCTGCATGCAGTGGTTTGCGCAACGCGTCAAAGCGCTGATGCACATGATCATCTTCAAACGAAACAATATTGTTATCTCGATAGGCAAGCAGGAGACCGGCCTCTTCAAAAGTTTCGCGAATGGCTGCAACCCAGTAACCCCGCCACTCATGCCCAAGTGCCGACACCTGCGCAGCCTGATCTTCGGTGGGACCAAAACGAAAACGGTCATACTTATGCAGGTGGTCATCGCCGTCCACGCGACCACCGGGAAAAACGAACATGCCGGACGCAAAACTTGCCCTCGATGTGCGTTTGAGCATAAATATTTCAAAGCTCGTCGGCGCTTCGCGCACCACAATAATCGTTGCGGCGGGCCGGATGGGTTGCACCGCAGCACTCATGCTGGGCTAGCTGCCATATTTCTGCTTGGCTTCACGCCGGCGCGCGTGCAAAACCGGCTCAGTATAACCGTTAGGTTGCTCGGTACCTCGAAAGACCAGATCGCAGGCTGCCTGGAAAGCAACGCTGTCGTCAAAATCCGGCGCCATATTTCGATAAGTCGGGTCATCCGCGTTCTGAGCATCTACCACAGCAGCCATACGCTGCATGGATTCGCGCACCTGTTCTTCATTACAGATTCCATGATGCAACCAGTTGGCAATGTGCTGGGATGAAATACGCAGTGTCGCCCGATCTTCCATCAAACCCACATCATTGATGTCCGGCACTTTAGAACAACCCACACCGTGATCAATCCAGCGGACCACATAACCCAGAATGCCCTGGGCGTTATTGTCCAGCTCGTTCTTCACCTGTTCGGCTGAGAGATTCTCTCCCGCCAGCAGCGGAATCTGCAGAATGGTGTCAACGCTTGCTGCAGTGCGCTGTTCAATCTGTGCCTGCATCGCGGGCACATAAGTCTGATGATAATGCAATGCATGCAGGGTCGCGGCTGTGGGTGAAGGCACCCAGGCGGTATTGGCGCCTGCCTGGGGATGACCTACTTTTACTTCCAGCATCTCAGCCATTTCATCCGGCTTGGGCCACATGCCTTTACCAATCTGTGCATGACCGCGGAAACCCGTCGCCAGACCGATATCGACATTAGAGTCTTCATAAGCGCCAATCCAGGGCTGCGCCTTGATCTCATCCTTGGGCAACATTGCACCCGCTTCCATGCTGGTATGAATTTCATCACCGGTTCGATCGAGAAACCCGGTGTTAATGAACACGATGCGTTCTCTTGCCTCAAATATGCAGGCTTTAAGGTTCACCGACGTCCGTCGCTCCTCGTCCATCACGCCAATTTTCAGCGTATTTGGTGCAAGCCCCAGGGTTTGCTCTATCTGACCAAACAATGCGACGGCCAGTGCAACTTCTTCTGGACCATGCATTTTCGGCTTAACAATATAAACGCTGCCAGCGCGGGAATTTTTTATCGGACCTGAGCTCTGCAGGTCATGGATTGCGGACAGCGACGTCACAAAGCCGTCAAGAAAACCCTCGGGTACTTCATTACCCTGGGCATCAAGGACGGCGTCTGTGGTCATTAAATGGCCAACGTTGCGCACCAGCATAACGCTGCGGCCATGCAGCGAGATCCGCTGACCCTGAACGCCTGTATAGCTGCGATCTGCATTCAAGCGTCGCACAATTTCGCGTCCGCCTTTCTGCATGACTTCCTGCAGATCACCTTTCATCAGACCAAGCCAGTTTCGGTAAACCACACACTTGTCTTCGGCATCCACCGCGGCGACTGAATCTTCACAGTCCTGAATCGTTGTTAAGGCCGATTCCATTAATACGTCTTTGACACCTGCGGGGTGTACCGCACCCACCTGGTGATCTCGATCTATCTGAATTTCCAGATGTAGATCATTGTGTTTCAACAGGATTGCACCGGGGTCTTCTGCACCGACAAAACCAACAAACTGTTTGGCGTCAACAAGCCCCGTATTACCCCCGTTAGCAAGTACGGCGCGCAGCTCATGCTGCCCATTTGCACCAGTGCCAATGCCGTAAGCAACCACATCGGCATGACTGGCCTGATCCAGCGGCACGGTCTGATCCAGAAAAGCCGTCGCCTGCGCAACAACCAGTGCACCACGTGCGGGATTATAGCTGCTGCCTTTTTCGCGTCCGGGGGTCTCGGGAATAACATCGGTGCCGTAGTAAGCATCATACAGACTACCCCAACGGGCATTTGCCGCATTTAACGCATAACGCGCGTTCATCACCGGCACCACCAGCTGTGGACCCGCAGTGCTCGATATTTCTTCATCAACATTCTGCGTGGTGATTTTGAAATCCGCAGGGCTGGGTAACAGGTAGCCGATCTCTTCAAGAAAGGCTTTGTAAGCCTGCGCATCCAGTGCCTGGCCTTTGCGCGCCAGGTGATATTCATCGATCTGGGCCTGCAGTTGATCGCGTTTAGCCAGCAAAGCTTTGTTGACCGGTCCCAGCTCATTCAGGCAGTTTTCAAAGCCCGTCCAGAATCCATCCAGGTCAACACCGGTACCGGGCAGAATTTCATTTGTGATCAGCGCATCAAGATCCGCAGCTACCTGCAGTGTGCCGCGCTGGACTCTCTGAGGAGTTACTCCTTTGTCAGTCATGGCAATCGTCTTATTCCGGGAAAGCCGGATAGTATACGTAAACCCTGGCTACTAAGACATGCCGATTGACACCTTGCCCGCCTCGAGCAGCACCGGGAAACTGTGCAAAGACTCTGCTGCGGGGGCGGCCGTACAAGCGCCATTACGTACATCAAAGCGCGCCCGGTGCAGGGGACACACCACTTCCCAGCCGTGCAAACGACCACCGTAAAGCTTCTGGCCGGCATGGGGGCAGATTGCACTGACCGCGTAAAACTGACCATCAACCTGGCACAGTAAAACCGCCTGACCGTTAACGTTCAGGTGGACGGCTTGCCCTTCCGGCACCTGGCTGATTTTTGCAACGGGGAAATATCTCACTTGAATGTCCGGAGGCTGCATTGCGGCCGGTCAGAACAAGGTGCGCCGCAGCTATTTGTCACCAAACATATCTCCCAGAGGACCCAGCGCCGACCCTTCTCCTTTGGAGCCGCCAGGCAATGCTGCACGCACAACGCGCTCAGCCAGGCGTGAAAAAGGCAGCGACTGGAGATACACCGTACCAGTACCGCGCAGCGTGGCAAGAAACAGTCCTTCGCCACCGAAAAACATCGACTTCAATCCACCTGCGCGCTCAATGTCATAGTCAATACCCGGGGTAAACGCGGCTATACAGCCAGTGTCTACGCGTAACACTTCGTTGTTCAATTCGCGTTTGATGACTGTGCCACCGATATGCACAAAGGCTTTACCGTCACCGGACAGGCGCTGCAGGATGAAACCCTCACCGCCAAAAAAACCTGAACCGAGGCGACGATTAAAGGCTATGTCGAGGTTGGTACCAAAAGCGGCACACAGGAACGCATCTTTCTGACAAATCAGCTCACTACCCGCAAGGGCGAGATCTATGGGAATGATTTTGCCCGGATAAGGTGCGGCAAAAGCAACTCGTTTCTTACCTTCACCACCATTAGAAAAATGTGTCATGAAGATTGATTCACCGGTCAGAACGCGTTTGCCTGCATTCAACAGCGAGCCCAGCATGCCGCCGGAAGGTGTTGAACCATCACCCATCCTGGTTTCAAACTTAATGCCATCTTCCATGTAGTTCATGGCACCTGCCTCAGCAATCACAACTTCGCCGGGATCAAGTTCAACTTCAACGATCTGCATATCGTTGCCGAAAATCTCGTAATCCACTTCATGGCTGTTCATACACGCTCCTGGTTTCACACAAAGTATTGATTCAGTGTCCTGACGCTAAACCTACCAGATCAAAGGGTAATGTGGCATTGCGCATAACAACAGGTAACGTATTCTTGATTTCTGACAACCCTGTTCCAGAACAGTAGTTTCAAAACAGTAGAAGGATAAGCAACGTGAGTCAGAATCTGAGCGGTAAGCGCGTTCTGGTTACCCAGGCAAATGATTACATGGGCCCCGCCACCCTGGAGGTATTCACCAAGGCAGGCGCTGAAGTGATAGCCAGTACCGAGGATCTCACTGTTGCAGGGGCCTGTGAACAGCTCATCTACGACAATGGAGAGATCGACGTGCTCATCGCCAATCTTGCCTCAGCCAACTACTCCGGCACCAACGCAACGGAATTGGCAGATGAGGCCTGGCATGACACATTCGACAAAATGGTGCACCCGCTGCACCGGCTGTGTCGCGCAGTACTGCCACAAATGATCACCCGCAACGCCGGCAAAATAGTGGTTTACGGCAGCGCAACCGCACTGCGAGGTATGAAAACAGTTACCGCATACTCCGCCGCTCGGGCGGCCCAGGTAGGTTACGTCCAATCCCTGGGCGTCGAAGTGGCGCCACACAACATTCAGGTCAATCTGATCGCGCAGAATTATGTCGAAAATCCGGTTTATTACCCGTCACAATTGCGCGAACAACCAAAGTTTCAGGCATCGCTGAAACGGCAGGTGCCACTGGGTCGACTCGCTACTGCTGAGGAAGATGCACGCTTTGCGCTGTTTCTGGCCTCCAACGACAGCGATTTTTTTGTCGGTCAGGCAATTCCCTTTTCCGGGGGTTGGATCCAGAGATAGATCTATCGCTATTACATAGTCCAGCTTAAAAAAGTCTTGGCAGTAAAATAAAACTACTGTATATATTTACAGCATGAAGCTACTAAGACCTTTACATCGTCGCAGAGTGCGCAGACAGAACCAATTCACTGTACTGGGTAATGAAGACCTGGCCGCTTACTTTGATGTCCGTTATGACCAGTTACAAAACTACCTGGAAAAAATGGATGTGCCTTTCCATAAAGACAGCAGTGGCAATATATGGGCTTCCTGTCAGAGCCACGGCCGAAATTACAGACAGGCCATGGATTGCAAAGCAGCGTTACGCAAATAAATGCTGCTAGCCGTCTAAAACACGCGTGCAGACACAGGATAAGCATTCACACTCTGCACCTGTTCAGGGTCAACGTTTAACAACGATAAACGCGTCTCTCCAGGTCCCAAGCGTTCCAACCGACTGGTCGTGCTCCGCACCCCGTCTGTGGTCATCAGTTCAACCTGAATCACAATATCTGCAAGCGCCAGACCTGCCCGGTTATTGACCTGTAAAACCAAGCGGTTACGATCGTCCCGGCTGACCCGAGCAGCAATGTATTTAGCGGGTTGAGACGGCAGTTCAAGCCGCACCAGACTGGCGCGCGCCGCTTGCCCCTCCTGCCCACCGCTTTGTCCCGCTTGCGCGTAATACTGCTTCGCCCGTTCGATATCCCCATCAGCTTCAGCCAATTTCCCCAGCGCCTGGTAAGCGGGCGCTGTTGGCAACAAACGAACCGAAGCTGAAAGATCACGCCGGGCAACATCACGCTGCCCAAGCTCTGCATGCGACAATCCGCGACTGAGATAGTAGAGAAAATAACTGTCATCTCGCGCCAGGGCACGATCAAAATTGGTGATCGCATCTGCGTATCGGTTCTGTCGGAACCGAATACTGCCACGCAGTCCGTGGAACAGAGCCTCACTATCGCGCATCGATAGCGCCTGGTTAACTTTCGCCAGAGCAGCATCATAGCGGCCATCAGCGTAAAGCTCTCTGGCCTC
>Ga0180435_10003241_pt1 | contig 16381 bp, 9 predicted proteins | sample SS_ome_3_FD_132467 | JGI IMG/M metagenome (GOLD analysis project Ga0180435, IMG submission 132467) | Hypersaline lake sediment archaeal communities from the Salton Sea, California, USA - SS_3_S_1 metaG | ecosystem: Environmental > Aquatic > Non-marine Saline and Alkaline > Hypersaline > Sediment...
GCAGAACTGCTTATCTTCCTGACCCCTAAGCTTTTGCAGGAAACCGTGAGCCTCAATCAATAAGAGGACTTGCAGAGTGCGGCTTTATGCCGCACTCTTTTTTTATGCCCGCTGCACAGAATATCTTCCTAATCGGCCCTATGGGAGCCGGTAAAACAACCATTGGCCGCCAGTTAGCACATAACCTGGCCTGCGATTTCATTGATAGCGACCGTGAAATAGAAGAACGTACCGGCGTCGACATTCCCACAATATTTGAATTCGAAGGCGAACAGGGCTTCAGAGAACGCGAAGCGGCTGTAATCGATGAGCTTACTCAGTTACATGGCATTGTTCTCGCAACTGGGGGTGGATCAGTCATCAGGGAAGAAAACCGGCGCCATCTTTCAGCCAGGGGTTTTGTCGTCTACCTGGCTACTCCTGTATCCCTACAACTACAAAGAACGGCGCACGATAAAAACAGACCGCTTTTGCAGACAGAAGATCCTGAGGCACGACTAAAAGCCCTTTTTCAGCAACGCGACCCACTGTACCGGGAAATTGCTGACCTCATAATCGATACGAGTCGCAATTCCATACGCCAGATAATCCAGCACGTTCGACAGGGAATAAAACCCGAGCATGACTTCACCCATTAACGGCTATTGGGTACCATGCCAGCCATGAAAACACTCTCAGTTGATCTCGGGGCGCGTAGCTACCCCATACATATAGGCCAGGGCCTGCTTTCTGACGCTGAATTATTGCGTCCCCACATACAAGGAAAATCAGCGGTAATTATCTCCAATACTACGGTAGCGCCTCTATATCTTACCCAACTGGAAGCCGTTCTCGACAAGATTGACATTCAGCACCATGCTATCGTGCTGCCAGATGGTGAAGAGTTTAAGAACCTGGATACAATGAATCAGGTCTACACGGGATTGCTCGAAGGCCACTTTGATCGCAAAACCACCCTTATCGCCCTGGGCGGTGGAGTCATTGGCGACATTACGGGCTTTGCCGCAGCAAGCTATCAGCGCGGCATTCCCTTCATCCAGATTCCTACTACCTTGCTCTCCCAGGTTGACTCCTCTGTTGGCGGTAAAACAGGAGTTAATCACTCCCTGGGCAAGAATATGATCGGCGCCTTTTACCAACCACAGGCCGTCATCATCGATATCAATAGCCTGAACACCCTGCCTGACAGGGAGCTTAGCGCCGGCATCTCTGAAGTTATTAAATACGGCATCCTGGGAGACCTGGAATTCTTTGAGTGGCTTGAGGATCATGTTGAGGAACTCATGCAACGAGACCCAAAGGCATTGACCTATGCCATTGCCAGGTCATGCCAGGACAAGGCGGATATCGTTGCAGCAGATGAAAAAGAACAGGGGCAACGTGCCCTGCTGAACCTGGGCCACACCTTTGGGCATGCCATTGAAACTGGCCTGGGATATGGAAAGTGGCTCCATGGAGAGGCCGTGGCCTGCGGCATGGTTATGGCAGCAAAGCTATCCATGAAACAGGGCTGGATTGACGAATCCGCTGTTGATCGCATCAGAAATATCCTTTCACGGGCTAAGCTGCCTATAACACCACCTGATGACCTGAGCCCGGAACGCTTCATGGAACTCATGTCTGTTGATAAAAAGGTGCTTGATGGCAAGTTGCGTCTTGCCCTGATTAAATCAATAGGGCAGTCAGTGATAACCAGTGAATTTGATCCTGAAAATCTCAGGCAAGTCCTGAACCGATCCTGACCCCCATTATGGATCTGGCCATTTACTCTATTCAGGACCAGAATTCCCGAGGCCGAAAACACCCCGAAGATACACCCGGCCATCGTGGCGAATTTCAACGTGACCGCGACCGCATCATTCACTCCACTGCATTTCGGCGACTGGAATACAAAACTCAGGTCTTCGTTAACCATGAGGGCGACCTGTTCCGTACACGTCTGACACACTCTATTGAAGTAGCCCAGATTGCTCGATCCATCGCCAGGGTACTCAGGCTCAATGAAGACCTCACAGAAGCCATCGCCCTGGCCCATGACCTTGGTCACACCCCCTTTGGCCATGCAGGTCAGGATGCTCTCAACAAGTGCATGAAGGATTTTGGTGGCTTCGAGCACAACCTTCAGTCATTACGCGTTGTTGACCAGCTTGAATGTCGCTATGCCGAGTTCCCAGGGCTCAATCTTTGTTTTGAGACTCGGGAAGGCATACTTAAGCACTGCTCAATAGCCAATGCCCGAGAACTTGGTGATGTCGCTCAGCGTTTCATCAATAAGGAACAACCATCGCTCGAAGCCCAGACCACCAATCTCGCCGATGAGATCGCCTACAACAATCATGATATTGACGATGGACTCAGGGCAGGACTACTCAGCATAGAGCAGTTGAGAACTGTCCCCTTCTTCAATCAATACTACGAAGAAGTGGCCAGCCGTTACCCGGAACTTCAGGATCGGAGACTCACCCACGAGATCATACGCAGGATGATTAACCATCTTGTAACAGATCTTCTGGATACGTCCCTTTCCAGGATACAGATGGCCGCCCCCGAGAAATCATCAGATATCCGCCGTCAACCTGAGCCCCTGGTCACATTTAGCCAGGAGACACAGGCTGCGAATCTGGAATTAAAACAGTTCCTCCGGCAGAATCTTTATAAACATTATCGCGTTCACCGAATGACAACCAAGGCGCGACGTATTGTCAGCGAATTGTTCGATGCCTTTATGAACGATCACCGACTGCTCCCCCCCGAGCATCAGGGGCATTACCTTACCGGGAAAGAAAAAAGCGGGGATAATGGCGCAGCCAGAAGTATCGCTGATTACATTGCGGGCATGACAGATCGATTTGCAATTGGTGAACACGAGCGAATTTACAAACCCTACTAGGTATCAAACAACTAATGATCAGTAATGACGAGGCCATCCTCTCCATAGATACATTGATGCACTACGGCCTCAAGCAACAACCCTTTGCCGCTGAAGCCCCCGATGCCTACATCTATTCAGATCCGGCACTTGATATGCCAGTCAATGCTGCCCTGAATTTTCTGCAGACTGAAGATCATATTGTCCTGCTAAAAGGCGAATACGGAATCGGCAAGACGACCCATGTCAAAAAACTGATTAACAAAGCCCGCGGAACATTAACCCCCTGTCTTTTTTCAGCCAATATCAGTAGCAGCCTTGCTGAAATCGAACACTCAATGCGCCAGTGCTGGCCACATGACCAGGCCCAGCTGGACATTGAGACCTTTCTTACCGCCATCCAGACAAAAGGTATGCGCCCTACCCTGATCATCGATGATGCTCATGACCTGGATGTAGATGTGCTGGAACAACTCTTACTGATCCGCCGCGAAGTTAAAGAACGCAGTGGCAGAGGGTTCGGTCTTCTGCTGGTAGGAGAATCTAATATTGAACATACCTTAAGCAGCCTGGAAGCAGATTTACCTGAAATTGGCCACGCTCACTCCCTGGTACTGCGCCCACTCACACGGGAACAGGTACACGCCTACATCGATCACAGGATGCGTATTGCTGGCATGTTTATGCCCTCACCCTATGATGCCGAATCCATCGAAGAAATCGTTCGGGAAACCTATGGCCTGCCGGGAGACATCAATAATGCGGCTACCCGCTACCTGGAAAAATATGGTCAGGCCGTGCTCAATCGTGAAAAAGCCAACCGACCCGGATGGCTTCATCACAACAGGGTGCCCCTGATCATCATTATCGTTGCCAGCATCGCACTTATTGGCATTATTACCCTGATACAGGGCCTGTTTCTTAGTGAAACCCCAAAGCGCGACGTCAGCAAACGTGTGATTAGCGCGCCAATCCCTGCTGCTGGCGTAGTAGAAGACTCGCCATCTTCCAGCGAAACTAAGGCGACAAGCCCCAAACCAGATAACGAGGATGCGAAACTTATCGACCCGGTCGCCAAGCTCGTCACAACAACAGAGGAACCTGAAGCGCCTCTCGCTGCTATCACCGAGCCAGAGCCAGCCCTGCCGACAGAAACCACCCCGGCTCCAACTTCTGAAGCCCCAAAGGCTGACACCGCCCCAGAACCCGCCAAGGACAAGACAGTCTCTGCAACCTCTCCAGCCCCTCAGGCTGAGGTGAAAGAACCTGCACCAGAAACACCCACAGCACCGCCAGCCATAGAGAAACAGGCACTCCCTGAGGTCGCCCCAGCCCTGAAAAAACCGGAGTGGATTCTGAAACAGGACCCTGCACAATTTGCAGTCCAGCTTCTTGCCCTGAGTAGTCTGGAGGCCCTGAATAAGGCTACCAACGACCTGAAGATTGATGCTGACCTGGCCTACTACACCCGGAAAAAAGACAGCAATACCCTCTACATCCTGATCGCAGCCACCTACCCTGACAGGGCCTCTGCAGAAAAAGCTGTGACCGCCTATCCTGTATCCCTGCGCAGGGGTAAGCCCTGGATACGCCCCTTCAAGGACATCCAGGACACCATTTACGCCCAATAGGGCAATTCTGGCCCTGATATTGCAAATTGATCCCCGTATCACGGGGCTCTATAATGGCGTCCCTTTTGCCCAAAGAAATTGTTAGCGCTGATTTTCCACGGAGTATGCGGTTCATGAAGGCACAAAATAGTCATCAGGGGCTTTACCGTCCCGAATTTGAAAAAGATAACTGTGGCTTTGGCCTGATCGCCCAGATGGACGATAAGCCCAGTCACTGGCTGGTCGATACTGCCATCCAGGCCCTTGCTCGTCTGACCCATCGCGGTGCTGTAGCCGCTGATGGAAAAAGTGGTGATGGTTGTGGCCTGCTGCTGAAAAAGCCGGATACTTTCCTGAACACTCTGGCTAAAGAGCTTGGTTTCGATCTCGCCAAGCTGTATTCCGTAGGCATGGTTTTCCTGAATACCGATGAGGCAATGGCGGCAAAAGCTCGCACCGCCCTGGAAGATAATCTAAAGAATGAAGGCCTTATCGTTGCTGGCTGGCGCGTGGTGCCAGTAAACAGCGATGCCTGTGGCGAGGAGGCCCTTGCCTCACTTCCCCAGATTGAGCAGATTTTCATCAATGCCCCGGTCGGCATGGATGAAGAGGCCTTTGAACGCCACCTGTTTATTGCCCGTCGTCGCACTGAAATCACGGTACGTGCAGAAGATGAGGTTTTCTACGTACCCAGCCTTTCCAGCAAGGTAATTTCCTACAAGGGCCTGGTCATGCCCGAAAACCTGCCGGTTTTCTATGAAGACCTCAACAAGAAAGAACTAGCCTCTTCTCTTTGTGTCTTCCACCAGCGTTTCTCGACCAATACCTGGCCCCAGTGGCGCCTGGCACAGCCTTTCCGCTTCCTGGCACATAATGGTGAGATCAACACGATACGAGGCAATCGCAACTGGGCCCAGGCTCGCGCGCACACCTTTGCCTCAGACCACCTGCCGAAGCTATCTGACCTGCTTCCGCTGGTTTCCATGTCAGGTTCAGACTCTTCGAGCATGGACAATATGCTGGAAGTTTTGCTGGCCGGTGGTGTCGACCTATTCCGCGCCATGCGCCTGCTGGTACCGCCCGCCTGGCAGAACATCGATCACATGGACCCAGATCTTCGCGCCTTCTACGAGTTTAACTCTATGCACATGGAGCCCTGGGATGGCCCTGCGGGCATCGTCATGTCTGACGGCCGCTATGCAGCCTGCGCCCTGGATCGCAACGGCCTGCGTCCTGCTCGTTATGTCATCACAAAAGACCGTCACATCACTCTGGCTTCAGAAATCGGTGTCTACGACTACAATCCCGACGACGTGGTTGCAAAGGGCCGGGTCAAACCTGGTCAGATGCTGGCCGCCGACCTCAACACTGGTGAGCTGATCCTGCCTGAACAAGTCGACGATATGCTGAAGTCTCGCCAGCCCTACCGTAAGTGGCTGGACGAAAATGCGAAGAGCCTGGATACACCCATTGACGGCTCGCCCCTGTGTGAAGCCCCGATGGAGAAGCCTGAACTCAACATCAATGAAAAGATGTTCAACGTCAGCTTTGAGGAACGTGACCAGGTATTGCGCACAACTGCCGAGGCCGGCATGGAGGCCGTCGGCTCTATGGGTGACGACACCCCAATGCCCGTACTGTCACGAGAACTGCGTTCACCCTATGACAGCTTCCGCCAGCAGTTCGCTCAGGTCACGAATCCACCGATCGATCCGATTCGTGAAAGCATTGTTATGTCTCTGGAGACCGCCTTTGGTCGTGAGCGCAACCTGTTCGTGGAAACTCCTGAGCATGCCAATCGCCTGGTTATCGAATCCCCCGTTTTGTCTGAATATGATTTCAAACAACTTGTAAATCTGGATACCGATGATTACCGATCAGCGCATATTAACCTGAACTATGGTGTCAACACCTCTCTGGAAGAGGCTATCCGGGATATTTGCGACCAGGTTGTTAAACAGGTACGTGATGGAGCCGTCATCATCGTCCTGAGTGACCGCGCGATCGAAAAAGACAAGTTGCCGGTGCACGCCCTGCTGGCCACGGGTGCAGTACATCACCATCTTATAAACGAAGGTCTGCGCTGCAAAGCCAATATCGTGGTAGAAACCGGTACCGCACGTGATTCACATCACTTTGCCTGCCTGATCGGCTATGGCGCGACTGCTGTTTATCCCTGGCTGGCCTACCAGTCTCTGCACGACATGACGCGGACCAACGAGATTCAGAGCAAGGAATCCAATGTGTTGTGCAAGTCTTATATCAAGGGCGTCGGCAAGGGCCTGCATAAGATTCTTTCCAAGATGGGCATTTCTACCATTACCTCTTATCGCGGCTCACAGTTATTTGAAATTGTGGGTCTACATGATGAGGTTGTTGACCTGTGTTTCACAGGCACAACCTCGCGCATACAAGGAATCAAGTTTGCTGACCTTCAGGAAGATCAGGCCAAACTGGCAAAGCTGGCCTGGAATCCACGTAAGCCTGTTTCACAGGGCGGTCTGCTTAAGTTTGTTCACGGCGGTGAATACCATGCCTACAATCCCGATATGGTTAGCACCATGCACAAGGCCGTTACCTCAGGTGATTACAAGGACTGGCAGGAACATGCTGACCTGATCAACAAGCGCCCTGCCTGTGTGTTACGTGACCTCCTTAAACTGCGCGACGATGTTGATGGCATCGACGTAGACCAGGTCGAACCGGTTGAAGAAATCGTTAAACGCTTTGACTCTGCTGCCATGTCTCTTGGCGCCCTGTCACCTGAAGCACATGAAACCCTGGCCGAGGCCATGAACCGCCTGGGCGGTCGTTCTAACTCTGGCGAGGGCGGCGAAGCGGTTGAACGCTATGGCACTGTCAAACGCTCCAAGATCAAACAGGTGGCCTCAGGCCGCTTTGGTGTGACACCACACTACCTGGTTAATGCCGAAGTACTTCAGATCAAGGTTGCCCAGGGCGCTAAGCCTGGTGAAGGCGGCCAGTTGCCCGGCGACAAAGTCAATGAAATGATAGCCAAGCTGCGTTTTTCCAAGCCTGGCGTTGCGTTGATCTCACCACCGCCTCACCACGATATCTACTCGATTGAGGATCTGGCCCAGCTGATCTATGACCTCAAGCAGGTCAATCCTGGGGCCCTTGTGTCTGTAAAACTTGTTGCCGAGGCCGGTGTTGGCACTATCGCTGCTGGCGTAGCAAAGGCCTATGCCGACCTGATCACTATCTCTGGATACGATGGCGGTACCGGTGCCAGCCCTCTAACCTCAGTCAAATATGCCGGCTCTCCCTGGGAGCTTGGCCTGACTGAAACCCACCAGACGCTGCGCAAGAACAACCTGCGCGACAAGGTCCGCCTGCAAACTGATGGCGGCCTCAAGACCGGCCTGGATGTGGTTAAGGCAGCCATTCTCGGTGCCGAAAGCTTCGGCTTTGGTACTGGCCCCATGGTTGCTATGGGCTGTAAGTACCTGCGCATCTGCCACCTGAATAACTGCGCAACCGGTGTTGCTACACAGGACAACGTGCTGCGCATGAAGCACTTCGTCGGCAAAGTTGAAATGGTCATGAACTACTTCACCTTTATCGCCCAGGAGACTCGTGAGTGGATGGCCCGACTAGGTGTCAGTAAGCTGACCGACCTGGTAGGCCGTACTGATCTACTTGAAATCCTTGATGGTGAAACCGCACGCCAGGGCCAGCTGGACTACTCCCCTATCCTGAGCGATGCAGGAGTAGATGCCTCAGCCCCTCGTTTCTGCGCCGAGCCGCATAATGCACCCTTCGACAAGGGTGAACTGGCTGAACAGATGGTTCGCGACATGCTGCCGGCCATCGAAGGTATGACGGGTGGTGACTTCAACTATGAGGTAAAGAACACCAATCGTTCCATTGGTGCGCGGATCTCAGGTGAAATTGCCAAGCGCCATGGCAACTATGGCATGAATAGCGCCCCGCTAAATGTTCATCTTAAGGGTACCGCAGGTCAAAGCTTTGGCGTCTGGAATGCCGGTGGCCTGAACCTCTACCTTGAAGGCGATGCCAACGACTACGTTGGCAAAGGCATGACAGCCGGTAAGTTGAGCATATTCCCGCCCAAGGACAGCAAGTTCCCAAGCCACGAGACCACAATCATTGGCAACACTTGCCTCTACGGGGCAACCGGAGGCCGTCTCTATGCAGCCGGTCTCGCTGGTGAACGCTTTGGGGTTCGAAACTCAGGCGCCATTACCGTCGTAGAGGGTGTTGGTGATCATGGCTGTGAATACATGACTGGCGGCGTGGTCTGCGTGCTGGGTCAGACGGGCGTGAACTTTGGTGCGGGTATGACTGGCGGCTTTGCCTTTGTTTATGATGAGGAAGGCACTTTTGCTGACCGCTACAACCATGAACTGATCGATATCCATCGCATCGAACCTTCCGAGATGGAAAGCCACAGGGAATACCTGAAGCGCCTGCTGGAAGACTTTGTTGCAGAGACCGGCAGTGTGCGCGGTCAGGCTATTCTGGACGACTTCAGCGCACAGTTGACAAAGTTCTGGCTGATCAAGCCCAAGGCCGCTGACCTCGAGTCCCTGATCGATTCTCTCTCCGAGGCGGCATAAGTTGAATCGGCCGGGACCAGTTCCCGGCCGTAATTTTCGCATGGGCCGGATACCTGAACACTTCATAGATGAACTGCTGGCCAGAACCGATATCGTTGAGGTCATCAATCAGCGTGTCCCTCTGAAAAAGGCCGGTCGCGAATACCAGACCTGCTGCCCCTTCCATAACGAAAAGACCCCCTCATTCACTGTAAGTCCGACGAAACAGTTCTATCACTGCTTTGGCTGTGGCGCCCATGGTTCGGCTATCGGTTTTCTGATGGAATATGAGCATCTGGATTTCGTTGAAGCGATAGAGACACTGGCCCACGATGCCGGAGTCGAAGTTCCCAGGGAAGATGATGGCCAGAATCGAGGCCCGCGCGTTACCTCACCGCAGATTAAGGACCAGTATGAGTTGCTTGAACAGGCAGCCCTGTACTACAGCCGGGAACTTAAAAACCACCCCCCGGCTATTGAATACCTCAAGCAACGCGGACTCAGCGGCGAGATTGCCCGAGACTACCGCCTGGGATTTGCCCCTGAACAGTGGGACGGCTTGATACGTCATCTCAATACCCAGAGCGACACCCTGGAAAAGGCAGGACTTGCTATACATAACGACAGTGGTCGTGTTTATGACCGCTTTCGTAATCGGATCATATTTCCAATCAGAAACCGCAAGGGCCAGGTCATCGCCTTCGGTGGTCGAGTGATTGGTGATGGAAGCCCCAAGTATCTGAATTCTCCGGAGACCTCCACCTTCCACAAGGGCCAGGAAGTATACGGTTTGTACGAGGCGCGTCAGCGTACTCGCAAGCTGGAACGACTCATCATTGTTGAGGGCTATATGGATGTGATTGCCCTGGCTCAGCATGGGATTAGTTATGCCGTAGCAACCCTGGGTACGGCAACCTCGGCTGAACATATACAACGCATGTTCCGCATCGTGCCCGACATCATCTTCTGTTTTGATGGCGACCGCGCAGGCCGCGATGCAGCCTGGAAGGCCCTGAACGTTACCCTGCCCATTATTCGCGATGGAAACAGCGCCAGCTTCCTGTTCCTGCCGGAGGGCGAAGACCCGGACTCCCTGGTCAGAAAGGAAGGCCAGGAAGGTTTTGAACGGTCGCTTGAGCAGGCCCGCGGACTGGCTGAATTCTTTATCGAAGGCCTGAGTCAGCGTCATCGTGTACACGATCAGACCGGTCGAACTCAGCTTGCTCGCGAAGGCATGAGCATGCTTCAGGGCATGGAGCCTGGCCTGTTGCGCAATCACCTTATTGAAGAACTGTCCAGGATAACCCGCATCCACCAGCAACAACTCAACAACCTGCTCAAAAGCACCCCGGACGCTCGAACCAAACAGGATAATCGTCAGCAGCTTCAGGTCACGCCCATACGGCTGGTGCTCTATGCCCTGATAAACCAGCCCTCCCTGGCTAAGCACGCCGAAAACACCGAATTTCTTGCTACCCTGGATATACCCGGCATTGGAATTGTCAGGGAAGTCCTTGAAATCCTCCGCCAGAACCCTCAGTTAAGCACTGCGTCATTGCTTGAGCGGTGGCGTGGCAGGGATGAGCAGCAGCACCTTAGCCGCCTGATGGAATGGTCCCCACCCGGCAGCGATGAACAGACGCTATCAACCCTGTTTAACGATGCTATGGAGCAACTGCGTAAGAGACACGGTGAGCAGGGACTAGAATTTCTGCTCAGAAAGGCCGAACAGGAGTCATTAAGCGATGAAGAAAAGAAACGATTGCGAGAACTTCTGGCCAGTCAGCACGCACCCAGATAGCCCTTTTTAAACCTAGCCAGATCTAGCTGAACATGCTAGAATTTCTGGTTCCATTTTGATCAGACGATCCACACACCTATGGCGAATTCAGAACAGCAATCCAGGCTGAAAAAGCTCATTACCAAGGGTAAAGAGCAAGGTTACCTCACCTATGCCGAGGTAAACGACCATCTACCAGATACCGTCATCGACCCCGAGCAGGTCGAAGACATCATCAGCATGATCAACGATATGGGCATCCAGGTCTTCGAACAGGCTCCGGATCCCGAGTCACTGACTCTTTCTGACAATGTCAGCACCGACGAAGAAGCCGCTGAAGAAGCCGCTGCCGCGCTTGCCACTCTAGATGCAGAATTTGGTCGTACCACTGACCCGGTCCGCATGTATATGCGCGAAATGGGTACCGTGGAACTACTGACCCGTGAAGGTGAAATCAAGATCGCCAAGCGTATTGAGGAAGGCCAAGCCCAGGTTCAGCACGCCCTTGCCCACTACCCTCTATCTATCCGCCTGCTTCTGGATGAATACGCCAAGGTTGATACCGAAGAAGAAAAACTAACCAACATTATCAGTGCATTCATTGATCCCAATGCCGAAGATGAGATCCCTACCCCGGCACAGGTCAACGCTGCAGCCAATGCCGAAGCATCTGATGACGACGATGATGATGAAGAGGTCGAGGTAGATACCGGACCAGATCCTGAAGAAGCAAAAGAACGCTTTACCCTCCTGGAAAAGCTTTACACCAAACTGGTTAAGGCAGCTGCAAAAGGTAATAAGAAGTCTATTACCAAGGCACAGGAAGAACTGGCTGATTACTTCCTGGAGTTCAAGCTGGTTCCACGTATCGTCGATATGCTGACCAACAATCTGCACGACGTTATTACACGTATTCGTACGCAGGAACGCCTGATCATGGACATGTGTGTGAAAAAGTCGCACATGCCACGCAAGGCCTTTATCGACTCATTCCCCGAGAATGAAACCAACCTGAAATGGCTGGACACTCACCTGAAATCCAAAGGCAAATATGTTGCTGTTCTAAAGGAATTTAAGGAAGAGATTCTTCGCGCGCAGCAGAAACTGATCGCGATTGAAACCGAGGCCGGCCTTGGCATTACCGACATCAAGGAAATTAATCGCAAGATGTCGATTGGTGAAGCAAAGGCTCGCCGCGCCAAGAAGGAAATGGTTGAAGCTAACTTGCGCCTGGTTATCTCGATCGCCAAGAAATACACCAACCGAGGCCTGCAGTTCCTCGACCTGATTCAGGAAGGCAACATTGGCCTGATGAAGGCAGTCGACAAATTTGAATATCGTCGCGGTTACAAGTTCTCGACCTACGCAACCTGGTGGATTCGTCAGGCCATCACCCGCTCTATTGCAGACCAGGCCCGTACCATTCGTATTCCGGTACACATGATCGAGACCATCAACAAACTGAATCGCATTTCTCGTCAGATGCTTCAGGAAATGGGGCGCGAGCCTACACCTGAAGAACTGTCCGAACGCATGGAGATCCCTGAAGACAAGGTTCGCAAGGTACTGAAGATTGCCAAGGAACCTATCTCCATGGAAACACCAATTGGCGATGATGAAGATTCACATCTGGGAGACTTCATCGAAGATGCTAACGTGACTTCGCCAATCGACTCAGCAACCAATGTGAGTCTTAGCGAAAGCACGCGCGACGTTCTGGGCAGCCTGACACCACGCGAAGCCAAGGTGCTGCGTATGCGTTTCGGTATCGATATGAATACCGATCACACCCTGGAAGAAGTCGGCAAACAGTTTGACGTTACCCGTGAGCGTATTCGTCAGATTGAGGCTAAGGCACTACGCAAACTGCGTCACCCATCTCGTTCGGAGATGCTACGCAGCTTCCTTGATCTCGATTAATAACATTGACCCATGCCCGGCAGTCGGTATGATTGCCGGGCATAGTTTATCTCTGTTCGGGCCTATAGCTCAGTTGGTTAGAGCAGTGGACTCATAATCCATTGGTCCCAGGTTCAAGTCCTGGTGGGCCCACCACCAATTCATAAAGCCACCCATAGCGTTGGCTTTTGTGATTGGCATGCCGACTAACGGCTTTATCGTTCAAGAGCCCAGGCTCACTAACGCTCAAAGCATTAGATTTTGATATAGATATAGCCCTGCTGCTGCAATCGAATTATGGTGACCACACCCGTACTCTCCAGCACTTCCACCTGATCCAGCACCTGCTCGTCATGGATCCCTCTTCGACTCAGGGCCATATGACAGACACCGATTTCCACCTCCTGCTCAAGCAGATTGCCTACAAACTCAGGCTTACCCAGGGCACGGGTAAAATTCTCTACTGCTGCACCATTAACCACCAGAATAATTTCACGGTTATCGCCATATTCCTCAATGATGTTATCGACGGCCTGCTCAACCATGGCCATATTTCTTTTATCCGAGGTATGCAGCAGTATTTTTACTTTCTCTGCCAGGGCTGCCTGCGAAAACAAGAGCAGTAAAAGCACGGGAAGAATCATTTTTATTTTCATTATTGCTCCACCTCCACATGGGTCTTTATGACATCATCAACATCCAGATTAAAACTTTCTTCAGCGCTCAGCGGTCTGCCTACAAAAAAGCCCTGAATATAATCACAGCCCAGCTCTGACAACCTGAACAACACCTCTGGCGTCTCGACCCCTTCTGCGACAACCTTGACGTTCATGGCACGTCCCATGTCCAGAGTTGCCCGAACGATTGCCTCATCATGGGGATTTGTAATCATATTGGTAACGAAAGAGCGATCTATTTTGATCGTATCAAAAGGCATATTACGCAACTGACCCAGGGAAGAATAACCGGTACCAAAATCATCCAGCGAAAGCTTAATGCCCGCCTCACGCAATCGCTGCAGGCGACGTGCACCTGTATCAGGGTCAGACATCACCGAGGTTTCAGTAATCTCAATCTCAAGCTTTTCCGGGTTCACCTCATGCTCTTCAAGCAGACGCCTTAGCTGCCAGACACAATTAGTTTCCATCAGGTTTCGTGAAGAAAGATTAACGGCGACGGAATAATCAAAGCCGGCTTTTTCCCAGGCCCTTTGCTGCTTCAGAGCCATAGTCAGGACTTTAAGGGTCATAGGATGAATGTTGTCTGATAATTCTATGAGCGGTACGAAGGTATCGGGGTAAATCAGGCCGCGTTCTGGATGCTGCCAGCGTACAAGCGCCTCGAAACCAACTACCCTGCCCTCATCAAGGTCGTACTTGGGCTGGTAATGGAGAATCAACTGGTCCTCATCGAGCGCCTCCTTGAAATCTGTCATCAGAAGCAGACGATCCTTAGTATAAGGGTCTAGCGCTTCTCTATAGACTTCAATGCTCGTGTGGTCACGTTTCGCGGCGTACATCGCAACATCAGCTGCACGCAAAAGATCATGGCTATTCCTGCCATGCTCCGGGAACATAGAAACCCCTATACTGCCACTAATAGCCATACTCATCTTATCGACGTGGAATGACTCTTTCAGGGCAAACCCTGCCTCTCGCGCAATCCCCATGGCCATTTCCTGATCCTTTACTACAGGAATCAGAATGGCAAACTCATCGCCACCCAGCCGATATACCGTACCGCCATGTTCCTGCATCGCCTGTTCAAGCCTGGGCCCTACCTGGTTCAGGAGCTTATCGCCGATTGCATGCCCCAGAGTGTCATTAATTTCCTTAAAACCGTTCAGGTCCAGCAGCATCAGGGCCGCCTTATTAAACTTCGGGCGAACAACACGATGAATAAAGTCTTTATGGAGCTGATCTCTATTAGGCAAACCAGTCAGCGAATCATGCGTTGCCTGAAATTCGAGAACCTCGGCATCAGCCTTACGCTGTGATATATCCGATGCGATGCCAACATAGCCACTTATCCGACCCTTAACATCAAAAACAGCTGAAATAGAGACAAGCACAGGGAAGCGCGCTCCATCTTTACGGATATAGCTCCATTCTCGCTCTTCTACCCTGCCCGTTCTTGCTTTACCCAGCACCACCTCTACAGGCGCCAGCTCCTGGTTGTCAGTAGTGCGCTGTTCCTTTATCTCTGCCTCATCATGGAGACATGTCAGCGGATTTTTATTCACAATTTCTGCATATTCATAGCCAAGCATGCGCTGACCAGCCCGGTTAATACTGGTAATAACGCCTTCGGTATCTGTCGAGATAATGGCATAGTCCACACCATTCAGAATGGCATCCTGCCAGCTCAACATATCGTAAATTGTTCTACTGGCACCGAGCTGCTGCCTGGCGGCATACCAGTAAACGCCAAAACCACCGAGCGCGGTAATCAGAAATACTATTGTCGGTATTGTTATTGCCGAAACCCAGCGATCTATGAGCACGCCCACTGGTATAAAAGTGCCGTATGTGAGTTGCTGATCAGCGGATTGACGATAATTAACAAGATGATTACCACCACGTTCCCCAAAATCTATCTGGGTAAAACCGCTATCTGAAGTAAGACTCTCAACCTGAGTAAGAATATAGGCCTCTAATGGCCGAGCATAAAGCTCCTGTCGCGCAAGGAGCTCATCTGGCAAAGGATAGAAGAACTGTAAATAACCATCTGATCTTAGAATAGCGGACTCGATGTGTTCTGGCATCGGCTGCTGGTCTACACCCACGGAATGATCAACCCGGTATTCAGCAACAAGTAACGCGATCAGCTCCTGCTGCATATCGTGCAAAGGTACATAGAAGGGTACCAGCCAGTCCTGGTCGTTTTGCACTGGTCGCCCAATAGCCCAGCGACCAGATTCAGCAGCACGTTTTAAATCATCGCGCGTATATGGAGAGTCTGCGAGATTTGGCAGGGTCGCATCCGTACTGAACCCGGTTTTTAATACCATCTGCCCGTTTGGCCAGACTAGGGCAATACTGCGCATGTCTTCATCGGTCAGGCCAAGTCGCTCAATAAAATCCTGCCCATAGGAGGGCGCAAACAGGGCGCCCATTTCAATCAACTGTTCACCAAGTCCACGCAATACAATTTCATGATTTTTAAAGGCAGTCTGCGCATTATTCTGCAACAGGGCAGTAAATGCATCTAGCTCATTGCTGGTGTCTTCAAGCGTATCATTCCAGCTCATATAGAGTGCTGAGACATAGGCAATGAACAACACACTGACAAGACCACCAAAAATAAATCTTAGTGGCCTAAGGGTGGCGCTTTGTAAAGAAGAGGTTATGGGCATGCTATCTCAATATATGAGACAGGCCAGCCCACTAAGCTGTATTACAACCTGCATCATTTTTACTCGGGAAACTGACGGCAAAGCATCTACACCGTCCTGTTATTAATTTTCTAACAGTGTACCCGAAGTCAGATTACAGGTCGCATATGCAGTAAGAGAGACAAGCTTACGGCGCAAAATGACAACAATCTTACACAAAGCTGCAGTAGGCAATTAAACAAAACCCAGGAAGAACTGAATGATTACCGCATTCGCAATATCGATCAAAAACGCCCCAACCAGAGGAAC
>Ga0180435_10003242_pt1 | contig 16380 bp, 10 predicted proteins | sample SS_ome_3_FD_132467 | JGI IMG/M metagenome (GOLD analysis project Ga0180435, IMG submission 132467) | Hypersaline lake sediment archaeal communities from the Salton Sea, California, USA - SS_3_S_1 metaG | ecosystem: Environmental > Aquatic > Non-marine Saline and Alkaline > Hypersaline >...
CAATGTTCGCTTTCATCCTTCGTGGCCGGCGAAACAGGCGGATAAGTGGTACACGGCCCAGGTGGCTGGGGCCAACTTCAATGACAACTGTCTGGATGTTAAGTTAATTCCCGCCGCGACCAACCATCAGTTGGTGAGCTATTGCCTTACCCCGGATACCCGTTATGTTTCGATAGACAACAAATGTAAGACGAAAAAAAAAGGGAAAAATATTGTCGGGGCCAGTCGAGTACCGGGAACGAATCGCATAACCCTGCGGGGGTCCTGTACGGCGGAACAGATTATTTATGTGACGGTGGACAATCCCAGCGCTTATTTTGGGTATGTGTTGGCTGAGTATTTGTTGCGAGCGGGAATTCGTGTCGAAGGGAAAATTCTGGTAAAAAGTATTCGTGACGCACAAGGCCAACTGCCACGAGATATGGTGGAACTGATGACATATCGAACTCCGCTTAAGAATATTCTTGCTGAGTGTAATCAGCGTAGTTTGAACCTGATCGCGGAGTGTCTATTCAAAACACTGGGCGTTTATGAGGAAGGTTTGTTGGGCAGGCCCGGCGGCCGGCAGGGGTCGTGGGAGCGGGGCCGGGCAGTGGTGGCAGGTTTTCTGGACAGGTTGGATATCAACTCCGATCAGTACCGGATTGACGATGGTAGCGGCTTGAGTCGAAATAATCTGGTGTCGGCCCGTTGTCTTACGGCGGTGCTGGCTTACATGCATCGGCATCCCTCGGCCAAATTATATCGTGAATCTTTGGCAACTTCCGAAGTGGGGACTTTGAAAAAACGTGGTCGATTTAAGCAAAAGCAGTATCAGGATCGTATTTTCGCCAAGACCGGTTACGTTAATGGCTCCCGCTGTTTGAGTGGGTATTGTCGGACAAAGGCGGGGGGATGGCTGGCCTTTTCCGTTCTGACCAACAGGCCGGCGGCTTCGAATCATACCATAGATCGGATTGTAAAAACATTTATGGACCGGTAGGTGAGGATGAAGGGGTGATTTTATACCCATCGGGTATGAGAATTCCTGGCAGGGCCCGATGTATTTGTTTTCTGGATGAGTATATATACCCATCGGGTATAAGAATTCCTGGCAGGGCCTGATGTAATTGTTTTCTGTTTAAGTATATACATAACGCGCAAACGGGAAAATTCAATCGGAAGCAGTATACATAATGCGAAAACGGGAAAATTCAATCGTAAGCAGTATAGCTTAACCGCTTTGCCGTGATTCGAAGGGCCTATTTCAAATTTTTCAGCGGGGATCGGGTACGGGGTGCAAGGCGAGCAATTGGGGTTTATCTGTAGTGGTGTAAACGTTGCTGCGGTCGAAGATAGCAATCATCCGCCGCTGCGGCCCGTCGGTTCCTATCCGTACCAGGATATACGCGGTAAACACATCACTGCGAACGGTCACCAGATTACTGATGCGATGAAAGAGTATATCCCGTTCTTCAAGATCGTCGGTGTAACCATCTGCACCATTGAAATCGGGTGAATCCGGCGCTGGAAGATTATCCATGCCGTCTAAATATTTTCGAATATCAAAATCATCCGGACCTGTGGCACCTAGATTCTTATTAATTACCTGGAGGAGTTGGTTAATGCTGGTAAAGCCAGGGTCTTCATTAATACCTGTAATTCCCGTGGCCGATTCTCGACCTGTAAGGCCGTAATAATTTGGTCCACCGTCCGAACTTAAGTCTAGTTTATCGCGAAAGGCTACGATGGCCTGAGCTAACGCATCCGAATCGGTACTTGCGTCATTCTGTAGATTTATCCAGGGCAGTTGTTTGATGACAAACCATGGAGCGGTATTGATATTGATTCGACCAGCAATGCTTTGTTCGTAGTGTTGTGGTAAATTTTCGTCGGGATCAACCGCCGCCGGACCTGTAGCGCCAGGCGCATCATTACCATCTTTATCTTGATCAAAATCATCGTCTGTTGGATTGTCTGAGGTGTAGGGAATGCCGTCGTTGTCAACACCATCATTCGAAGGATCGAAACAAGTTAGGAAATCCATTAATCCCCAATAATCAGAGTTTCTTAAATCGATACGGCCATAGTTATGTAAGTCAAAGCTAGTCCCTGTTTCGGTTCTATCTGAAATGGTTTTTGTTGCCTGAGAAGAACTGTATAGACCACGAGAATAGGTTCGGCAATCATGATTGCTAGAATCATACCTATATCCTATCGCTAAAACTTTTTCAATTTCACCGACGCTACTTAATTGAATATTTACAGGATTTAGATAGGGTCGATAGGGACTTGTTGTTATCGTAGGTTTAGCACCTAAGCCGGTGCCGGGATTATCCCAAAGAAAAGGCAGGAGCAGGCCTGTATCTGTGTCGATTTCTTTTTTTCTATCCCGAGTTTGGACTTGATTCTTGGTAAGTGTAATTGTACCTGTGGGAACCTTAACACAATCTGCCGGCATATCCTGTCCTGAACCCGATGGCCAATTTGTTTTCATAATGAGAATACTATCCGTATCATCAAATTGTAATGAAACGGCGTCAACAGCAGTACCAACGATACCAGGACCGCTATTGGTGGTAAAAGCATCAGGCCCCTCGGTACTATCAGTAACAAGAATAACAATTGATTTAGCGGGAATTGAGCCAATTCCTATATTATCTAAAGAAATCGTGGTTTTAATCGCCCCTCCGGCAGAAACTATTTTTAATTCATAATCATTGGCAGCGGTTATGGTTTTAGCCGTTGATGCAGGATTATACAATTCAAGAGCGTAGTATTTTCTGGCGGTGATTCCTAAATTGCTAGCTTCGCTGCTGTCGATATCAACATAACCAATTTCGGTAACAAACAAACTATCCCGTTGAATGGCGGTTTGATTTTCTAATCCGAAATACGTTGTAGTACCCACTGTTATATAAGTAGGTTCGTCATCATTTCCATTTGCCAGTGGGCCATCGTTATCCTGATAATCCACTAGATTAACCGCATACTGCCATGCCAGTTCTTCGCGGGTATAGGCGGCGCTACTGTTGGTTGGATGATCATCATAGCCGAATCTTTCGTTGATTTTGGGATCATCCGGTAATCCCCGGTAGATTGCGCTTGCTAACTGCTTGATATATTCCTCTTTTTCTGCTTGAGGGGCCGTACCATCGGCAATAGTTGGTGGTAATAATATCCCATATTTCCGTTGACCTGTAATTTCTACCATAAATGATGGGAGAGGATTGGCTGTCACATCAACCCAAGGACGCAAAATCCGGTCAAAGTTATGGGTCGTGCAGATATGACGGCGGTTGCAGCTACCTGTTTGAAGGTCGGGGGTAACTTTCGTGAACCAGTTACCTAAATCTTCACCCACTTGAAATGGGAATTGCCTGCCTATTTGACCTGGACCGGGATCAAGCGTTTTCTGCCAGTTTTGAGAAACTCCTAAAGAATCCTCATAACCAAATCGACCTTTTGCGGAAGTGCTGAGGAAGAAGCGGTTTCTCAAAACCAGTTCATCGGCGATATCGAAAGGTGTGTAATGATAAATATTTCCGTCATTATAAACCGCGGGATTTAAAAATCGCCGGGCCACATCAAACTCATATCGTAGGACATTATCATAATGACCGTAATCCAGAAATGTAGGAGATCCACCTGCATAATGAACTTCTCCATATCTTTGGCGTTGGATAATGTTCACATCTGGGTCTGAACCACTTTTAATTCCCTGTAGATTTATATGGGATAGATGGGAACCGTCCCAGTTTCCCGGAGTAGTTGCCAGGCCGCTGGGGTCGCGATAGGCGGTGTTGAGGTTGATCATGCCGCCGTGGTCGATGATGCGTACGGCGGTGAAGATGGTTTCGCCGTTAGGGCCGAACAGGTTGGGAATGGGAACCCAGCGGGCATCGGCTACGCCGTCCCCGTCGGCATCGGCGCGGGTGCCATAATTAATTCTGGCGGAGGGTTGAGGATCGGTCCAGGAAGGCTCTTGCCAGGGAGGGCTCGCCGTTTCATCCAGATACGGAAAATCAATAGGGTTGTTATGATCGATAATTTTGGCAAAGGTAGAGTACGCAGAGACCCAACAGATATTCGAAAAATCAGGATGGTCGCTGTTGCGTTGTTTGGGATTATTGATATCGTCCGGATCGTAGTAAATTCCGTTGTTTTCAGGTGGGAAATCCTCATATAAGTCGGTGATGTGAGGCCAGTAGTAACGCTCTATGCCCTGGACTTTACCATAATATTCCGGTTCCAGCGAGGCGAGCCATTTGTTGTTTTCGTCGGGATAATCGTAGGCGGCGCCCTGAAGCAGTTTTCCGTCGTCGAAGAGGTCTTCGCGGAGAACATCGGAGATTTTGGCGACGACGGTTTCGACGGCTTCGTCGAGGGTGTGTATGTTATCGGTGGAGGCGATGGTTTTTTTTTCGGTGCGGCTGACAGCGACAAAGGCCAGACCCAGGATAAAAAGAATCGTGGTGGTCACGATGGCCAATAGGAGGATACTGCCGCGCTGGGATTTTTTCCTACGCGGGTAGAGAGGCCGCGTCAGGGCAAGGTGTCGGCAAAAATATTGTTTTTTGTTATTGGGCATATCTATTCTCATCACGATTGAGTTTTTCCGTTTTCGTGCTGTGTATTTACTTTTCTAAAACAATCACATCTGGCCCTGCCGGGAATTCACATAACCATAGGATGTTTTTTTCAAAATGTTTCACCGTTTACAGTTTGATGATATAGCTGAAGGTCTTCCCTTCCGGAAAATGCCTCCGATTCTTGTCGAACAGGGTAAAAGTAAATTTCAGTGCCTTCGGTAAGGATGTCAGTTGAAAACACGGATAATCAGGATTCAGAGGCGGGGGAATATTATAGTATAAACCTACCGGTCCTCCCTGATCAACAAAAAGTAACTGTCGGGGTAGATCAGGAAACCAATGCGGATAACCAGGTATGCCCCAAATGTCAATTTCAAAATTAGCCACATCGGGCAGTAAATACATACGTTGAACAGCATTGCCGCCCAGTTGTGCTGCCGACTCGGAAATCATCGGACGCCTGATAAAGGAAAGTTCATAATTATTAATAAATAAATTGTCGTAACTCCCCGCGGGTAGGTTTTTCCAGAAATCAATCGTCATGGGAAGCCCGACAGTAAGAGATATTCCTTCCAATGGATCGTCATCGTATTCTACTGAACTGGTATTCTGGTCAACTGGAGTAACAAGACTTAAATCGCTGGTCATGATTTTTTGGCGTCGGGTGAGGATTCTGCGGGGCGGGGCGACGGCGTCGGGATTGTCGGGGAAAGTGTCACCAGATTGGCCGTAGAAAATCCGAGCCCAGTTACCGGAAGCTCCGCCGGCGAGGTCCTGAAAATCACCATTGGCAAAAAAGACGATCCGGTCATACCTGGCAATGGCATCGGGATCGTCAGTATCATAATTTTGACGCGCTTGATAAATAACCGCTAAAGGCAGGTCCTTGCGGAGGCCGCGGAAGTCCTGTTTGAGTTGCTGGGTCAGAGCCCGGGCCTGGCGCATTATTTCATTTAAGGCCAGCGCTCGCCCGGACGCCTTGGTGGTGCTCTTGAAGATGACACTCACGGCGAGCATCATGGTAACGCTAATCGCCACGGCCACGAGCAGCTCCACCAGCGTGACGCCCAGGATTCGTTTTGTTTGGTTGGATAATTTTTCCATTTGTTTATTCCAAATCCAACTGCACCGTCGTTACCGAGATAACCGGCTGTTGATTGGCGAATTTATAATCATTGATTCCCGTTCGTTCGATGGGGGGGGGAAAGACCCAGACATAATGCAGGTCGTCCCGCAAGGGAGTTTTTAAAGAAATCGTACCGTCTGTGTTCACATCCATGACTTCATAAATCTCGCCGCATTGTCCCGTGGTTTGTTCATTGCCGGGGGGGCCGTCTTTATCCGCCGGATCGGCATCGACAAGGATGGAACCGGGCCGAAGGATGTTCGCTACGTTCTCGGGGACTAAAAGTGGCAGGATGGGATCGTGGTAGTCCGAATCGCCGGGATTGACATGAGCAAATCTAAAATATCTGCCCAAAAAGATTCGCCAGGGGACCGGAAATTGTCGGTCCTCATCGGCTGCTGCCGGTTCCGGTGCTAATGCAGGTGGATCATAGGGCAATCCTCCGGAAGGCTCATACGAATCTTTATGTTGAACCGCGTAGCGGATATTGCCGGAAAAATTACGGAGAATGAAAATGTAATACATATTATCTTTCCGCAACGCCGCCCAGCAGTATTTTCGGTCCAGAGCAACGTCCAGAATTGCCCGGTCCTGATCTAACCAGTCCCAATTAGTGAGTTTACTTAGTTTTTTAACCACGGCCGGATCGGTGGCATCCACGGCCGGGCTGACAATGGAACCGATATTACGAAGGTCAAGCAGCCCCATTCCACCGTCGGCGGTTATATAAGGGGGATAAGGTGATTGAGGATCATCTGGCCCGTAAAAGTAGTCCTCACCGTCCAGGACGACAAGGTTGTCGTCAATTAGGTAGTTGGGTTTTACGATTGGTACTACAAAAGGAGGAGTATTAAAAGGAGGCTTGTGATTTGTCTGAATAATTGCATTATAATCAACGCTGTTCTGTTGTTTGAGTTCGCCAAGGCGGATTTCGGTCATTACCTGGGCGTTGTGGGATTCGAGGGCGTTCATGGTGGAATCCACCACGTCCCGAGATGTGTACAGCCCCACCGGGAACATGGACGCGATAAAGACCATCCCCAGCGTCAATATCATCATGGAGAACATGACTTCCAGCAGGGAAAAACCTTTCTGTTCTATTTTAGTTTTCATATTCATGAATCTGTCGGGTTTCCGCTCATATTTTTGATTCATCATTTCCGTTATTGGTCGGTTTTCTATTCCTCAAGGTCAATGATTTCACCCGTGTAAATATTAGTCAGTATCTGCTCCACCGAGTTGTTGCTTTTGTGGAGGGAAATAAAATCGCTGTAACGGTCCCCGGGTAGCACTTCCTCTAAGGCACTTTGTTCATACACATATAAACCGGTGGTACTGTCTTCTGCTCCGCACCAGGGGGAAGGAACTCCACCACCCTCATCATAAGAAAGCAGTCGGAAACTGCCGTGATTAGGATCTAGCTGGGTAGTCTGCCCCGTGCCGAAAATATCGTGATTTTGTATGGGTAAAACTTTTACCTCCATTGTTTTCATTCGGCCGGTGGGGGTAAAAATGATACTGAAGGTCCGGGCACCATCGAGACAATGCATAAGATTTGATATAGGGATTGTTTCTAAATATTGATCGGGAGTAGTACCAAATGGTGGATCATCTACTTCTATAGAAATCGTTTCTATGCCCGCCGGGAGCACAGCGGGTTTGTTGTTGAGGACCGCCTGAAATCCACTGGGATCATAGCCGCTTTTTTCGATCAGGACGAGATATTGTCGGCCGTTGGCGGCCTGCTGGAAACGGACGCCGGCGTATTTTTGTTTCTGGGCGGCGTAGGCGCGGGCCTGGGAGAGAACGCTCTGGATGGTATTGCGCGCGGAAGACATCTTCTGAGAGCGTACCATGGTTACCACATTCGGAACCGCGATCGCTGTCATGACCGCAATAATTGCTACGACAATCAGCATTTCAATCAGGGTAAAACCGTATTGCTCGATACTCTTTCTCATAACTGGTTCGGTTTGAGTTTCCGGCCGCCTTGGTTTGTTCGGTAACATCTTTTCTGCTGTTAGATTATACTTGTACCGGTGCTTATCGCCCACTTTCTTCGGCAAAGTTTTTTACTGGAAAAAACACCGCCGCAATTTTTTCAGTTCAACACCTTTTGCGTTACAATTCGTTGGAACGTATATCATCGGCGTTTTCTGGTATCTCATCCGGCCCGGCGGAGTACACCTGCGGGGGATTGCCGTCGGCAGGAGGAGTGTAGTCGAGAGGTATACCCCAGGCATCGATGATGGTAATATCGGGAACAGTTCCAATCATCGATTTTTCGGGCAGCTTATCCAGAATTTTTCTGCATTTGGGAACTTTGTACAGCTCCGAATAAAGAGAACCGTCATTGACGTCACTCGGCGGCGGCGCGTCATGATAGTCGGAATATTCCTCGACGGCGGCGCAGAGGACCTGGATGGTGCTCTGGGTAACCTTGATTTTGGCGGAGGTAGAGACGTTCTGGGAAATTTTCACCATCGCCACCGTCAGGATAACGATAACGGCGATGACCACCAGAATTTCAATCATGGTAAAGGCTTTTCGCATAGGTCAAGCAGTTCCTGTCTTTTATACCCATCGGGTATGATAATTCCTGGCAGGGCCAGATGTAATTGTTTTTATGATAAGTAAATACATAATATGAAAACGGGAAAAATCAATCGCGATTAGTATAAATGGGTTTTCGTTTTGTCGGGAGCGTCCCTTTGCCGGGATCGCCCCCGTTCCCATGAAAACCTGGCTATCCGCTTCGGTTAATCATCTCTCTTGGTAAAATTACAAATATCGTCCTGTGTGCCGTATTGACGGTCTATGCCGGGATTAATCAGAATAAAGGAATCCGCCTTATAAGGACGGGCGGTTGGATTGACATCTATATTAAAACCAGGTGTTAAGAAGGTTTTAGAATCATAGATATATTCGGCAAATTCAATTTGCGTGTCAAACAGAGGATGTAGGGGGTTATCCTTATCATCCCGAGCCTCGGTAATAATAAGGTTGTCGTCAAAATTATATATATCTGAAATGGTACGGCCCGTGGTGCGAGCCCTGTAGTAAAGAATCGGTAAGGCATTACTAGGATCGATTGTATCGTAAAAGACGTTGTTGTCATTATCGTAAACATTGTTATTATTACTGTTACTATTGTAATTTGGGTTATCTTCCATAAGATTGCCGAATTTAACACTGTCCAGTTGAAGATAAGGCCCGTATCTTTTGGTTTCCATCCCGGCTGAATCAATGGGGATTCCCGCATTACTAACTTCATAATGATGATCTTTTTGATAGCCTATCATGTCAAGACCAGCGAGGGATTCAAATAGAATATGGGCACCCTGATCATCTATAACTGTATTATCAAAGCCACCTTGCATTAATAATTTTTTACGGGGTTGGGAATCCGGGTAATGGCCCATATCGGTGGAGAATGATTCCAGGGCGGTGGCAATTGTGTTCAGCGCGGCTTTATCCCGGACTTCTCGAGCCTTGATACGTACAGTGTTGAACGCCGGCAGGGCCAAAGACAGCAGCAGGGCGATGATACCCATAACCACCAGCAGTTCTACGATGGTAAAGGCTTTAGTTCGTTTTTTCATAGGAAAGCTCCTTTTATTAGATTTTCGGTTTAGCCTACATTTTCAAGCAGTGCGACCATAGGCATGAACAGCGCGATTACGATAAAAGCACAAATGGTTCCGAGAACGATAACGATCAACGGTTCCAGTATCGACATCAGTGAGCCTACCAGGACATCGACTTCTTCGTCGTAGTTGTCGGCGATCTTGGAGAGCATCTTGTCGAGGTCTCCGGTTTCTTCGCCGACGTCGATCATGTTGACCACGATACTGTCACAGACCCGGGCTTTGCGGAGGGGGTCGGCAAAGGTTTCACCTTTGCGAATACTGTCATGGACGCCCCCCAAAGCGCGCCGATAGACTTCGTTGCCGGTGGTATCGCGGGTAATGTTAATAGCTTCGAGAATTGGTACCCCGGCCGCGATCAGCGTGCCCAGGGTACGGGTAAATCGAGCGATGGAGGTTTTTCCGAGAATCTGACTGACAATGGGCAATTTTAGTTTGATCGAATCCAGGATAAAGCGTCCGGTTTCGCTCATGCGGATCAAGCGAGTTAAGAAGATAATCGCGAAGGGAACTCCAATCATGACCGCCCAGCCGTATTGTTTGGCGATCCAGTTGGAGGCGTTCAGCAAAGCCAGCGTAACGCCCGGAAGATCGACATCCATATCGGCGAAAACATCTTCGAATTTGGGAACCACGAACGTCATAATGCCCATTACGATACCAAAGGCGATGGTGATCACACAGATCGGATAAACCATGGCTCCGATGACTTTTTTCTTGAGCTTCTGGGCTTTTTCCATGAAATCGGCCAGACGATTGAGAATGATATCGAGAACACCACCGGCTTCCCCGGCCGCGACCATACTGGTATAAAGATGGTCGAAAGTCTTCGGGTATCGGGCCATGGCTTCGGAGAGGGTGGCGCCGGACTCGACGTCGTCGGCGACGGCTCCGCAGACGTTTTTCAGAGTGCCCGGTTTCTGCTGTTGTTCCAGAATACGCAGAGAGCGTAAAATCGGCAAACCCGCGTCCTGCAGCGTACTGAGCTGACGAGTGAACTGGGTTAATATTTTCAGTTTCACTTTGCCGCCGGTACCGCGTCTTTTACGGGGAGCGGTTTTGCTTTTTTGAGATGTTTTAGCCTGACGCCTTCCGCTTTTTTCTTTGATCTTGGTGGGAAAGAACCCCAGATTACGGATTTTACTGATGGCTTCTTCGGCGCTCAGGGCGTCAATTTCATCCTTGACTTCCTGTCCCTGTGCGTTCATGGCTTCGTAAATGAATATAGGCATGGCAGTAAGTCCTCACTAACACTCCTCCCCCGCGAATAATTGGTTTATAATTCTTCCAGTACCGTTTCTTTGACTACTTCTTCCAGGGTTGTTAATCCGTCATATATTGCTGATATCCCTGCTTGGCGAAGGGGATTCATACCCTTTTTCAGTGCTTTGTCCCGCAAAATATTCGTCGAGCCCCGATTAATGATGACCTCGCGCATATCGTCGTCAAGAACCATGATTTCATATATACCCATTCGGCCCCGATAACCTGTGTTGTTGCAATAGTCGCAGCCTTTGCCGTAGTAAAAATGGCGCCCGGCCGTATCCTCCGGAGTTAATTCCAGTTCCATCAACATTTCTTCCGTGGGATTGAACTCTGTTTTACAGTTGGTGCATATTCGTCGGACCAGACGTTGGCCCACTACTCCTTCCAGGGTCGCCGTAATCAAAAATGGTTCCAGTCCTAAATCCAGCAGCCGGGCGATCGAACTGGGGGCGTCATTCGTGTGGAGGGTGCTAAATACCAAATGGCCCGTCAGAGATGCCTGGGCCGAAATCTGGGCGGTTTCCAGGTCTCGTATTTCTCCGACCAGAATTACATCCGGGTCCTGACGTAAAATACTGCGCAGGCAGGCCGCGAATGTCAAGCCGATTTCCGTACGAATCTGACATTGAATGAGACCTTCGATATCGTACTCCACCGGATCTTCGGTGGTAATTAATTTGCGGTCAATGGTGTTGAGTTCACTAAGTGCCGAATATAAAGTGGTGGTTTTTCCGGAACCGGTCGGACCGGTTACAATAACGATTCCGTTCGGTTTGTGGGATAATTGACGGAATACTTCCGCTTCCTGGGACGACAGCCCCAGTTTATCCAGGTCAAGATTTACCTGGTTGCGGTCGAGAACACGCAATACCACACTTTCGCCAAAAAGGGTCGGTAAAATGGATACACGCAGATCGACCGCACGCCCCTGAACCACCAGAGCGATACGGCCGTCCTGAGGAAGCCTGCGCTCGGCGATATCGAGGTTGGCCATGACTTTGATTCGAGAGCTCAGTGCCACGGCAATGTAATGCGGCGGCGGCACCATTTCATACAAAACTCCATCCACTCGATAACGCATTTTGAACTCATTTTCAAAGGGCTCGAAATGAATATCGGAAGCCTTGTCCCGAATCGCCTGCAGAAGCACCAGGTTCAAAAGCCTCTTGACCGGATTCGAATCCGCCATTTCACGCAATTCACTCAGGTCGACACTTTCTCCCCGCCCTTCAAATTCAACGAGAAAATCGTCTTCTGTGATTTCCCCGATTAATTCGTTAATACTCTCGGCCTTGTCGCTGTAGTAACGATTGAGGATGTTTTCCAATGCCTGCTTATCCGTAATCATTGCTTTGACTTTAAAACCGAGCAGGGTTTGCAGATCATCGGTCGCCCGAAAATTATCCGAAGTGTCCATAGCGATGGTCAGTGTATTGCTGCCTTTGTCATAATCAATCGGCAGAACTCGATACGTCATCGCCATCTGCGATGTTATCTGGTTGAGAACTTCGTCGGCAATGTCGATATCAACAACATCCACGTAGGGCATACCCAATTGAAAGGCCAAAGAAAGATTCAGGTCACGTTCGGTTATATACCCCATATCGAGTAAAACCTGGCCCAGAGGGATATTTTTGGCAGAATCCTTTTGCGCAATAAGTGCCTGATGAACCTTTTCGCGGGTTAATTTACCCAACTTAATCAGGACCCGACCCAGCGGACGGCCCTTTAATTGCTCAACGGGAGGAAATTCAGCCATATTTACTTTCCCTTTATCTCTTTACTACTATGGCCCGGTCTATACGTTACGTTAAATTGTAACATATGAAATTGGGCCAAATCACTCAGCCAATAGATTATACTTAGTTAAACCCCCATCGCCCATATTAATACCTGTACCACCTTTACTTGTTTGCTATTTCTCCTGTTTTTTTTCCAGGGGTGATACCGGTTTCGGTTGGTTTATGCCCATCAATTTATTCGCTTTCTCTTCCAGATTGCCGGGATAACGGGCTTTGTCGAGCATTTCCTGACGGTCTATGAGTTTGTCGGCAAATAGTGACCAGAGATGATCGTCCATCAGTTGCATTTTGAATTTTTTACCGGTCTGGATCGCCGAATCGATTCGATAGGTTTTGTTTTCTCGGATCAGATTGGAAATAGCCGGGGTTACCACCATAAATTCGTATCCGGCGACGCGACCTTTGCCTTCTTTCTTGCGGCAGAGGGTTTGACTTAATACCGCAATCAGATTGGTGGATAACTGTACCCGGATCTGCTCCTGCTGATTAACTGGGAAAGCGTCAATCAGGCGAGTGATAGTACCCTGGCAACCAGTGGTATGCAGGGTACTGAATACCAGGTGGCCTGTCTCCGCGGCCCGAACGGCGGCCTCGATTGTTTCCAGGTCACGCAACTCACCGACCAGAATTACATCCGGGTCCTGACGCAAAACGCGACGCAAAGCCTCGGCAAATGTCGGTACATCGATACCAACTTCCCGCTGGTTGATTATGGATTTCTTGTGATACTGGTAATATTCAATGGGATCTTCAACGGTGACAATGTGGCGATCGAGATTTTCATTGATATAGTTTATCATACTGGCCAGGGTGGTGGTCTTTCCGGAACCGGTCGGACCGGTTACCAGAAATAATCCCTGCGGACGACGGCACAGACCGGCGATAATTTTCGGAAGACCGATCTGTTCAAAAGACAATAACTCGTTGGGGATTAGACGCAAAACCAGACTTAACTGACCCCGTTGCCGAAATACCGAAACACGAAATCGGCCTTTGTCGCCAAAGGCAAAACCGAAATCGGTTGTGCCGCCTTCCTGTAATTCCTGTTGATTACGGTCCGGAGTGATGCTCTTCATCAATGCCTGGGTGTCGTCCGAATTGAGAACCTTGGTCTCCAGGCTGCGGAGGCCCCCGTGCAACCTCAAAACTGGCGGACGCCCCGTAACCAGATGAATATCTGAGGCACCCTGTTTAATGCAGGTCTCTAGTACTCTGTCAATATGAATCATTGCCATAAGAATTATTCCTGTTAACTTTCGCAGTTGTTGCGGCCCAATATTACATTGCTCAGGACCTCTTGGCTATAGTCGTGATTAGATATCTTCTTCATCCAGGAGACCTTCCACCTGGGCGGTCTTGGCTATCTCTTCGAGCGTTGTTATGCCTTGGATAATCTTATATTTACCGTCATCCAAAAGAGTACGCATACCAGCGGCTATAGCGGCTTTTCTGATTAAATTTGTGGGTGACCGTTTAAAGGCGAGTTCCCGAATCTCAGAACTCATTAGCATAAGTTCAAAAATACCTTTACGGCCGTGGTACCCGGTATGGTGGCATCTTTTGCAGCCTGCTCCGTGATATACCGGATGCTCTGACAATTCGCTTTCCTTGAATCCCAGCAGTTTGAGCATCTTGTGATCCGGTTTTTCCTGGACTGTTTTGCAATCGGGACATATCAGGCGAACCAGGCGCTGGGCCATGATTGCCTGAATAGCACTGGCGACCAGAAACGGCTTTACACCCATGTCTATTAAACGAGTTATGGCGCTGGGGGCATCGTTGGTGTGCAAAGTACTAAAAACCAGGTGTCCGGTTAGTGCCGCCTGAATGGCGATATCAGCTACCTCCTGATCTCGAATCTCACCAACCAGAATGATATTTGGTGCCTGACGGAGCATTGATCGCAGGATCGCCGAAAATGTCAAACCAATTTCAGACCGAACCTGGCATTGATTCATCCCGGCAAAATTATATTCTACCGGGTCCTCGGCGGTGATAATTTTCTTGTCCGGCCGATTCAGCTCTTGTAACGCCGCGTAAAGAGATGTCGTTTTACCGGATCCGGTAGGGCCTGTGACTAAAAATATACCATTAGGACGTTTGATGATTCGTTGAAATTTCTCGTAGTCTTCTTCGGCAAAGCCGAGAGACTGGATTCCCACCCGGACTGAATCAGGACGCAAAATACGCAGTACTACGCTTTCTCCATGATAACCGGGGAGAGCACTAACCCGAAAATCAATCATACTGCTGCTTATTTCTTTTTTAATACGACCATCCTGAGGGATACGTCGTTCAGCAATATCCATGCCTGACATAATTTTAAGCCTGGCTAAAACCACATTTTGCAATTGTTTAGGAATATTGTCCCGCTCTACACAGGCCCCGTCGATTCGGTAACGCACCCGGACGTGATTGGCCATTGGTTCTATATGGATATCGGAGGCCCTTAATTTATACGCTTCGTCAATGATTTTACCGACCAGCTTGATGATAGGGGCCGATTCGTCGTCAAGTTCCTGGGCGTCCAGACTTTCCACATCGATTGAGGCATCGATAGAACCCTGGATTTCACCTACCGCGGCATCAATGGACGACCCCAGCTTGTCCATGTGTTTGTCTATATACCGTTTGATTTTACTTTTAGAGGCCAGGGCGCATTCCAGCTCGGTATTGAGACGAAACCGAAGCATATCCATCGTGTCCAGGTCCAGCGGATCGTGAATAATGATTTTCAAACGACCGTTTTCACGGCACATGGGAAGAACCATGTGCCGACGAATAAGCTCTTCGGGAACTAATTCCAGGGCGGGCATGTCGATGACATGATGGTCCAAATCGACATATTCGAGGTCAAATTGAGTAGCCATGGCTTTGGTGATCTGCTCTTCGTCAACTATGCCCATTTCCACGAGAGCTTCGCCCAATCTTCTGTGGGTATCCGTGGCGTGTTGAGTGGCTTCGGCGAGGCGTTTTTTGTCAAGGATACCCCATGCTACCAGGATATCTCCGAGTTTCTTCCTTTTTCTGGCCATTCAGGGCTCCTGTGGCGTGAAGGTATTTTATGGTAAGCCATTTGCCAGGAAATACTTATCGACTTATTAGCCGTTTCGTCTTCGTGGTGGTGGCATCATCCAGCCAATCGCTTGGTGATGCATTTGGCGTGATTGATATTGCTGTTACTATGAGGTTGATCGCCATCAACACCCTTATGTGATTCTGACAGCTAAGCTTATTGTAATTTAAACATACCGGTTTCGTCAAGAGAAGAATCAAGAAATCCAGGGCAACAGGGCAATCGCATTAAACGACACTGCCAATCATGAAACAAAAGCCAGAATGTTAAGATAGGTAACTTGTGCGACCGTGCGCACTATATGCTACTATAAACGGGAAAATTTAATCGTAAGTAGTATAAATTGTTGTTTGACAGTTAGCCCGCATTTTATAAACATTTTATGTTTACTCTCCCGACGATACTCTATATTATTAATCAAACAGGCATTATTAATCAAGCTTACCGGCTCTTGGACATAAATGGGCTAAGAAACGTCAGGAACCGGTTTTTTACCAGAATTTGGACGAAAAACAAGTTGTCCTTATTCGATGTAAATATTTACTAAAAAATCAGTTGTGTAAATAAAGGGCCAAATGACGGTCCGTTTGAGTATGATTAAGAAATTTGGCCGAGTGGCGGAATTGGCAGACGCTGGGGACTTAAAATCCCCTGCCCGTTAGGGCGTATGGGTTCGAGTCCCATCTCGGCTAACTTCTTATACCCACTGGGTATAAATGGATGCATAGATACAACAAAACGACTGCCGGGGGAGATTGCACGACTGAAGAAAGATTCCAACAACTCTTCTCGGTAGGAATGCGCACTTTTGTTAATGACTTAAGTTGCTGGAGTTAAGGCTTCCGTCATCAAATCGGAGTTTTTATCATGTACAACAGGAAATCGGAACATA
>Ga0180435_10003243_pt1 | contig 16378 bp, 18 predicted proteins | sample SS_ome_3_FD_132467 | JGI IMG/M metagenome (GOLD analysis project Ga0180435, IMG submission 132467) | Hypersaline lake sediment archaeal communities from the Salton Sea, California, USA - SS_3_S_1 metaG | ecosystem: Environmental > Aquatic > Non-marine Saline and Alkaline > Hypersaline >...
CTGGCGCACTACCTGACCTTTGGCACCCTCCCCGAACTGGACCATCTGCGTCAACCAAAGACCTTTTATGGCCAGAACATCCACGATCGCTGCTACCGTCGGCCGTTCTACGAACGTGGCGAGTTTGCCGAAACCTTCGATGACGAAGGGGCAAAGAAAGGCTGGTGCCTCTACAAGCTCGGTTGTAAAGGCCCGACCACCTATAACGCCTGCGCGACCGCAAAGTGGAATGAGGGTACGAGCTGGCCGGTTGAGTCAGGACACGGCTGCATCGGTTGTTCCGAACCCAACTTCTGGGATGCGGGCGGCTTCTATCAGGCATTGTCTGTACCCACGGGCGACGCTGGCAAAACCATTCTTGGGGCAGCCGCAGCAGGTGTTGCTGTCGGCGCGGCGGCCGCTGTGCTGAACAAGCGCAACAAGGCCAAGGCCACCGAAGCGCATGAAAAAGTAAGCGTTGAAGATTTAAGCAGGGATTAATCCAATGACAGCAGAAGCACTTTTAACCTGGGCACGTGGACCCGGCTTTGACTGGGCCCTGGCGATCTTTGTGCTCGGCATGCTGTTGCGCCTTTTCGAGGTGCTCAGCCTGGGCAGTAAACCCGACCTTGCCGAGGGCCGGGGCAGCGGCGTAGCCGGCGGACTGAAAACCATCGTTACCCGTACCCTGCCTCGCAGCTCGGTATTCGCGCGCGAACCGCTGCGCATCATCAACGGCTACGTATTCCACCTTGGCTTCTTTGCGGTGCTGTTCTTCTACGAACCGCATATCGAGTTGTTTGAAACCAAGCTGGGCATCAGCTGGCCGGGACTGTCGACTGGCGTTATCGATGCACTGGCCGTCGTTACCGTGGCATCCCTGGTTCTGGCCCTGGTGCTACGCCTGACCAGCCCGGTACTCAAACATATCAGCGGCGCAGGTGATTATGTTGCATGGGCAGTCACCATCCTGCCTGTGATGACGGGCTTCCTCGCCTACCACCATATGCTCCTGCCCTACACACTGATGCTGGCGTTACACCTGCTGAGCGTTGAGTTGCTGCTGGTGGTTGCACCGTTCACCAAACTGACCCACATGTTCAGCTTTGCACTTTCACGCTGGTACCTGGGTTACCAGGCCGGCCATAGGGGGATCGAATCATGAGTGCTCCGTCTGTTGAAAAAGGCATTCAGTTCATCCGCGAACAAATCGATGCGCCGATTGCAAGCTTCTTCAGTTCCTGTGTGCATTGCGGCATGTGTGCAGAGGCCTGCCTGTTCTACGGACAGACCGGCGAGGCGAAATACACGCCAATCAACAAAGTCGAACCGATGCGCCGCATCTGGGAACAGGAATTCACCCTCTGGGGCAAGGTCAAATCAACCCTGGGTCTGTCGCGCAAGGTCACCGAGAAAGACTTTGAAGAATGGGAAACCCTGGTTTACGACGGCTGCTCACTGTGCGGACGTTGCTCAATGGTGTGTCCTGTCGGAAACGACATCTCCGGCATGATCCGCAAGATCCGTGAGGGTTTTGCAGTGGCTGGCTATGCCCCAGAAGGCCTTGTTGGCGCTACCAAGCGTGCGATCGAAATCGGCAGTCCAATGGGTGTCCGGCTACCTGCAGTGAAAGCGCAGATTGGTCACCTTCAGAAAGATACCGGCCTCGATGCCCCACTGGATGTAAAGGGCGCTGACTACATGGTGCTGCTCTCCTCCATGGAGATCATGAACTTTCCTGAGTACATGGAAGCGGTCGCCCGTATCATGAAACAGGCGGGTAAGACCTGGACCATCTCTTCCAAGGCATTTGAAGCAACCAATTCCGGTGTCCAGATTGGCGTGTCTGATCTTGCCAGGGAACTGGTTCAGCGCGTGGTCGATGCCGCGGAAGAACTGGGCGTGAAAACCGTGATCAGCCCCGAGTGCGGCCATGCGTACACCGCTATCCGCTGGGAGGGCCCGAACCTTATCGGCCGCCCTTACAAGTTCAAGGTGCAGCACATCCTCGAGGTTCTGGACGAATTCCGTGACCAGGGCCTGCTCAAAACCGAGGGCATGGAAGAGGCCCGCATGACCTTCCATGACCCATGTCAGCTGGTGCGCAAAGGCGGCGTGGTCAAGCAGCCACGCGATCTGCTGAACATGGTCGCCAACAACTTCGTGGAAATGAAAGACCATGGTGCGATGAACTGGTGCTGCAGCGGCGGCGGTGGCGTGAGCGCCAACGAGCGCGCTGATGAGCTCAAGTTCAAGGCCTTCAAGCAGAAAAAATCGCAACTGGACGAGCTGCACGTGGATACCCTGGTGACGGCCTGTGCAAACTGCCGCATCACCCTGGAGGAAGGCCTGGAAGAGAATGAAATGGATATCCCTGTGGTCGGCCTGACCGAGTTGATTGCCGATCACCTGGTCCAGGATAAAAAGGAGAAAGCCTGATGAGCACAATCAGCAATGACGGGCAAATGCGTGACGTCATCGATACCCTGGACGAGACACGCCAACGCCTGTTGGCCGCACAATTTGTCAAGAATGTGCTGCCGCTTTCGAAGGACGAACGGTTACAACGCGTGATCCAGATGGCGGCCAATCCAAACAACACCGAAGATGAGCTGATGGGCGCCTACAAAGCGGCCAAGGCGGCCGCACTGGAAGCCCATGCACGCTGCGGTGCAGATGGGGAATGGAATGACCAGAGCGGCTACTTCGTGGCACGCGCTGCCGAAGCAGCGGTAGCACCGAAAGTCAGAACGCATGGCAAAAGCATTGCCTGGCAGACCGCCTTGAGTTGCCGTATGGCAAGAACCGCACAGGCTTCCGACTCCCATGATGATGCGCACGACAGCGAAAGCGAAGCGCAGTACCGCATCGTTACCGATTTTCTGACGAGGAACCCACAATGACTGAACGTGTCGTCGTCGATCCGATCACCCGTATCGAGGGCCATTTGCGTATTGAGGCGCAGATGGATGGCAACAACATCGGCCAGGCTTACTCTTCCGGCACCATGGTGCGCGGCATTGAGTTGATTCTGCAGGGCCGGGACCCGCGAGACGCCTGGGCCTACGCACAACGCATCTGCGGGGTGTGCACATTGGTTCATGGTATCGCCTCGGTGCGTGCCGTGGAGGATGCACTCGACTACCGCATCCCGGCCAATGCACAGCTAATCCGCAACCTGATGATCGCTGCGCAATATGTGCACGATCATGTTATGCATTTCTATCACCTGCATGCATTGGACTGGGTGGACGTGGTCTCTGCGCTGGAGGCCGACCCGAAGGCAACGTCCGAGCTGGCACAGACGGTCTCACCGAGTTGGCCCAAGTCCTCGCCCGGCTACTTCGCAGATATGAAGAAGAAGCTGAAGGGCTTCGTCGAGGCGGGACAGCTTGGCATCTTTGCCAAAGCCTATTGGGGCCACCCGGCCTACAAACTGCCGCCCGAAGCCAACCTGATGGCGGTATCCCACTACCTGGAAGCACTGGAGTGGCAACGTGACGTGGTCAAACTGCATGCCATTTTTGGCGGCAAGAACCCGCACCCCATGTTCCTGGTCGGTGGCGTACCCAACCCGATTGATCTGAACTCAGATTCAGCGGTCAATGCCAAGAAGCTGGCCACCATCCAGAACGTCATTAACGGCATGCGCACCTTTGTCGACCAGGTTTACGTGCCGGATACGATTGCAGTTGCCGGTTTCTACAAGGACTGGTTTGCCAAGGGCGAAGGCCTGGGTAACTTCCTTGTGATGGGAGACTTCCCGTCTGCCAAGGAAGGGACCGACCTGCGTGACCCAATGAGTTGGTGGATACCGCCAGGTGCGATTCTTGATCGCGACCTGTCCACCGTGCATGAAGTGGATATGCGGGACCCATCGCAGATCCAGGAGTTCGTCAGTCACAGCTGGTACGACTACGAAGGAGGCAAGGACCAGGGCCTGCACCCTTGGGACGGTGAAACCGCGCTCGACTACAAAGGTCGCGGTGGTCCGGATGCACCCTACAAGCAACTCAACGTGGACGATGGGTACTCCTGGATGAAATCCCCACGCTGGAAAGGTCACTCCATGGAAGTCGGCCCGTTGTCACGCGTGCTGCTGCTCTATGCGAAAGGCGACGATGCCACGCGGGAACTGGTTGACAGCACCCTGACCACGCTCGGTGCCGATAAACGTGCCTTGTTCTCAACCCTTGGCTGTACCGCGGCGCGCACCCTGGAAACCAAGCTGATCGCCGACAAAATGCAGGAGTGGTATGACGACCTGGTCGCCAACATCCGTGCTGGCAATACAAAGACCTTCAACGAAACCCAGTGGGATCCCTCCAGCTGGCCAGCTGAAGCAAAAGGCGTTGGCTTCATGGAAGCACCACGTGGTGGCCTGTCTCACTATGTCGTCATCAAAAACGGCAAGATCGACAACTACCAGGCCGTGGTTCCGTCCACCTGGAACGCCGGGCCGCGCGATGGCAATGACAAGCCAGGTGCCTACGAGGCCGCGCTGGAAGACAACCATGAACTGCACGATCCGAAACAACCTGTCGAGATCCTGCGCACCATCCATAGCTTCGACCCCTGCATCGCCTGTGCCGTGCATTTGACCGATGAAGAAGGCGAAGAGATGCTGCAAGTCAAAGTGAAGTAAGGGAGCGCCCACTATGAATCTCATCAAGAACCTGAGTATCACCACCGGCCTGCTGGGCTCCGGCGCTGCTTTCGCCCATGGCATGCACGCCGAGGCGCCGGCCAATAGCCTGCTGCACCTTTTGGCACACACCTGGCCACTGCTGCTGGGTATCGTGGTACTTGTTGGCCTCTACCATTTGCTGCACAGGCTCGACTAAAACAAGTCGTTGAGACGGCAAGACCGGTGTTCTCGTGACGCCGGTCTTGCCCGTTGAGCGTGGTTACGGTGAGGGAAAACGTAGATGGACATCGAACAAGAAATCAACAAGCATCTCGAATGGATCGAAAACGTGGTGTCTTTGCTCGGCAAACAGGTTACGGACGAAGAACTGGCTGAAATTTCCCGACACGACCACTGTGAACTCGGGCGCTGGCTGGAATCCGATGAATCACAGCTATACAAGAGCTTCTCGGAGTTCGACAAACTGAGGGAAAGTCACGATGCGTTCCATCACTTGGCTGGAGAGTTGATTGCCGCTGCGATAGCCGACAACGAAAACAAGGCTATCGAAGCTGAACAGCATTTCATTGAGACCTCGCAGAAGGTGGTCGGCTATCTGCAATTGCTGAAAGAGCACGCTGAAGAAAACACTTCACGCTAGACTGGGCAACATGAAAGATCTGATTGGAAAAACCTTTTCGATCGCCGGGATGGACATCCGCATCCTTGCGGATGCCGGCGATAAATGGGAAACGCTCAATCTGACCACGAACGAGCCCGGCAGCTTGGACAAAAAGATCCTGCAAAACGCCATCAAACTCGGCAAAGCCGAGGAAAGCCACTGACATCACCCGACACCGGTATGGACTGTCTGTTCGCCTACGGCACCCTGATGTGTCCGGACATCATGCAGGAAGTCACCGGACATGACGTCGAACCGGTGCCCGCGGTTCTTCACAACCACCAGCGTCTGTCCATCATCGGCGAAGATTACCCAGGCATCATTCATCAGCACGGCTCACACGTTGACGGGCTGCTGTACAGCGGAATCAATGAGCCTGCCTGGCGGCGCCTGGACAGCTTCGAAGGCGAACAATACCGGCGGATGGCGGTTACGGTATTGCTTGAAGACGGAACGCAAACAACTGCGCAGACTTACCTGATTCACCCGTCTTTTCAGTCACTACTGAGTGATCAGGAATGGGATTTTGCAGCTTTCCTGGCGCACGGAAAAGCGCGGTTCAGGCGTCTCTATGGTGGCTACCCGGATTGATTCCCGGTGGCCGGCCTAGAAGCGCACCATCGCTTCCCCGCTGTGCTCGATCCACCCATGGATCATTTTCTTGGTGGTAAAGCCGCTCGAACAATTGCCCAGGTGATCGATAACGATCACCCCGCCGCGTCCGTTCACCTTGCGCCTGAGGTATTCAATCCCGGCCTGCGTGGCCTCCTCCGCCGCCATTCCTTTCATCAACACGAAATCGGCAATGGTCTTGGATATCACCGTACGCATGAATTCTTCCCCATAGCCGGTAGCTGACACCGCACAGGTTTCGTTGTCGGCATACACACCCGCCCCAACAATCGGCGAGTCACCGACCCGACCCTGGCGCTTGTTGACGATACCCCCTGTCGAAGTTGCGGCGGCGAGATTGCCATGCACATCGCGCGCAATAGCACCAATGGTGCCGTACTTCTGATCCTCGCTGATACCGTCGTCTGCTTCATCATGATCAAGCATGATCTTGTGCTTGATACGCGCCTGCTCGAGCTGTTCAACCCGCTCCCGGGTATAGAAATAATTTGCCGGCACCCTGGGCACACCGCAGTGATCAGCAAATCGCATGGCGCCATCGGCAATCAGCATGACGTGCTCGCTCTCGGTCATTACCCGGCGTGCCAGTTGAATGGGATTGGCGATGCTGTCGACCGCGGCAACGGCCCCGGCAAGGAGTGTTTTACCGTCCATGATTGCGGCATCCATTTCAACGCGCCCGTCTTCATTCAGCACCGAGCCGCAACCGGCGTTGAAAACCGGGTCATCTTCCAGCAGCGAGGCGCAGGCTTCAGCAGCCTGTAGCGCAGAGCCGCCCAGCTCAAGAACATCCCGCCCATGTTCGAGGATTCTGCGGATGCTATCGAGGTAGCGCACCGCGGTTTTTTCGTCTTTTACATTGTCCAGCGCGCCTGCGCCGCCGTGCACCATGAGTGAGTACGTACCTGGGTTATTCATTTTTTACCTTCCGCGGCAGGTCTCAGCTACCGCGGCTGTTTTACGCCTGGAGGATTGCCTGAAGTTCGGCCTTGAGCGCCTCCTGATATTCAGACCCACCAGCCATCAGGATCACCAATTTGCCTTCGAGTATCGTACCCCAGTTGACAATGACTGCCCCCTCTCCTGTTTTGGGGTCATATTCAAGCCCCTCCAAAGGGAGCTCGCTCAACTCACGAAACCGGGTTGTGAAAGTGGTCGCCGTCCAGGCCTTGATACCCAGCTTGTTGGCGATCAGCGTCGGGTACGAAGCGCCATTGAAACGGGGATTACATTCGATTGCCGGATACCGATACCCATCGGATGTTTCAACGACCGCCACATCGAACGCAAAAACGCCTTTGATCCCCTGTTTCTGCAGCCAGATCGCCATCGGCTCGACTGATTCCCAGGGTTCGTACGCCACCGGCACCCGGTTACCCTGATGCGCACAACCCTCAAGAATCTGCTCGCTGGCCTGGAGCCGTATCAGTTCATTCTCGACCACTTGGTACTGCAAGTTCAGAAAAGTGGTCGTACTGACTTCCTCCTGAATCTGTACCGGTGTTGTCGGATCGAAAGTGGCGAGCGCTTTACGCATCTCCTGGTCATTCTCACACCGGTAAATTCCGACTCCGGAGACAGACACCGCCGCCTTCAGGTAACACGGAAAAAGGCTGGACGGCAGGTGTTCAGGGACATCCCTGGCCTGGTCGTAACAACGCGTGTCCGGCACATCCACCCCCAGGGTTTGTGCCAATGACATGAAGTTGTTTTTTGAATTGATGAACTCAACCGTTTCCAGCCATTGATCGTCCCCCCAGTGACAGTATTCCTGCGGTCCGAAGAAAAAGACGGAAGGATAGTAGCCAATATGCTCCCCAAGGCTCTGTCTCGAGACGTGCCAGAGCACGTCCTCGGTATGACTCAAGCCTACGCGCTGATAGTGCGCATGTATCGCATCCCACTGTGATTCCAGATCTGGGTGCAGTTGTATCCGGTCCCATTGCTCGGTCAGTCCCAAAGCACGTCCCGAGAACAAGTGATTTCCCACCACACCGTCAGCGGTGCAGTTCATGATGTCATGGTTGTAGATATGCCGGTGTGCCGGCAGATACCCGTGGTCAATCGCTACAGACATAACCTTCCTCCTACCTAACCCTGTGTTGCGGCTTGCTCCGCAGGAGAAAAGGCAATTATCGGGCCAGCAAAAAACACCTGTATCTGTCCGGGAAAAGCACCAGAAACAGGCATTTTCCCGACCATCCGCGGCTGTCCTGCCCTACACTGGTGCAGCCAACCAGGAACAGGCGTGAGAACGGTAGCCAGGGACACTCACCTATCGCTCCGGGTTAAACCGAGCGATACGCAACAGGGCAATTGCGTGTACAAGAGCCGCCTTGCTTATCGTTAGAATTGACCCATTGTTTTTTACCCGGAGCCTGTTGATGCGGATTTTTGTTGTGTTGCTATTGCTGACAACAGCCTTGCTGTTGAATGCCTGCGAGCAGGAAACCCGTGCCAACCCAAATGCACCTGCCTTTTACAACGGAAACTGGGTGACGTTTTCCTACCCGAACAGCTGGGAAATCAAGGAGGAGAAATCAGAGTCGAGCACCTGGATTCGTATCCAGGGTCCTGGCAACGCAAGCTTCAGCATTGAGATTCGCAGCCTTGAGCAAGCCCCCTCTCTGGAGGCTTACGCGTCAGAACAAAGTCAGCAGCAAACGCTCAACCCGGTCGCTCGCCCAGCCACATCCGGACGCCTGCATGGTTTTATCCATATCATGGGTATCGAAGGCGAAAGTCACCAACGTGAATACCATCGCATCGATTCACACGATGAAGCCGCTTTCCTGGTCAGTGAGGTACCCACCGCAGAGGCGATCCACGCGCAAAGCGGCCTTGACCGGATTTTCACCACCTTTGCATTTCAGTAATCAGGCACGGTTCCTCGCCAGCAAACGGTCGAGTGCGTTTGCAAATGCCTGCCGTTCGGCCTGACTGAACGCCGCTGGCCCACCGGTATCGATGCCGCTGGAACGCAAGGTGTCCATGAAATCGCGCATGTTCAGGCGTTGGCGGATGTTCTCAGGCGTATACAACTCACCCCGAGGATTCAGCGCGATACAACCCTTTTCAATGGCTTCAGCCGCCAACGGTATGTCGGCCGTGACGACCAGGTCTCCGGCGTCCGCATGCTGCACGATGTAGTTGTCGGCCACATCGAAACCCGCTGCAACCTGCACTGAACGGATAAACTGAGAGGGCGGCACCTGCAGCGGCTGGTTGGCGACCAAGGTGACCTGAACCTGCACTCTCTGCGCGGCACGAAACAGAATCTCCTTGATGACTTTCGGCGACGCATCGGCATCCACCCAAATTCGCATGCTTTACTCCCTGGCTGCAAAGCGCAGCAAAAAATCGCGCAGGTAAAAGGTGCTTTGCGCACTGTATTGACGAGGCGCATCGTACACCGTGAGGCACCTCTCTATCAGCGAGCCAGGATCCCGGGCAAAGGTCACTGCGGCCAGTTTCGCCGACTGATGCGCAAAACCTTGAATATCTGTACGACAAGCAAGAGGCAAACCCGCCTGCCCGGCCATTGCGCTCAATGTCGGAACCCGGCTCACCGGCACCAACACGTAGAACAGGCCGCGCTGCCCGAGCCACTCGGCAGACACGGCCACGAGTTGCTGCAGAAAGCCCTGATCTGCGTGACGGGCCCGACGCCTGCGTGGATCATCAGACTCTGTCTGGTCAGCAAAAAACGGGGGATTACACAGGATCAGATCGTACCGATCCCGAGCCGGTATGCCAGGATCACAGATGTCGCCTTCGATCACGCGCAAACGATCAGCCCAAGGACTTTGGGCAAAGTTTTCCCCGGCCTCTGCCGCTGCTGCCGGATCGATTTCCACCGCATCGACTGAGGCAGCTCCACGTTGTGCAGCCATCAGCGCCAATAATCCGGTGCCCGTCCCGATATCCAGCACCCTGCCACCGGGTGTCACCGGGGCCATGGCACCGAAAACCGTGGCATCGGTGCACACCTTCATCGCAGATGCTGACTGGCGCACCCGGAACTGTTGAAACTGGAAATCGCGTGTAGACACATGCCGAAAATGCCAAGCCAATTGATCCGTTGCAAGTGCATTCACCGAACTACCCGATGCGGGTGTCAGCTGTAGTAGCATCGGATACCGCACTGGCCAGTAAACAGGTAAAGATGAGCGAGCAACACATTACCCTTGCGCACGGAAACGGCGGGCGGTTCATGCGTGAACTGATTGAGCAGATATTCGCACGTCACCTGTCGAACCCGGATCTCGACGTGCAGGCCGATGCAGCGCCAATAGACCTGCCACCCGGGCAGCCGATGTTTACCACCGACGGGTTCATCGTGCAGCCATTGGAGTTTCCTGGCGGCGATATAGGCACCCTGGCGGTGCATGGCACCTGTAATGACCTGGCCGTTGCGGGGGCCACGCCGCTTTACCTCACGCTGGATGCCTTCATCGAAGAAGGCATGTCGCTTGCGCAACTGGATCGCCTGGTGCAATCCATCGCCCAGGCCGCAGGGGAAACCGGCGTAAGAGTGGTCGCCGGCGACACCAAGGTACTGCCGCGCGGCGAAGGCAGTGGTGTGTATTTCGCCACTTCCGGCGTCGGCGTAAGGCCTTCCGGATTGCAACTGGGTCTCAACCGTATCAAGCCCGGTGACCAACTGCTGGTCAGCGGCCCGGTGGGCGATCACGGCGTTTGCGTCATGCTCGCACGCGAGGAATTTGGCATGCGTGGAGACCTGCAATCCGATGCCGCCGATGTCTTTCCCCTGACACGTGCAATCCGGGAGCTGCCCGGGCTGCACTTCATGCGTGATCCAACTCGCGGTGGCCTGGCTACCGTGTGCCACGAAATTACCCATGCTACCGGCCTGCGCGTCACCCTGGATGGCCCCGCCATCCCGGTCCACGATCCGGTGCAGTCGGTGTGCGAGATGCTCGGTTACGATCCGCTGTTCCTCGCCTGTGAAGGGCGCGTAGTCGCCATTGCAGATGCCGATACAGCCCCCGAGATCCTGCGATGCTGGCGCGAGCTGCCGAATGGCGCCCAAGCCGCGCTGGTCGGGACGGTCGACGACGGACCCAACCGGGTAGAAGTCACGACCGAACTCGGTGGCCGTCGTATCCTGGAAGAACTTCAGGACGACCCCCTGCCCCGCATATGTTGAAGAACAGCTGATGGCAATTGGCCTGCGGATCCGTGGACTTGTACAGGGCGTGGGTTTCCGCCCTACCGTTTGGCACGTCGCGCAAGATCTTGCTCTCAAAGGCGATGTACGCAATGACGGAGATGGCGTCTGGGTACGACTTTGCGATGTCACTCCACTGGAGATTGAACATTTTTGTCAGGCCTTGAGAAAAAGATTGCCGCCGCTCGCACGCATCGATGAGCTTCAGCAAATCGACGATATCGAGGCGTTCAGCTGCGAGGGTTTCGATATTGTCGCCAGCGATGCCACTGCGCCGCTGACAGGCATCGTACCGGATGCAGCAACCTGTCCTGCCTGCGTGCGCGAAATATTCGATCCGAAAAATCGCCGCTATCACTACCCATTTACCAACTGCACGCACTGCGGCCCGCGCCTCAGCATCATTCACGCGATCCCGTATGACCGCCCCAACACCAGCATGTCCGCGTTCCCAATGTGCTCGGAATGCGAGCGTGAGTATCGCGACCCGGCTGACCGTCGCTATCATGCACAGCCCAATGCCTGCAGCACCTGTGGGCCGTCACTTCAGATCGTGGGACCCTGCGCGGACGGAGGAGCCAGCCCCATCGACTGTGCTGTTGACGCCCTGCGTGATGGCAGCATCGTCGCCATCAAAGGCATTGGGGGCTTTCACCTCGCCTGTGATGCGCACAACACCCAGGCTGTAGACACGTTGCGCCAACGTAAGCGCCGCTATGCCAAACCCTTTGCCCTGATGGCACGCGATCTCGAAGTGATCGGTCGCTACTGCGAGGTCTGTGAGACCGCCGCTGAATTGCTCTCCTCACCGGCAGCACCCATCGTGCTGCTACCCTTGCGCAGCGATGCGCCACCACTACCGCCAGGCATTGCACCTGATCATGCAACGCTGGGCGTCATGCTGCCCTATTCGCCAATTCACCACTTGTTGCTCGAGACCTGGGACACCCCACTGGTCATGACCAGCGGCAATCTCAGCGACGAACCACAGTGCATTGACAACAGCGAGGCCGAAAACAAGCTTGGCGCGATCGCGGATCTGACACTGACTCACAACCGCGATATCGTGAACCGGGTCGATGACTCGGTGATTCGCATCATGGGTGGAAAACCGCGTTTCCTGCGTCGAGCACGCGGCTATGCACCAGCGCCGATGCTGCTGCATGAGAGTTTTCACGATGCGCCTGGCGTACTGGCGCTCGGTGGCGAACTTAAGAACACCGTCTGCCTACTCAAGGACGGGCACGCCACGGTATCGCAGCACCTAGGTGACCTCGAAGACGCCTCAACCAGTGACGCCTTCGAGCAAACCATCGCCTTGTACCGGCGATTGTTCGCTTTCGATCCGGACCTGCTGGCAATCGATAAACACCCTGACTACCGCAGCAGCCGATTCGGTCATCAGCTTGCACAAGGCGAGAACCGCAAGCTGGTCGAGGTTCAACATCACCATGCACACATCGCTGCACTCATGGCGGAGGCTGGTCTGCCTGTCGACAGCAAGCCAGTCCTGGGTATCGCGCTGGATGGGCTGGGCTATGGCGAGGACGGCACGTTGTGGGGCGGCGAGTTTCTGCTCGCCGATTTTCGCCACAGCCGGCGGATCGCCCACCTGATGCCGGCACCCATGCCCGGTGCCAGCAAGTCAATTATCGAACCCTGGCGCAACCTCTGGGCGCAACTGCACGCCTGTGACTTGTGGTCAGACCTGTCACGCAGGCATCCAACCCTGCCGATTGTAAGCTACCTGCAGAGTCAGCCCCTGGAGGTGCTGCAACAGATGACGCAGCGCTCGATCAACACCCCCCTGAGCAGCTCGGCCGGACGCCTGTTTGACGCGGTGGCAGCAGCCCTGTGCCTGCACCATGAAAAAGTCTTTCAGGAAGGCCAGGCTGCCATTGCCCTGGAACAACTGGCTTTACAGGCCCCCACGGAAAAGCAGGCCTACAGGATCGGTTGGACGACAGGCAGCGCGCTGTACCAGAGCCACCACGGAGGGCTCTGGCAGGCCTTGTTCGGTGACCTCGCAGCGGGCGTGGAACCAGGACAGATCGCCGCGCGTTTCCATCGAGGACTGGGAGACGCGCTTTGCCAGATGGCAGTTCAGCTTGCCGGGAAACATCACACCGGGACTATCGCGCTCTCGGGTGGTGTGTGGCAGAACCAACTACTGCTGGAACACTGCATGGAGAGGCTGCAATCGGAAGGCCTGGATGTTCTGCACCATGAACAGGTACCAAGTAACGACGGCGGTCTGTCACTGGGACAGGCCGCCATAGCGGCAGCCAGATCGATCTGAGGAATAAGCTGCTGGCGGGCGCCAGGGTGCGCTTCAGCAGGGCTGGCGCCAGCAGGGTGGTGATCACCACCATCAATACAATGGCAGAGAAAACGCTGTCGTCGATAACGCCCAGGCCTTTGCCCAGGGTCGCAAAGATCAACCCCACTTCACCTCGCGGCATCATGCCAATACCAATTGCCAGGCGATTGAGACCTCTACCAGCCACGTAACCTGAAACCACCTTACCTATCACCGCAGCAACCGTGAGTGCCGTGGCAAACAACACCACATCCAGGGAAAGAAAGCTCTCGAGCTTCACCTGCAAACCGATCAGGACGAAAAAAATTGGCACCAGCACCGCTTCCAAGGGCGCCATCAGGTCTTTCACTTTCAGACAGCGATGTTTCGGGTCGTTGTCGTCATGCCAGCGCTTGAAGTAACCGTCGTTGAGAATCAGACCGGCGGCAAAGGCCCCGATAATCGTCGCCAGTCCAACCAGGTTGGCAAACCAGGCCAGACTCATGACAAAGAGGAAAGATACGAAGATCTTGGCCTCACGTACCTCGAAGGCATCCAGCAGATGGATGGCGGCCCGCACAATCGGTGGACCGCCATAGAATGCCGCAACCACAAAAAGAGTTGCCAGGCCGATCGTCTGCATGACTTGAAAGCTGTTGATCTCCCCCGAGACCACGATGCCGGAAACGATGGCGAGGGAAATCAGGCCCAGCACATCGTCCACTATCGCCGCGCCCAGGATGACGCGTGATTCCGGGAGACGCACACAGTCCATCTCCTTGAGCACACGCGCGGTAATGCCGACGCTGGTGGCCCCGAGTGTCGCACCAATGAAAAGCAAGGTGCCCACATCCGCATCGGGAAGCAGTGCCCAGGTCGCGAGTAAACCGAGCGCGAATGGTGCGACCATCCCGAGCACAGCCACCTTGATGGAAGGGGACCCGGCTTCACGCATTTCTTCCACGCTGCTCTCCAGGCCCACGAGGAACAGCAGGAAAATCACCCCATAGCGGGAAAAGATATCAACGGCATGGGCCACCGCGAAAAGTTCGCCACCCCACTCACCGGTGATTACTGCGAGCAGCTTTTCTGCCTCATCAGGGTTGCTGATCCGTTGATAGACGGCCTGCCGGAGATCCTCTCCCTGCAACGACATATTGACGACGTCGAAGAGTGCGGTGCCTTCACGTAAAACAAGAATGAAATCTCCGCCCAGGGCGTAAATCAGGTTGCCCAGAAAAATACCCATGACCAGTTCACCCAACACCGTTGGCTGGCGAAACAAGCGCGCCAGGTAGCGTCCGGCGATCGCGAAGAACAAAACGCCGGTGACCCCGAGCAGAACCGGGGCTATGGGGTCACTGTGCGTTGCACCACCAGCCAATACCGGGGTGACGGACATCAAGCCCAGGAGCAACAACATCAAGACAGGAAATTTATTCACCTGGGAGAATCCGGCTTTTTGAATTCACGTTTAATGTGGGCGGCGATCTTGTTGACCTCCCCCGCCGATAAATCATCGAACACTGGCATACGGGTATCGTCACCACGTGGCCTTCGATGCCCTCGCATGATGGACCGAAGCCTGGTGACTGAATAGCTACGGTCCTGCAGTGCAGGCACCCCCTTGAGGAACTTGCCGTTTCCATCCGTGCCATGACACCCGGCGCAGTAGTAATCGAACAACTGCGCACCATTTCGCAGCTCCGGCTTTTCACAGCCTGACATAAAGCACAGCAAACAAGCACCAGCCAACAGGCTGCCTTTCATGAATCCCCCCGAGCCCGCAAAATGAAAAAGACGCTGCTTCAAAGACTAGCACCCACGTTGCCGAAAAATGTTTATCCAGGTCATCTGTTTGCGCCTCCCCCGGGAAGATTTCCCGCTATCGCCCTAACGGCAGTTGTTATAGAGTTAAACCAAAAATCATATTCTGCCGCTGTTTCCCACTTTCCCTGGTACCCATAGCCCGTTGCCAATGCGCCAGATGAACAAGTCTCTTCTTTGTTTCCGATCCCCATGTCCGCCAGTCGGAAACCGGGCATCAATGCGCGTGTCACATCTCTGACTTAAGGATCCGCCGATATGAAACCCATGATCGCTATCGTTTTCGTTTCCATGCTGTTTGCAAGCCACAGCTTTGCAGCAACCCAGGGAGCACACGAGCATGGCGTAGCGCAGCTGGACATTGCGCTGGATAAACAGTTTGTGATGCTGCGCCTGGAAAGCCCTGCAGCCAATATTGTCGGGTTTGAGCACCAACCGCGAACTCAGAGCGATCAACAGACATTGCAAAATGCCAAGCGGGTATTTCAACGCCAGCAGGTGTTCCACTTTATTGGTAACAAGCAATGTCAGATGGAAGAAATCAGCATTGAAACCAGTCTTGAAAACAGCCATCACGACGGTCATGCGGATTTCGTTGTCGAATACCGTTTCAGCTGCGCAACCGATCAGATCAGCGGCATTCGCACAGACTTGTTCGAACTTTTTCCCGGCATTGAAAACGTGAGAGTGCAGTTCATCAAGGGCACGCTCCAGGGAGCTTCGCGCCTGACCAGGACCAAGCCAACCGTTGAATTCTGAGGGGATGCAAGACATCCACGATCAACCGCAGCGACGCCTGTCGGTTGCCCCCATGCTGGATTGGACTGACCGCTACTGTCGGTTTTTCCTGCGCCAGATCAGTCGTCACGTCCTGCTCTACACCGAGATGATCACGACCGGCGCCCTGTTGCATCGCGACCCGGCGCAGTTCCTTGACTACGACGCCCAGGAACATCCCCTGGCGCTGCAGCTCGGCGGTAGCGACCCGCAGGAACTGGCCCACTGCACCCGACTTGCTGCACAGTGGGGTTACGACGAGATCAATCTCAATGTCGGTTGCCCCTCCGACCGGGTACAAAACGGCCGCTTTGGCGCCTGCCTGATGGCAGTGCCTGAGCTGGTTGCCGATTGCGTGGCGGC
>Ga0180435_10003244_pt1 | contig 16378 bp, 15 predicted proteins | sample SS_ome_3_FD_132467 | JGI IMG/M metagenome (GOLD analysis project Ga0180435, IMG submission 132467) | Hypersaline lake sediment archaeal communities from the Salton Sea, California, USA - SS_3_S_1 metaG | ecosystem: Environmental > Aquatic > Non-marine Saline and Alkaline > Hypersaline >...
AGAATAAGCCTTGAGCGGACAGCTTTGGCTGGATAGCGCTAAAGCTTCACTTCATGCCCTTCTTTGACATTCTCATATTGGCACGCTTTTTAAGGCCATAGGTGTTGGCTGCTAAGCCAATCTTCAATTTTCGATAAAGTAGATAACAGTATGGTAATATGTCTCGATCAAAAAACGAAAAACGCAATTTTGTTCCCATCGGACAGGTAATTCGTGACATCCTCAATCGGAGCCGCGTGGAAACCGATGCATCCATGATAGGCGTATGGGATATATGGGAAAAGGCCGTGGGGCCGGCCATAGCAGGCAATACGCGACCGGCGGCATTCAAAGGGGATTTGTTGATCGTGCATGCCACCAGTTCAAGTTGGTTACAGCAACTTCGATTCCTGAAAGGGGACATCATTTCAAAGGTGAATCGGCATTTGGGGCAAACCAAAGTGAAGGATATTAAATTTAAAATCGGCCCGCTGGACTGATGCACAACGATTTAACTCACGATACATTTTTTAATGGTAAACTCAGCATCAAGCAAGCGCGCAAGGGGTATCGTTTTTCAATTGATGCGGTCATTCTGGCGAGCAGCCTCCGGCCCAGGCCCCATGAGCGTATTGTTGATTTGGGCACCGGCTGCGGGGTCGTGCCTTTGATGGTGGCCTGGCGTCATCCCCAAACAGTTCTTTTCGGTGTGGAGATTCAGAAAGAACTGGTCGACATAGCACGCCTCAATGTGGTTGAGAATGGCTTGACGGAGACCATTGAAGTTATCTGTGACGATATACGTTCGGTTCGACCGGGCCGGTTTCGCGGGCCGGTCGATTGTGTCGTCAGCAACCCACCTTTTCGTCGTGCCGCATCCGGCCGGATTAACCCGAACGCACAGCGGGCCATTGCCAGGCACGAGATTCAGGTCACCCTGCCGGTTTTAATTCAAACCGCCAGCCGTCTGCTAAGGACAGCGGGTCAATTTATAATCGTTTTCACGTCTGAGCGCTTGGTGGAATTGATCCATGAAATGCGTACCTACCACCTAGAGCCCAAATCAGTTCGTTTTATCCATGCCCGCCCGGATCGTGAATCAAAGATGGTCATGATGACGGGTGTCAAGCGGGGCAAGCCGGGTTTAAGAATAGGAGCTCCTATCTTTGTATACAAGCCGGACGGTAGATATTCGGACGAGGTGGAACGGATGTTTCGTCCTTGAAACCAGAACGATAGTGACGCGAACCGATTGGAGAAAATTATTGCACCTGATTTTAGAAATCATAATATTTTTAGACTGACCATTTGATTCGAACGACATGAGAGCTTGACAGCAGACCGCTAAGGATTATAGATGGAAAACCAGGATTATCACCAAGCAGTGATAATCGACCCTATTTGAAAAAGCGGAGAGGTGGCCGAGTGGCTGAAGGCGCTGGTCTCGAAAACCAGTGAACGTGCAAACGTTCCGAGCGTTCGAATCGCTCTCTCTCCGCCAATAGTAAATCGCCAGGCGGTTTTTTGTAAACTTAATCATTGATGAATTTGTAAAAAGTCTGTAATACACGGTTTTCTAAAAAGTTCAAACATACGGAGAGATGTCCGAGCTGGCTGAAGGAGCACGACTGGAAATCGTGTGTGCTGTCAAAAGCGGCACCGAGGGTTCGAATCCCTCTCTCTCCGCCATTTTTTAGAGGTTTTCCCACCCATGTCTTACGTGGTTCTGGCTCGAAAATACCGTCCGCAATCATTTGACCAAGTCGTGGCCCAAGGGCATGTAACCCAGACGCTGATGAATGCGGTTGCGTCCGACCGTTTGGCCCATGCGATTCTGTTTGCGGGTCCCAGAGGCACAGGCAAGACCACGATTGCCAGAATCCTGGCCAAATCCATGAATTGTCGACGAGGACCATCGCCAACGCCCTGCAATGCATGCCAATCCTGTTTAGAAATCACGGCCGGCAGTGCAGCCGATGTTTTCGAAATCGATGGCGCCTCCAACAATGGTGTGGAACAGGTCCGCGAGATCCGTGAAAATATTAAGTATATGCCCGTGCGCAGTGCCTTTAAGATTTATGTTATCGATGAAGTGCATATGCTGAGCACGGCAGCTTTCAATGCCTTGTTGAAAACCTTAGAAGAGCCGCCGGCGCATGTAATATTTTTATTCGCCACCACAGAACCCAGGAAAATTCCGGTTACGATTCTATCACGCTGTCAGCGATATGATCTGAAACGTATTGACGCTGCAGCCATTAACGAATCGTTGGCAGTGATATGCCAAAAGGAAAAGATCGATATCGAGTCACAAAGCCTGGCCCTAATTGCCCGGGAGGCCGACGGCAGCATGCGCGATGCCCTCAGTTTGCTCGATCAGGCGACGGCCGGATCGGACAGCCTGCAAACGCATGCCCAGATTCTTGAGGTACTGGGTGTGGCTGATCGGCAGATTGTTTTCGACTTGGCCGATGCCGTATTTAGGGGCGATGCCGTGCGGATTTTGGATCTCATCGATCGCGTCTACCAATCCGGTCTGAATATTCCCGATTTGTATACCCGTTTCATTGAGCATATGCGAAATTTGTTGGTGTGGAAATTGAGTCCCGACTATAAGGGTCTGGTGGAGCTGTCCGACCCGGAATTAGACATTATCAAACAGCAAGCTGAACCGGCATCGCCCTTACACCTTCATCAAATTTTGGAGGTTCTATTCAATGCGGAACAGCATCTAAAATATTCGGCCCAGCCTCGAATGGCCTTTGAAGTGGTGATGATAAAACTACTCAATATACGCCCGGCGCTACCCATCGAGGATCTGATCAACAAGATAGACGGTCTTCAAAAACAGTTCTCCTCCGGGCAAGGGCCAGAATTCACAACAGATGAACAGCGCCTTGAATCCGCGGATTCGGAAGAATCTGTAACGCGTTCGGCAGAGGAGAGTAAAACCTCCGCCCAAATGGAATCCGAATCGCCGAAAAACACGCATGCGCCGCCTCAAAAAGATGAAGATGCCTGGCAGGCTATACTGGGCATAATCTCGGAGCGCTACCCGTCGCTGGCACCCAATCTGAACCATTCCAAGATTATCAGTCAAGCTGAGGACCGAATTGAAATTGAGGTCAACGGTAGTGGATTTAATTACCAGCGGATGCGCACAACTGAGAATATTAAAGTTCTTGAAGAAATTGCCGGAACATTTTTCGGTCGGCGCATGACGGTTGTGGTTCACCCGGGTACCAATAAAGCGACACTACCCCAAAAGGATAAAATTGCGGCAGCAAACCGAGTGAAACAAGATTTGCTGCACCACCCATTGGTGGCTGACGCCATCGAGATTTTTAATGGTAAGCTGGTCGATATCAAAACCGGATAATCCCAAAACGCTGAGTTGGAAATTGTCCAGGGATTATGAGAGGCAGTGTCTTACAGGTATATAATGACAGTAGGGTACAAGCATTTTAACATCATCTGATATCACCCAAATCGAAATCGTCATCGGGATCGAAACCGATTCCCCACAAGCTCGCCAATCGACCCCGATAGCGATTTCGATTTCGATGGTTGCGGCTTGCCCACGTTAGGAGGACGACATATGAAAGGTATGGGTAAAATGATGAAACAGGCTCAGCAATTGCAGTCAAAAATGCTGAGAATGCAGGATGAACTTGCTGACAAAACCGTAGAGGCCAGCGCCGGCGGCGGGATGGTTCGTGTGGTGGCCAACGGCAAACAGCAGGTCGTTTCGCTGGAAATCAATCACGAAGTCGTTGATCCGGAGGACGTGGATATGCTCCAGGACCTTGTGCTTGCAGCCGTCAATGATGCCCTGACCCGCTCACAGGAAATGGTGTCCAGCGAAATGAGTAAGCTCACAGGGGGGATGAATATACCCGGTTTAGTTTGAATGGATTTTCTATATTTGCCTAGTGGTTTTTTCGGGCTTATTTATTAATGTCATCTGAAGGGTTCCAGGGGTCCATGATTCGAGGGGAAATAGCCCAACACCGAACATTCAACATCGAATTGTATGTGATCGGCTGTTAGTTGACGGCTCCTTCGGTGTTCAATGTTGATGTACTCGTAAAAAGTCAAAATTCTCGAATTTAAAATATCTAACCTGTCGAAATTATTATGAATGAAGTTTAAATAGTGTCAATTTTGGGACTTTTTACGAGTCTATCAATGTTGGGCGTTGGATGTTCGCTGTTAAAGTATTCGTCATTTGAACCCTTGAGCCCTAGATGTTTTGATAGGAAATTATCAACAATGCGGCACAAGATAGCTGTGAAATAGTATACGGAAAATAGAAAACATGTCCCACTACCCCCCATCCATATTAAATTTGATCAAGCATCTGGCGCGATTCCCAGGCATCGGTGAAAAGACGGCCGAACGTTTGGCCATGCATATCCTCAAAATGTCGCGTAGTGATGCCGAACAGTTAGCCCATAGCATCATGGCGCTGAAAGAAAGTATCCAACTCTGCTCCATGTGTTTTGCACTAAGCGATTCAAAGATTTGTAAAATCTGCAACGATGCCGGTAGAGACAGTACCACCCTATGTGTGGTGGAACAGCCGGGCGATATGGCTTCCATCGAAAGATCAGGTGCTTTCCGGGGATTGTACCATATTCTGCAGGGTGTGCTTTCACCCATGAACAACATCGGACCGGATGAAATTCGTTTCAGGGAGCTTATTGAACGTATAAGATCGGGGCAGGTCAGGGAGGTCGTATTGGCGACAAGCACAAGCGTCGAAGGGGAAGCCACGGCCAACTTTATCGCTGACAGGCTGGCTCAGTTTGAGGTTAAGGTCACACGCATCGCCTCAGGAGTCCCCATTGGTGGCGATCTCAAGTATGTGGACCAGGTTACGCTGCAACGGGCAATGGAGAGCCGCCATGCGCTCTAAGCCGACCCAATCCGGACGCGAAACAGGTGACGGTATTTTTTCCTGCCGGCAATGTGGTGACTGCTGTCAGGGTTACGGCGGCACATATGTTACCGACGCGGACATCCAGCGTATCGCTGCCTATATGAATGTCGAACCGCAGGTTTTTTACCGGCGGTTTTGCCAGAAATCGGGCGATCGGCCGGTGCTGGTCCAGGGTGAAAATGGCTTCTGCGTTTTTTACCAAGACGGTTGTTCGATTCATGCGGTGAAGCCAAAAATGTGCCGTGATTGGCCCTACATTCAAAATCTGCAAGTGGATTTTGCGAATTGGCAAGCCATGGCTTCCATGTGCCCGGGTATCAATAAACATGCCTCGGCCAACGCAGTCAGGGAAAGGGTTAAGGCCATACAGTCTAAAACCAAATCATGACGATATCTTGCAAAGCAATACCAACACATGGGTTGAATATAAGTATGCTATCCTTAAATTAGCTTCCTGGCAAAATCTTGACATAATTATGGAATTATGACATCATTGAAAGGTTGTTTCGAACACTTCTACAGCTAGCTACTATGGAGATTGGGTCATGAAATCCATCATCTGTTTTTTGGTATCGATTCTATGTTTGTCCTGCGTTTCGCTTGATCCTTCCTTTGCAACATCAAATCAGACTCAGGCCCCACAAGACCAAAAGCCCGATCCTATTTATCTGGCAGCGGCTCCTGTAAATGCCAGCGCCGAAGGTGTGGGCGTGATTGTTAATAACAATACGGCTCTGGCAAGGGATCAAGCTATTCAGGATGGATTGAGACTGGTGGTAGAGCAGGCGGCCGGCACTATGGTGTCCTCCGAAACCTTGGTACAGAATTATGAAGTTCTGCGGGACCAGGTTTACTCCCAAAGTCAGGGTTATATTCGCCATTATGACGTCACCAATGAAACCACCGAAGGCAATCTTTACCGTGTGACTATTCAGGCTTATGTATCCATGGGAAATTTGAAAAACGACCTGGCGGCTCTGGGCCTGATTATGGCCCGAAAAAGCATGCCCCGGGTCATGATCATGGTGGCCGAGCAAAATGTTGGCATGCACTACTACAGTTACTGGTGGGGCGTCAAGGCCGGCACGGCCGACCTGACCATTACTGAAAACGTACTCATGCAAAAATTAACCAGTAAGGGATTTCATATCGTCGATCATGCTGTGGCAGCCAAAACACTAAGCATCAAAGATCCCTATAAGATCGAGTCCCTCAATAACGATGCTGTCCAGAGTATTGGGAACCTATATGATGCCGAAGTGGTTATATACGGCAAGGCGCTGGCCAAACTGGCGGGTTCGGTCATGGGATCCAGCATGAAATCGGCGCAAGCAGATGTTTCCTTGCGGGCAGTAAATACCGACACTGGCCAGGTAATTGCCTCGGCCACGCACCATGCTGCAGCGGTTCATCCCAGCGAAGTTACAGCCGGAGCAGAAGCATTAAAGCTAGCCACCGAAGCCATTAGCGACCAGCTATTGGATCAAGTTGTTAAACGCTGGTCCCAGGATCTGAGCAGCGGTAGCCTGATTCGATTGGAGATATCGAATATTCCATCCTATAATCATTTGGTAAAATTTAAAGAGACGCTGCAGCAGCGTATTCGGGGTGTTAAAGGCCTGTATCAACGTGACTTTGATGCCGGCCAGGCCACGCTGGACATTGATGTGCCGTCGACTTCCCAGCAATTGGCGGATGAATTGGCGGGTATCGACTATGGCGGATTTCGGGTCGACATTACCGGTCTGACCCAAAATACAATCCGTCTATCGATTAAATAACCATATTTTAACATAGAGTTGATTGCGAGACGGTTGCTCAAAAAATTTCGGAGGATAAAATGAAAAACTACCGAGTGTGGATGCTGCTTTTCTTGGTACTGGTACTGCTGGCTGGCTGTGCCGGCATGCCGAGTTATGCACCATCGCCTGATCCCACCAATCCCATTAAGCGACTGGCGATTCTACCGCTCAAAAATGATACGACCGATGTGGATGCACCGACTTTTGTTCGCGAGAAATTGGCGCCAGCTTTCCAAAAACGTTTCTACAATGTGCAGCCGTTAGCAGAAACAGATCAAATTCTAAGGGATCAGTTGGGCATTACCCTGGGTGGGCAGCTTGAAATGGCCTCGGTGGCAGAACTGCGAGAGGCGCTCCAGGTGGAAGGCCTCCTTTATGGTACGCTGATGGATTATGGGGAGGTCACCACCGGTTTGGTCAACATGCGCAAGGTCCGCGGTAAATTTAAGATTGTAGACACCGAAACCAATATGGTTTTTTGGGAAAATGGCATCGGTGTTCGCAGCCAGGATACTTCCGGCGGCCTGCTGGGAAGCTTATCCGGTGCCGTGGCCAGCTCTGGCGGTGACGATTCGGTTCCCTGGGTAACCATTGAAAGCTCATCCAGCAACAACAGCGTTTTAGAAGGTCTGGCAGCCGGGCTGACCAAAAAGTTGGTCTCAAAAGCAATGGGTGTGCACTTGGAAAGAGAAACCAACGAAATGATTTGGCGGCTTGTGCAGAATCTGCCTTGGGGGCCGGGCGAGGTGGCTGCAACTTACCTTGTAGCAGCAGCACCCAAAGTGCCCATGATGCCCAAGATAGAAATGCCGCCGCCGCCCGCCATCGGGCACATGAATTATGGGGATCGGGATTTCAAGGCAGTGATGGTTTCCAGTACATATGATAAAACGAACCAGCGCGAAATTACCTTTGAGATACCCATTGCCAAAGCTGGAGAAAAGTTCCGTATGGAGATCGATTACGCTAAAATGACAGGTGCCGCGGGTATGCCGACCGGCATGAGTGATGTGGTCATGATTCATCGCAATGATGAGCGGCGGACGTATTCACTCTATACCAATAAAAAGAAATACATGATCAGTGAAGAAACCGATGATGGCTATATCGAGGAACCGGATATGGAAAAGAAATTCATCGGCAATGAAACTATCGATGGGCATCCGACCGAGAAGTACGAAGTTATGGTGAGCTATGAAGGGCAGGACACCCAAACCGGCTATATATGGAATGCCACCGACCTGGGCGGTATGACCATTCGCAGCGAATTTGACAACCAGGCGGTTCGGGTCACGTCTACCCTGACCCAGATCGTCATGGGAACGCCGTCAGCTGACCTTTTTGACATCCCCATGGATTATACTGAAACAGATAATTTCATGGAAATTCTAGCGGAATAACTTTTCAATTTAATAGGAGGCAATCATGATGAAGGTGAGAAACATCTATTTATTGGGGTCATTGCTGCTCATGGCCGCAGTGCTGGTATTCAACGGGTGTGCAGCAAAAACGAGTGGTGCGGTGCGGGATGATTCCTCCCTGACCGGTGTTTCCGATCAGCTAGCGCCTACCGGGGACTACACCGGTCCCAAACTGCGCGTCGGGGTGGTTAATTTTCAGAACAAAACCCCTTCAAAACGGATCGGGATCGGTGAAGCCGCGGCAGATATTCTGGGAACGATTCTGCAAAAGACCCAGCGCTTTATCATCATTCCCCAGCAAGATATTGCCTCAATTTTGGATCAACAGGCTTTGGGCGCATCCGGCGCCATCGATCCGGCCACGGCTGCAAAAATGGGCAAGATCTTGGGATTAAATGCCATGGTGACCGGTGCGATTACGGCTTATTCAGAAGCTGAAGAAGGATCCGATTACCTGGTTTACAAAAAGAAAAAACAGATCGCCCGCGTGACGGTTGATTACCGGATTGTGGATACGACCACAGGCATCCAGATTGCAGCGGACTCCGGCCAGGGGGTCTATGAGAAGGAAACCGGTGGGGCCCTGGGATTGGGATCCAAAGCCAGCTACGATTCGGATTTAAGGGACGGCGCGCTGCGGGACGCATTGACCAAGGCCATGGTCAATATGTTGCAGCAATTCGAACGTCAGGAATGGAGTGGTCGTATTGCCGACATCAAAGGCCGCACCGTCTATTTAAATGCCGGACAAAAAACCGGGTTGAAGGTTGGCGACATGCTGATGGTTCAGGAGCTGGGTGAAGAGATAATTGATCCGCAGACCAATGTGTCATTAGGAAGGGCGCCCGGACCAATCAAGGGCGAGCTCATGATAACCGGCTTTTTTGGCAATGACGGATCAGTCGCCACGATAAAATCAGGCACCGGTTTTCGGCAAAATGATATTGTAAAGTATAAATAAGAGCGGCCTTAAGCTATCAGCAATAAGCCGTCAGCTGCTACAGGCTTATCGCTGATAGCTGGAAGCTGTTTGAGTGCAGTATCAGAAAATAAGGCCCAATGGATCACGAATTCGCATCATGTGTGCGCTATCCGTGTTCCATTGGGCCCTTGTTATTTAAGGTATATGAACATCGAACATTCAACATTCAAGAGGAGTCAGGAGACAGAATAACATTTTGTTCCAAAATGTTATATGGAGCGGCGTCGCCGCAAAATAAATCGTTTGCGTTGTCGTTTACTGATGGCTGACGGCCTAGACTGGATCCCCCTTCGACTGCGCTCAGGGTGGTGAGCCTGTCGAACCACGGGTCAAGCCCGGGATGACGGGAAGGGTAAAAGGTGGTTGCTGCTGTAGTAAAACTCTTAAAAAGTGACAACTTTCGACCAGGACTTGACCGAGACAAGTGTTGGACGTTGGATGTTCGATGTTCATTTTGAGGCCAATAAGAAAGGCTGTTTTAAGCCAAAATAGTGACAATTTTTTATCTGGACTTGACTGCCGTCACTGCTACCAGAAAAAACTTGTTCCCACGGAGAAGGGGGTCGGGGATGACAACCGTAGACAGCTGGGCTGACAGGATACTGGATGCTTGATGTTAGAATGCTGTGATACGCAACGCGACTCCCGTAACCCGCAACTATTTCTTTGGATGAATTCTGTTTCCTGGCTTTGAATCTATCGATGTTGGGCGTTCGATGTTCAGGCTCGTGATTCTAAATGTTCATCCGCAGGTGGTTCAGCCGGACGGTGCCGCACCACTATGTCGCGCTTGGGGTAGGGAATTTCGATTTGGTGGCGGTCAAAGGCATCCTTGACCTGATCGGTAACTTCCGAAATGGTATGTATACGTTTGCGGGCGTCCTTTATCCATACCCGCAGTTGAAGATCCACGGAGGACTCGCCGAAGGCCCGAACCACGACCTTGGGCTGGGGATCTTTGGCGATCCATTCGATTTGATCGGCAACATCAAGAATGATCTGCTTGGCTTTGGCGATGTCGGCATCATAGCTGATACCGATATTGATACGCACGCGAATCATCGCAGAGATAATCGTGTAGTTGATGATATCGCGTTTCATGATTTCGTTGTTGGGTATGATGATGACAATGTTGTCGGTGGTTTTGATTTTGGTGGCGCGGATGCCGATATCGATAACATCCCCCCACGTAGCGCTGCCGGTGGGTGCCGTCCAAACCTCGATGCGATCCCCAACTTCGAATGGCCGATCAATAATCAGCAAGATACCTGCAATCAGGTTAGATAAGGTGTCCTTGGCTGCAAATCCGATAGCAATACCCAATATACCTGCACCGGCGACAAAAGGCATGACATTGATACCAACCAGGTCGAGCGCTAAAATAATGGCCACGACATAGATGATCACACCGGCAAACCGATTTAAAAGATCAAATATGACATCGTCCACCTGGGTTTCTGTTTTGTCAATCAGGCGATTCTCAATCGTTTTCAGAATGGCAGTGGTGATACGGGTTGCCGGAGCGGCCAAAGTTACCACCAACAGCGCCTGCAAACCGGATGGCAGAATGGGGATGCGAAATAGTTGAGAAATGTATATGGCCGTCCCGAAAATAAGCAGCAGGTTAAGGGCTTTGCCCAATGATCGGAATATGATCTGATTGTCCCGAATGATATCAATCTGCTGGCCTTTTTTTTGCAGGGAGACCAGTAGAATTTTCATTACAAACCAGATCAGGGAGGCCAGTAAAATTGCCACCAATGCTTTGGTCAGGATAGCGGCCAGTGAGTTGGGATCACCGGCTAAATTATCGATCGTTTGCTGTAATTTGTTCCAATATTCCATGGATGCTGTTTTTCCAAGAGTTTGCGTTCAAGCGAGAGAATTCACAGGAATTGATATCTTTATGATATGATTGCATTAAATTCCAAATCGCAACTACCAATCAACAAATAAAATCCAAAATCCAAATTCCAATAACACAAACTGTGATCCGTTGGGTACGGTCCAGTTGTTGCTATGAGGTGCATACTTCGGCGAAACCAATCTGTTTGAATATTGTAATTTGGAATTTGTTTGGTGCTTGGATTTTGTTGTTTGTGATTCTAGTATCTTGCTCGATGTAAATCAATTTTAAATTTGAATTCCCCGCTGCTTGCTGCAGGGATAGGGATTTTAGTCTTTCGTATTGGAGCGACACCGTCGCGTTTCATAAAATCGTGGAACAGGATTTTATTATATTATGAATACTAGCCAGCGTAACCGAGTCCGGCCTTGATATATTCCCGGTTCAGACGCGCGATGTTGACGATCGAAATTTCCTTGGGACAATCGGCCTCGCATTCGCGCTCATTGGAGCAATTTCCGAAACAGAGCTGATCCATGGCCTGAAGCATGGCTTGCACACGGATGGGGGCTTCGGGGCGACCCTGGGGCAGCAGCGCCAGATGGCTGACTTTGGCACTCACAAAGAGCATGGCGGAGGCATTCGGACAGGCGGCCACACAGGCACCACAGCCGATACAGGCGGCAGCATCCATAGCTTTCTCGGCCACATCCTGAGGTATTAGAATGGTATTGGCATCCTGGGCACCACCAGTATTGGCAGATATATAACCGCCGGCCTGAATGATCTTGTCAAAGGGACTACGGTCCACCACCAGATCTTTGATTACTTTGAAAGCGCGGGCGCGGAATGGCTCTATAAAAATAGTATCGCCATCGGCAAAGTGGCGCATGTGCAATTGGCATAAAGTGGTGGATTTTTCAGGTCCATGGGCGCGGCCGTTGACCACACAACCGCATTGTCCACAAATACCTTCACGACAGTCATAATCAAATGCAACCGGCTCTTTGCCTTCAAGGGTGAGACGTTCATTAACGACATCGAGCATTTCCAGAAAGGACATGTCCGTGGAGATACCATCCGCGGAATATGTTTCCATCCGGCCTTTGGTATCGGGGCCTTCCTGGCGCCATATTTTTAAAGTCAGACGGATATCTTTGGTCACTTGTAACTCCTTTGGCTTAATTTGACATTTTCAAAGATCAGCGGCTCTTTATGCATTTGGGGATCTGAATTCGGCCCTTTGTATTCCCAGGCAGATACATGGCAGTAATCATCATCATTTCTAAGGGCTTCATTGTCCGCGGTTTGAAAGGCCTCGTTAAAATGCCCGCCACATGACTCTTGCCGTTCCAAAGCGTCCAGAATCATCAGTTCACCGAACTCCAGAAAATCAGCGACACGCCCGGCTTTTTCAAGACTCTGATTGAAGTCTTCATCCCGGCCGGGAACGATGACATTTTCCCAAAACTCTGATCGCAGGGTCTGAATTTTGGTGCGGGCCTCTTCGAGGCCGGCATTGTTGCGCGACATACCGCAGTAGTCCCACATAATCTGCCCCAGAGCCCGGTGGAAGTCGTCGACGGTCCGCTTGCCGTTTACGGCCATGAGCTTGCCGATGAATTCATTTACATGGCTCTCTGCTTCGCCAAAGCTGGAATGATTTTCGTCGACGGTCTCCAATTCTGAGCCAGCCAGATAGCCGCCGATGGTGTAAGGGATTATGAAGTAGCCATCCGCAAGTCCCTGCATAAGAGCACTGGCACCCAGGCGATTGGCGCCGTGATCTGAAAAGTTGGCTTCGCCCGCAACAAAAAGTCCCGGTATGGTACTCATGAGATTATAATCAACCCACAGCCCTCCCATGGTGTAATGCACCGCAGGATAAATCATCATGGGTGTCTCATAGGGATTGTCGGCGGTTATTTTTTCATACATTTGAAAGAGATTGCCGTACTTCTTCTCGATCACATCGCGACCATCCCGCTCGATGGCGTCCTTAAAATCGAGGTAAACCGCCAATCCGGTTTCGCCCACACCTTTGCCTTGATCACACTGCTCCTTGGAATTGCGGGAGGCAACGTCCCGGGGTACCAGATTACCGAAACTGGGGTATTTATTCTCCAGATAGTATTCACGTTCGGATTCGGGAATATCCTGTGGTGGTCGCTGATCGCCCGGTTTCTTGGGAATCCACACTCGGCCGTCGTTACGCAAGCTCTCGCTCATCAAGGTCAGCTTGGATTGATAGGTGCCGTGGACCGGGATACAGGTCGGATGGATCTGGGTAAAGCAAGGATTAGCAAAACAGGCTCCCTTCTTATAAGCCCGAAAGGTTGCCGAAACATTGCAGGCCATGGCATTGGTTGACAGGTAATATACATTGCCATAGCCGCCCGTGCACAGTACTACAGCATGCCCGGCGTGCCTTTCAATCTTTCCGTTAACCAGGTTGCGGGTGACGATACCGCGAGCCTGCCCGTTGGCAAGGACGATATCCAATAGTTCGCGCCGCGGATACATCTCTACGTTTTTGGCGGCAACCTGACGCATGAGGGCGCTATAGGCTCCCAGCAAAAGCTGTTGACCGGTTTGGCCCCGCGCATAGAAGGTCCGCGATACCTGGGCGCCGCCAAAAGATCGATTGGCCAGCAAACCACCGTAGTCGCGGGCAAAGGGAACCCCTTGGGCCACACATTGGTCGATAATGTTGTTACTGATTTGAGCCAACCGATAGACATTCGCTTCTCTGGCCCGAAAATCACCACCTTTAATGGTGTCATAAAAAAGCCGCCAAATGCTGTCGCCTTCATTCTGATAATTTTTGGCTGCGTTGATACCGCCTTGGGCAGCAATACTGTGGGCCCTGCGGGGTGAATCCTGAATGCAAAAACTTTTGACATGGTAGCCCAGCTCCGCCAAAGATGCGGCGGCCGAGCCGCCTGCCAGGCCGGTACCAACTACGATGATGGTATATTTTCTTTTGTTGGCCGGATTGACCAGCTTGAGATCAAATCGGTGCTTATCCCATTTGTCGGCCAGGGGGCCGCTGGGAATGTGGGCATCCAAGTGCATAGTGTTCCTCCTTATCCCGAAATGGTAATATATACCGGGAGATAGCCAAATCCAAACCCGAAAATTATGCTTATGACGATGCTGGCTCCCATGATTAGGGGCATGTACTTGGGATGGTTGGCACCCAAGGTCTGGAACAGGCTCCAGAAGCCGTGGCGGATGTGCAGCGCCAGAATTATCATGGCCGCCACATACAATATGACATACACGATACTTTCAAAGGCGCCCGTCACGATTTCATAGATCGTCGTGGTTGATTTGTCGACAAAATGAAAGTTCAACAGGTGGAAAATAACGAATACCAAAATCAGAAAACCGGTGTAGGGCATGGTGGCCGAGCTGTTGGTGCGACCTCCGGCTCTTTTGTTCATGACATAACGTTCTGGTCGGGCATTGAGATTCTGAAAAAATAACAATGTGCCGGTTACAACATGGACAAGCGCCAGGAAAAGGAGCCCCCATTCGGCGATAGTGAGAATCGGGCCGAGTCCGTGCAGGTGTTCGGCATAGCTGTTAAACATCTCTTTGCCGCCAAATAGCGTCAAATTGCCTGCCAAATGGACGACCAGAAACATAAGAAAACATGAGCCCGTCACAGCCATCAACAGCTTTTTTCCCACCGATGATCCGATGAATTGTCCAATCCAGTGCATGATTGCCTCCAATAAATGGTTCTAGCACAAAAGGTAATTTTCTATTTTTTTATCCATTATCTGTCAACATAATTCTTGAACCACCAGGCATCCCAATCCGTTTGAATAACAGCTTCGGCCATCTGCTTTCCGGTATCGGTTTGCAGTCGATTTAAGACATGGGGCAGCCATTTACGGGGGGAATTGAAGCCAATGTCACCAAGGGTCTTGAGCTCCAGAATCAAAGAAATTTGATCGGCATCTTTGGCCAGAAGGGCTTCCCGGGAAGAGTTGCCGTTGAATTCTTGAACCAGATCAGTGACTTCCGATCCGATATCGCTTTCGGCAGCCATATCCTCCAGGGCAGCTGTTTCATCTGCCTCGACATACAGTTTTTGCAGGTAATTGATATCTCCCATACGAGATTCGGGCAGATCATGCACCAGACAAATGCTCAGGAGTCGTAATGCATCAATGTCCGGTTCGATTTTGGACATAACCCAGGCGATAAATAGGGTGCTGTAGGTATGCTCGGCAACGGATTCTCGTCCGGCACCCAAAAAGTTAAATCCGGATCTGGGGGTTCGTTTCAGATGGGCGGCTTCGAACAACAGGTTGGCGATGGATTGCATTCAATTCTCCTCCCTTTCTTAAATGGCTTGACACGCGGACAGGCCTCATATAAAAGGTTATAGATTTATAATTATTTTTAATTAATGTTAATTATGGACCTCTAAATTGTAAGGTGAACAAACGATGCAACAGATTAATTTGATTCACATGGTCAGCAATGCCGGTTTGATGGTTCAATTTGTACTGCTGCTGCTGCTCTTTTTTTCAATAACTTCCTGGGCTATAATATTAATTAAATATCGCTATATCAAGAGGGCCTATCGTGAATCAGCAGCTTTTACGGAGCTGTTCTGGAAAAGTCGGGATCTGTCCAATGCCTATCGCCAAGCCAAGGAGTTACAAGGTAGCCCTATCGCCCGTATTTTCAGGATCGGATATGTGGAGTTGAAAAAGATTAGCCAGGGCAGCGTGGCTGAAGGGGAAGATGCCCAGGATCAGGCCCGCAGGATGAGTACCCGCTTTGCTGGTATGGACAATATCAAGCGGTCTTTGCGCCGGGCGATCAACACGGAAACAACCCGTATGACGCAAATGGTGCCTTTTTTGGCGACCACCGGCAATACAACGCCCTTTATTGGCTTGTTTGGTACGGTTTGGGGAATCATGAATTCATTCCATGGCATCGGGCTCAGGGGCTCAGCCAGCCTGGCAGTTGTGGCACCGGGTATTTCTGAAGCGCTGGTGGCGACGGCAGCGGGATTGGGCGTGGCGATACCAGCGGTTATTTCTTTCAATTATTTCATGCAGAAAATCAAAATTCTGGAATCTGAGTTGCACAGCTTTTCTGCTGATTTTCTCAATATCATCGAACGGGATATCTTGCTGATGGAAAGGAGGCGCTCATGACGCTGAGTGGCAATGACGACCGCTTGATGTCTGAAATTAATGTGACGCCGTTTGTGGATGTCATGTTGGTATTGCTGATTATTTTTATGGTGACCGCGCCGATGATGATCCAGGGTGTCGATGTGTCCTTACCGGAAGCCACTTCGGCACCGATGACTTCGGAGCAAGAGCAACTAACGATAACCATTGATAAAAACAGCCAGGTCTATATCAATGACTA
>Ga0180435_10003246_pt1 | contig 16373 bp, 11 predicted proteins | sample SS_ome_3_FD_132467 | JGI IMG/M metagenome (GOLD analysis project Ga0180435, IMG submission 132467) | Hypersaline lake sediment archaeal communities from the Salton Sea, California, USA - SS_3_S_1 metaG | ecosystem: Environmental > Aquatic > Non-marine Saline and Alkaline > Hypersaline >...
GATACTGGTGATGGGAGACTACACCCTTAAGGAAGATGACCGTATGGTGGAGGAGCGGGAGCCCATCAACATCGACAAGGACAACTTCAACGAGGTGATGAAGGCCCAGAAACTGGATCTGGATTTGACTGTGGAGAACAAACTCTCCGAGGAGCCTGACGAGGAAATGGCCGTCTCTCTCAAGTTTGAAACCATGAAAGACTTTCAGCCCGAGCAGGTCGCCCAAAATACGCCCGAGCTAAAAAAGCTGCTGGAGCTCCGGGAGGCCCTGAATGCGCTGAAAGGACCCATGGGCAACCGGCCGGAGTTCCGCAAGAAGATCCAGGCGCTGATCGGGGACGGCGCCTCCCGGGAAAAAATATTAAAAGAATTGAAAATTGACGAATAAGAAAGGGGGATGGCATGGCTGAAGAACTCGAAAAAGAAGGTGCTGCCACAGGCGAAGAGGTGTCCGAAACGCCTTCCCTGCTGGATGATATTGTCACCGCCACCAAGCTGCAGCCGGCAGACGAGGGCTACGATTTAACCAAAAAAGGCTTGGAGGCCTTTATCGCCCAGCTTGTGGAGCCCGGCCGCAAGGTCGACAAGGTATCCAATGCCCTCATCGATGACATGGTCGCCGAGATCGACAACAAGATGAGCCTGCAGCTGGACGCGATTCTGCACAACGAGGATTTTCAAAAACTGGAGTCGGCCTGGAGTTCATTAAAATACCTGGTGGACAAAACCGACTTCCGGGAAAACATTAAACTGGAGCTGTTGAACGTCAGCAAGCAGGATCTGCTTGACGATTTCGAGGATGCACCCGAGGTGACCAAGTCCGGTCTGTACCGAACGGTCTACACGGCCGAGTTCGGTCAGTTCGGTGGACAGCCCTACGGCAACATGGTGGCCAATTTTGATTTTGGGCCGGGCCCCCAGGATATCAAACTTCTGCAAAACATCGCCAGTGTGGCTTCCATGTCCCACTGTCCCTTTGTGGCCGCTGCCGGTCCGCAGTTTTTCGGCATCGACGACTTCAACGAATTACCCAAATTGAAGGACTTGGAGTCTATTTTCGAAGGGCCCCAATATGTCAAGTGGCAGTCCTTCCGGGAATCCGACGATGCCCGTAATGTGTCCCTGGCCCTGCCCCGCTTTCTGCTGAGGCTGCCCTACGACCCGGAAAACAATCCGGTCAAGGCTTTCAATTACAAGGAAAATGTGTCCGCCGGCCATGACAAATATTTGTGGGGCAACGCGGCCTTTACTTTTGCCAGCCGGCTGACCGACAGTTTTGCCAAGTACCGCTGGTGCACCAACATTATCGGACCCTTGGGTGGCGGTGCCGTGGAAGATCTGAATGTGCACCAGTTCGAATCCATGGGCGCCGTCCAGACCAAGATTCCCACGGAAGTACTTATCTCTGACCGGCGCGAGTTCGAGCTGGCTGAACAGGGTTTCATGGCCCTGGCCATGCGTAAAGGTAGCGACAACGCCTGCTTTTTTTCGGCCAACTCGGCCCAGAAACCGAAGTTTTTCGGCAACACACCCGAGGGCAAGGAAGCCGAGACCAATTACAAGCTGGGGACGCAATTACCCTACATGTTTGTGGCCAACCGGCTGGCCCATTACCTCAAGGTGATTCAGCGCGAGAACATCGGTTCATGGAAGTCACGTGCTGATTTGGATAAAGAGCTAAACACCTGGATCAGCCAATACATCTCAGACCAGGAAAATCCCAGTGCGGAGACACGCAGCCACAGGCCGTTACGTAAAGCCCAGATTACGGTGGAGGATGTGGAGGGCGATCCCGGATGGTACAAGGTCGGCATGAAGGTGGTGCCGCATTTCAAATACATGGGCGCCTACTTTACCCTGTCCCTGGTAGGTAAGTTGGATAAGGATTAGTTACTCGGTTCTCGAATCGGGAATTATAGATAAAAAGCATTATCGACTTATTCTAATGTCTATTTCAATCAAAGAAAGGAGGTGGCCGGAAGAATCCTTTTTAACGCCCAAATTTTGCATTTAGCGTAGAAGAGTCTCGTTGACTAGCACAGGCGAATTAAACCGAAACAATCAAATAAGGAGGTTGTCATGCCAGTAGCCGCTTGGATGTATGTAAATGGAGAAAAGCAGGGGGATATTTCTGCTGGAGCAGGGAGTGCTGACAGCATCGGTACCCTGACCAAGAAGGGACACGAAGATGAAATTCTGGTGTGGGCGTGGGACCATGCTGTTACACAGCCCACGGATAAGGCCAGTGGAGGGTCTTCCGGGACGAGGCTTCACAGTCCAGTTACAATTACCAAACAGTTCGATAAATCTTCGCCATTGTTATATCAGGCCCTTTGCACAGGAGAAGCCCTGCCCAGTGTGGTGGTAACCTTCTACAGGATTGAAGGTGCTGCAGAAGTAAAATACTTTACCATCACATTGGAGAATGCAAAAGTGACTGAAGTCAGATCCTGGATGCCAAATTTTCAGGATGAAGCTCTGGCTCATCTTCAGCAAATGGAGGATGTCCAGTTTCGGTACACCAAAATTATGTGGGAGAATCTGAAAACAAATACTCAGTCTGAAGATGACTGGCGTGCTGAGGGCTAAGAGCTGCGGTCTTGTGTGTATGTGAGTATCATTCAATGGAGAAAATTAAACGGTATTCAACGCCAATACAATCAGAGCGCTGTTGAATTGCACAGGTTGTCTGGATCAGGATGAGAGAAGAACGACTATTAGAGCGGATTCGGTTTCAGGAAAAAGATCCCCGCCGAAGCGCCACCGAGGATCCCAAAAAGGTCATCGGTTCGGTGCTCAGGCATCTGCAGTTGATCCTGAACACCCGGCGGGGAGATGTACCCATTGCAGCGGATTACGGGATCCCGGATTTTACGGATTTTCGCAATAGCTATCCTTTTTCCCTGCGCGATTTTGAACGCTCCATCTGCAAGACCGTCGAAAAATACGAGCCCCGGCTCAAAAACCCCCGGGTGAAATTTATTCCCCTGGAGGAGGACCGGCTGTCGTTGAGCTTCAAGATTCTGGGACGGCTCTATATCGGGGATGAACCGGTCACATTTGAAAGTGAGCTGGGTGCCGATGGGAAGATCAAGGTCAAGCGCTAAGAAGTAATCTAGGATTCAAGGAAAAAAGGACAGGATCCAAGGGGCCAAGGATTCCAGGGGTCGAGTGAATCCACTCGCAGATAGGAATTGGTGTCCCGGGATTGGAAGGCGGTCCAATATTCCCCTATTGTCTTGACGAGGCTTAAAAAGTAGGGCTGAAGTTCTCGAACTACAATAGAAGTAAAGTAAGGAAGAAAATTTGTTCAATCGCTATTTTCAAGATGAAATCACCAACCTCAGGGAGCTGGGGGCGGCGTTCTCCAAGGCCCATCCGGCCGTAGCGCCCATGCTGAGCGACCGCTCGGCCGACCCGGATGTGGAACGCCTGCTGGAGGGTGTGGCCTTTCTGACGGCCTTGCTGCGGGAGAAGCTGGATGACGAGTTCCCGGAGCTCATTCATGAGCTGGTTCAGCTGATCTGGCCCCACTACCTGCGTCCCATACCGGCGGCCTCCATTGTGGCCTTCACGCCCAAGCCGACCCTGCAACAGACCATGACCATTCCGGCCGGGGTGCAGGTGGCTTCGGTGCCGGTGGAAGGGACTGCCTGTCTGTTTCAAACCTGCTATCCCGTGACCATCGATCCCTTGGAAATCGTGGAGGCGGCCTTTGAGGAGACTGCCGGCAAACCGCCGGCCATATCGCTGACCCTGGCGCTGCGCAACACCACTCTGGAGGAATGGAAGCCGGATTTTCTGCGGCTGTATCTCAGCGGTGAATCGGTTCCAGCCCCGGACGTCTTTTTGCTGCTGCGTCAACACCTGCGCGAGATTGCCATCCGCCCCTTGGACGGAACGGGTGAAGCCGTCTTACTGGATCCGGACCAGCTCCAGCCCGTTGGTTATGATGACGATGAATGCCTGCTGCCCTACCCGGGCAATTCGTTCCCGGGTTACCGAATCCTGCAGGAGTATTTCATCCTGCCGGAGAAATACCTGTTTCTGGACCTGAAAGGGTGGCGGCACTGGCACAATCGGGGCGCAGGTAACTGCTTCGAAATTCGGTTTGTATTGGACAGCTCGCCATTTGTTCCGGCCAATATCCGCAAGGAGGATTTTGTCCTGGGTGCAACACCGGTGATCAATATTTTTCCCTATGATGCGGATCCGATCCGGCTCGATCATCGCCAGACAGACTACCGGGTACGACCGTCCGGTGCCAATGACGCCCACTTCCAGGTTTATGCGGTGGACAAGGTGGTCGGTTTTGCACAGGGAAGCGCCCGTGAGACCCCCTATGCCCCCTTTGAAATTTTTACGCCGGATCCCGAGGCCAACCCCGTGTTTCATACCCGTGTAAAAACGTCTCCGGTGAGGAGTGGATTCGATATGTTTCTATCGGTGGTGTATCCACCCGGTGCGGAGCCATCAGTGCAGGTAACCTTGTCCATCCAGCTCCAATGTACCAATGGGTACCTGCCCGAAGGAATTCGCGTGGGCGACATCTGCATACCCACTGGCAGCACGCCCGAGTATGTGGATTTTAGAAATCTGCGTGTGCCCACCAGCAACATTTTACCACCCCTGGGTTCCAACCTGTTATGGCGTCTGTTGTCGCATCTATCCCTGAACTATACATCCCTGGCAACAGCCGAGAATATGCGCGCCATTCTGGATCTCTACAATTTCGAGGAGAACCGCGATCGGCCGGTGTTTCTGGCCAATCAAAAGCGCATCAATGGCATTCAAAAGGTTATCACCAAGCCATCCAACCGCCTGGTTACGGGTTCCATGATGCGCGGTTTGGAGTTGCGGGTGGACGTCCAACAGGATCATTTTTCCAGTGTGGGGGATCTGTATGTGTTTGGCAGCGTCCTGGACTTCTTTTTAGGCAGTTATGCTTCCATGAATACCTATACCCGGTTTTCCATCAAGGAGTTGCTGAAAGGCGAAACGTTTCAATGGCCGGCCCGGGTGGGAGATCGTGTGCTCATATGACCGAAGCATTCCAAACCGATTTGAAGCTCGAATTGCTGAAAATGGGTCATGCCTTCTCGTTTTATCAGGCCATCCGACTGTTGGGGAAAATGCCGGCCGGCCCCGCTAACAAGCCCGTGGCAAGCCGTCGGGCTTGGGACCACATCCGTGTCCGACCCAATCTTTCCATGGCGTTCCCGGCAGCAGACGTGGAAACAATAGAGGAGGTCAAAGACGCCCAGACCGGTCAGTACCTGATTACGGCCAATATTTTGGGCCTTTACGGCAGTACATCTCCTCTACCGACTTTTTACACCGAAGAGCTTATCGACGAGGAGGCCCGGGATGAATCGGTTTCCAGGGATTTCCTCGACATTGTCAATCATCGTCTGTACGAGCTGTTGTTCAGATGTTGGGCCAAGTACCGGCAGTACCTGCAGGTATTGGAATTGCAGCATGGACCTGATCTGGAACGCCTGTTCTGTCTGCTGGGATTGGGTGAAAAAGAACTGCGCGAAGAGTTACCCGACTCCCACCGGCTGTTACGTTACATCGGGCTGTTTTCCCAGTTTCCAAGATCGATGTCGGGTTTGAAAGCACTCCTGCGGGATGCACTGGGCGATATTCCGTTGACAATCGTCCCCTGCGTCGAACGCAAGGCCAGAATTCGTGCTTCCCAACGGTGTTGTTTGGGGATAGGCGGATGTACCCTTGGTAAAAATGCTTACCTGGGTCAGGAACTAAGCGACCGCATGGGCAAGTTTCGCATCCAGGTTGGGCCCGTGGACGCCAAGGTGTATCAAACCTTTTTCCCGGGTAATGAAGCCTATGAACAGCTAACCTTACTAACCAGGCTCTACCTCACCGAACCCTTGGCCTATGACCTGGAACTGATCCTCTCCAAGGGTCAGGCCCGGACCGTTTGTTTGGGCAATACCGAACATGCCATGCTGGGGGCCAATACCTGGGTGTTTTCGGGTGAGTATCTAAATGAAGTGCGAACGATCCTTGAACCCCGACAGGACTAGTATCAGACAGGATTTAAAGATCTTTACATCATTTGCTGGAAGGCTAGGATGCTGGGAAGCTAGTAGACAGCACTCAGCTGTAAGCGACAAGCCATAAGCAGTTTAGGATCCGGTACCGGAGTCCCAACCACCGGTTGTCATCCCCAAGGAATCGGGGATCCAGAATAAGCCCCGAGCTGAAAGCTGTTTCCAAATTCATCAACTAAGGAGGTCATCCCATGATTTCGGTCGACATCAAGTCCCTGTTAGGCCGGTTGAACTCGCATTGTACCCGTGCGCTGGAAGCGGCCGCCGGGCTGTGTGTGTCACGAACCCACTACGAAGTGACCATCGAACACCTGCTTTCCAAGCTGCTGGAGGATGCCCAGTCCGATTTGCCGTTAATCCTGCGTCATTTTGACATCGATACCGGCACTTTGCAGAAAGCCATCGACCATTCCCTGGAGGATTTCAAGACCGGCAATGCGGCCAAACCGGTTTTTTCTCCAGTGTTGATGGAGTTGTTCCAGGAAGGCTGGTTGGTTGCATCCGTGGATCTGGAGGAGACCCGCGTGCGCTCCGGGGCCCTGCTGTTGGCTTTGCTGAACCGACCGAGCCAATTTGCCATTGGAGATTATGTCGACATTCTTGAGACCTTGAGCCGAGATGCGCTCCTGAGCCAATTCTGGGATGCGGTCAAGGGATCCACGGAAAAAGCTGCGATTGTCGAAACCGAACAGCGCGAAGCAGTGGCCGCCGGTGAGGGAACAGCCCTGGCCCAGTTCTGCGACAATTTTACGGCCAAGGCGGCAGCTGGCGAGATCGACCCGGTGTTCGGGCGTGATCGTGAGATCCGTCAGATGGTGGACATCCTGGCCCGCCGGCGCAAGAACAACCCCATCGTGGTGGGCGAAGCCGGCGTAGGCAAAACCGCTGTGGTGGAAGGGTTGGCCCTGCGGGTCGTTGAGGGCGACGTGCCCGAGCTGCTGCGGGATGTGTCCATCCTGGGTCTGGACATGGGCCTGCTACAGGCTGGAGCCGGCATGAAGGGTGAGTTCGAGAACCGCCTTAAATCGGTAATCAACGAAATCAAATCTTCGGAGAAACCAATTATTCTTTTCATCGACGAGGCCCACACCCTGATCGGCGCCGGTGGAGCCGCCGGTATGTCTGATGCGGCCAACCTGCTGAAACCGGCTCTGGCGCGTGGCGAGTTGCGCACCGTGGCGGCCACCACCTGGTCGGAATACAAGAAGTATTTTGAGAAAGACGCCGCCCTGGCCAGACGGTTTCAGCTCGTGAAGCTGGACGAACCCTCCGAAGAGATTGCCACGCTGATCCTACGCGGTTTAAAAAGCAAATATGAAGCTGCGCACAGCGTGGTGGTGCGCGATGATGCCATCGAAGCCGCTGCCGAGCTTTCCAGCCGATACATCTCAGGGCGTCAGCTACCGGACAAGGCTGTTGATTTGTTGGATACCGCCGCAGCGCGGGTAAAGGTGCTGCTAACCGCCAAACCCGACGTGATTGAAGACAAGGAGCGCAGCTTGCAGGCACTCCAGCGCGAGCAAAAGGCCCTGGCTCGCGATGCCCTTCACGGCATGGAGATCGACAAAGAGCGCAGCCGGGAAATTCAGACCAAACTGGACACACTCAGCCAGGAGATCGATTCGCTCAAGGAGCGCTGGTTGCAAGAGCAGGCTGCCGCCCAAAAGGTAATCGAAATCCGGCGGCAGCTGTACGAGGCCGGGCAATCGCCAGAGGCGGAGGCAGAGCCGTCGGCGGGACTGAAAACAGAAATGGATGCGGCGGCGGAAAACCTAATGCAGATTCAGGGCGATTCACCGCTGGTGCGCACGGAAGTGGATCCGGATGTTGTTTCCAAAGTGGTATCCGACTGGACCGGCATACCCCTGGGCAAGGTGATGAAGGACGAGGCCAAAGGCATCATCAGCTTGGAGGAGAACCTGAAAGCGCGCATCAAGGGTCAGGACGAAGCCCTGGAAAGTCTGACCCGGGTGATCAAGGCTGCCAAGGCCGGGGTCAAAGATCCGGAACAGCCCCTGGGCGTTTTCTTGCTGGCCGGGCCCAGCGGTGTCGGCAAGACCGAAACCGGACTGGCAGTGGCCGATCTGCTGTTTGGCGGAGAAAACTTCATGGTGACGGTCAATATGAGCGAGTTCCAGGAGAAACATACCGTCAGCCGTTTGATCGGATCGCCGCCCGGTTATGTGGGCTATGGTGAGGGCGGTGTTCTCACGGAGGCCGTACGTCAACGCCCTTATTCGGTGGTGCTCATCGACGAGGTCGAAAAGGGGCACCTGGAGGTAATGAACCTGTTTTATCAGGTGTTCGACAAGGGTATGCTTTCCGACGGCGAGGGTCGCTTGATCGATTTCAAGAACACGGTCATTTTCCTGACCAGCAACCTGGCTACGGACGTGATCACCGAGATGTGCGCCGGGGATGAAGTACCACCGTTGGAGAGCATCAGTGCCGCTATTCGTCCCATATTGAGCAACCACTTCAAACCGGCCCTGCTGGCGCGCATGAACCTGATCCCCTACCTGACGCTAAAAACCGATGTCCTCAAAGATATTGTGGTCCTCAAAATGGACAAATTGGTCCGCAGACTGGCCGAAAATCACAAGATGAAGCTGGTCTATTCTTCGGCGGTGGTGGACCAGATCGCGGCTCGCTGCACCGAGGTGGAGACCGGTGCCAGGAACATAGACTACATTATGAGCGGCAGCATCATGCCGCGTATGTCCCAGGAGATCCTGAGCCGTATGAGTACGGGAGAACTGCCGTCGCAGATCAACCTGGATCTTTCGGAGGACGGTACGTTCCAGATAAATTTTGGAGGATAACATGGCTGATTACAGATCAGCGGACGAGGAGAGGTTTCTTTTCAAGGCCGGCAAGCGGCAACTGCGGGTCGTGGAGTTTTCCGCACGCGAGGGAATCTCCACCCCGTTTGAAGTCGATCTCACCCTGGCAACGCGTGAAGACGAAGTCGAGGTGACCTTTGACGATGTCGTCGGAGAAGTCGGCCTGCTAACAATCTTGGGCCTTACTGCGGATTCAGTGCGTCACATTCACGGTATTGTCAATAGATTTTGGCAAACCGGCAGTAGCGGGCGATTTTTTTTGTACAAGGCCACCCTGGTACCATCCTGTTGGCTGCTCTCCCTGGCACAGGACTGCCGAATTTTCCAGGAAAAAGAAGTAAAAGAAATTATTGAGGAAGTTCTGACAGATGCGGGCATCACCTCTGACCGTTTCGATTTCCGGCTGCAGGGAAGCTATGAAAAAAAAGACTACTGTGTCCAGTACCGTGAAACTGATCTGCAGTTCATTTCCCGTTTGGCAGAGGCGGAAGGTATCTTCTACTTTTTCGAGCATGACGAGGAGAACCACCTGTTGGTCTTTGCCGACAGTGCCGGATTGTACAAGCCAATAAAGGGGAAGAAAAACGATAAGAACCAGGTTGAAATCAAGTTTAGCCCCGGGGCGGGCATGGTGACGACCAGTGAGACCGTTTACAAGGTGGCGCAGTCGCGCCAGATATCTCCTGGCAAGGTATCTCTCAAGGATTTCAATTTTCTGAAACCATCGGCCAAACTGCTGCGGCCCAAGGAAGCCAAAACCCATGCTGATATCGAACAATACGACTACCCCGGCAACTTCATCGAAGACGCTCGCGGTGATACCCTGGCCAATATTCGTCTGGACGAGGGCCGTACCTTCCTGGAGGTTATCGAAGGACAAAGTAGCTGCCCGCGCCTGATCCCCGGATTTACCTTCAAGCTGACCAACCATGATCTCGGCAGTTTTGAAAAAGAGTATTTGCTCACCAGTGTCAGCCATTTCGGATCCCAGCCCCAGGTGCTGGAAGAGCAGGCCGGAGCCGAGGGATTCAGCTACAGCAACCAGTTCAGCGGCATCCCTTCCGAAGTGGTTTACCGGCCTCTGCGCATCACGCCCAAGCCCATTGTCCAGGGCATCCAAACGGCTATCGTGGTGGGCCCCGCCGGCGAGGAAATCTATACGGATGAACACGGCCGGGTAAAAGTGCAGTTCCACTGGGATCGGGTGGGCGAGAAAGATGAAAAAAGCTCCTGCTGGATTCGGGTAAGCCAAATCTGGGCCGGGGCCGGTTGGGGAGCCATGCATATTCCGCGCATCGACCAGGAGGTGGTGGTGGACTTTCTGGAGGGCGATCCGGACAAACCCCTGATCACCGGCCGCGTTTACCACGCCACCAATACGGCGCCCTACAAACTGCCTGACGAAAAGACTAAGAGCACCCTGCGTTCGCAGGCCACACCGGGAGGCGGATCCTACAACGAGCTGCTGATGGAGGACAAGTCCAAAGAAACCCAGGTGGTGCTGTTGAACGCCTACGGCCATAAGCTGACCATGGATGAAAAAGAGCAGATCCTGACCATCGAGACCCGCGATCAGCACAAAGTCTCCATGGACGATAAGAACAAACTGATCGCGGTTGAAACCACCAATGCCCACAAGTTGCTGTTCGACGACGAGAACAAGAAGATCGTGCTGAATTCGACCAACGGCCACACCCTGGAGATTGATGACGAAAACAAAAAAATTACCACCCAAACCACGGACGGCCACAAATTGCTGTTTGACGACGACAACAAAAAAATCGAATTGATTACGACCGGCGGCCACAGTGCCGTCCTGGATGACGATCAAAAAAAGATGAGCCTGGCCAGCACCAGCGGCCACCACGTTACCCTGGACGACGATGCCGACAATGTGACCATTGAGGATGCCGGCGGCAACATCGTCAAGCTGGATGCCGGCTCCACCATTACGGTGGAGACGGGTGGAGATATCAACGTTATGGCGTCTAGCGGCAAAATTGCAATGGAGGCCAACGAAATTTCGCTCAAGGCCATGAATGTGGAGATCAAGGCCGACATGGATGTCAAAATCGAGGGCGGCATGAATATGGAGGCCAAGGGCGGGATGTCGGCCAAGGTCGAGGGCAGCACCACGGCAGAGCTAAAAGGCGGCGCCAGCACGACCATATCGGGCGGTGTTGTTATGATCAACTAGAAAGCGCAATTGTGAATTATGAATTTTTAAATTTGAATTCCCGGCTGCTTGGCAGCAGCTGCTGTAAACAGCAGTAGATGAATTCAAATTATGGATAAAGATCCTTTTTTTTGCGAAAGTGTAGTGCCGAAATTCGAAGAATTTCGGTAAAATCCCGGAATACCCTGTAGCTTGCTGCAGGGATAGGGATTTTAGTCTTACGTATTGGAGCGACACCGTCGCGTTTCATAAAATCGTGGAACACGATTTTATTTAAGGAAAATCAATGGGTAAACCCGCGGCCAGAATCGGCGACATGACCGCCCATGGCGGCAGTATCGTGGCCGGATGCCCCACCGTACTCATCGGCGGTATGCCGGCAGCGCGCCTGGGCGATATGCATGTGTGTCCTATGGTAACGCCGGCGCCTGCACCGGTGCCCCATGTGGGCGGGCCCATATCCCTGGGGAGCGCCGGCGTTCTCATCGGCGGTATGCCGGCCGCCCGCGTGGGCGACATGGCGACATGCGTGGGGCCACCCGACACCATTGCGCTGGGTTGTTTTACAGTCCTGATCGGTGAAGCCGGGGGTGGGGGTGGTGGCGGTGGTGGTGGTGGCGCTGCCGCAGCGGCCAAAGCCAGTGCTTATTCGGCAATCGTCGGTGAGCCGGGACCGGAAGCGGAGGGACCCCACTGGATCGACTGCCAGTTCGTGGATTCGGCCGGTAACCCGGTTACCGAAGTCGAATACGAACTGACCGATCCGGGTGGAAACGTGTCCAAAGGCATCCTGACCGGTGACGCCCGCATCAAACGGGGTGGATTGCCGGACGAGGGCGACTACACCATCAAGCTGTTTGCGGTCTACAACGCCAAGTGGTCGCAGAACGAGGCCCGGGTCGGGGATAAGGTCAAACTGAGTGCAGACGTGGAAGGCTTCGAGGATGGCACCGCAGCCAAAATTGAGATCTGGGAACAGGACATCGGCGGGGCCGACGATTTCATCAAGGAGATTGAGGCCAAAGTTGAGGGCGGTAAAGTCGAGGTCGAATGGGAATATGAATACCACGAAGATGATGATGAGGAATCTGAAGAAGATAAGAAAAAGGGATATTCGGCTCCGGAATATTACTTTTTTGCAAAAGTTGAGAAGCAGAGGGCTCGCTCGGATATTCTAGAGTTCAAAGATTATCTAGAAATCGAGTTGTTGGATAACGATGATAATCCAATTCCAAATGAGGAATATATCCTGTATCTGTCCAACGGAGAAATCAGAAAGGGCAAGCTTGACGGAAATGGATATAAAAAAGAGGAAGAGGTTCTTCCCGGAAATTGTGATGTGAAGTTCCCGAATATAGCCAACCAACTAGATTAAAAAAAGTAGCCGGTGATGCATGTTCAAGAAAAAGAAAACTAACCAAAACAATCAGAATGATGTCTTAATTATATTAAATAACCGTTTCAATTTAAAATTGCCAGCGGAGTGGAAGGATCAGTCAGTGTACCGTTATGAAGGCCCTGAAGAGGACGGTATTCGCCACAATATTTATGTAACGATCGAGAATGACATCGAGGAACAGGATCTAGAAAAATATGCAGATAAAAATATAAGGGCTGTGGAAGCTGAATTGCAAGGCTACCAAGAACTGAAAAAGGGGAAGATTACATTTCTAAGCGGGATTCAAGGCGTTGATACTGTCTACAAGTGGTTTCCGGTCGAAAACAGGGAAATTTATCAGCGAGCTATTTACCTTACGAAAAATAATACAGGCTATATACTCAATGCCACCTTTTCGAAAAAAACGTGGAAAATGCTGGGGGCAAAAGTTGATGAAATACTGATGAGTTTTGATGTGCCAATTCAATAAAGAGGATGAGCTGTATTGCATGATTGTTAAAATGGCAAACTAGATAATGGAAAATTATAAAACCAAGAAGCGCATGGCCAGAAGTGGTAAGCGAAATAAGTTTTATTTAGGTGGAACCTACTACATTCTGATTGAGTTGGATGACATCGATCCAGCCACTAATGACGATGAAGCCACTTTAAAGTCATCTGACGAAAAGTATAAAAAGACCATCAAGGTCGCCGAAAAAAGTAAAAAAGTCGATGACAAATATCTGCGTTTGGAATTTTCCGGCGTCATTCCAGGGAAAGAATACACTTTAGAGTATGACTTGAATAAGGATGGGGATGGAAACGACCTCGGGACTTTTATTGTTTTTCATGAATTGCTTATCGAAGAAGAGGACTTAGATATAAAACAGCCCTTCACAAAGCGCCAGGACGTATCTGATGACGGTATTTTGCCTTATAGCGAACCTGAAATCGTTCCATCAGACATAGATGAATTATACCAGGAGCCGGATGTCGATGCGGATGATGAGGCGATATTGCAGTCCGAACAGGCAGACGGATATGAGGAATAAAACGTTCTGATACAGGATTTTGGTGATATCGTAAAAGTATGGCAGGCCAAGCAATAAAACCGACATTGTTCTATGCGGGTGAATCTATCGTTCGTAAGGGAAAACGCGTTCCCGTCCCTATAACGAATCAATGGGTTGTCTATGCATATTCTAAAAATGATATTTTCAGCAGGGGAAAAATTTTCGGAGGGGTTGCCAGGACAAACCACAAGGGGGTCATGTACAACTGCGATTCAGACCTGCAATTCACAAAGAATAAATTCATGGTTTCGCAGCTCAGACATCCCTGGATGATGAAAAAGCACTATAGGTATAGATATCAACCTATTAGCTTATCTTCAGATCAAGAAGTAGTCTTGTTTGTGTGGCCTTTTAAATATGTGACGACTAAATCGGTAACGGTTAATTATCTGAACAAACACGACCTCGCATTTCGGGGCTACATCAACAAAAAAAATAAGGCGATATTTCTCGGTTGCCCCATCGATATCTATATTGAGAGACTGAAGCATTACACTAAGATTTTGACCAAAGCAACCAAAGCCTATCACAATTGTATCGGCAAGGCCATGGCCTGCGCGTGCCTGCTTGACCAGGCCCATAATGTGGTAAAGGGGCGTGGGCGCCATATTCAGATTTCACTTGCCTTGGAAGCAGGCAGAAAGCGATATTTCACAACAAGGAATAAAATTTTAAAATCTGACAATATTGAAAGCACGATTATCAATGTCGCCTGTGTCGAGGAAACCAGAAAGGTATTGGGTAATTTTGTAAAAGGCGAGACCCGCAGATATAAAAGAAGAATATGGATGCCGGTTGCAATCCTTGACGCAATTTTTCGATCTCAAGTTCACAATTATCAGTATAAGATAACGGATTGGAAGAAACGCAATTCGAGCTCCGCTTTCATACCCAATGATGAAATCATCAAAATCTACGATGATGCGATAATTGCCTTTTTTCAAACGGGCTCCTCCAAAGCCCGCGCGCTTTATAGGGAACAATTTAGAAAGCTGATCGAAACTTCGGCTAGAGGCAAGGCCAAAAGTGCCATTAAAAAAGCAGAGGAAAAGGCCAAGTGGATTGGTAACATACAGAATATGCTGAAAATCGTGGCTGAAGCCAGAAACTATAAGCTAGCCAGCAAGTTGGGATCCCTTGCCGCTGATTTTAACGGAGCCTGCTATTTTTTAGAAGCACGCGGCATTATTACCGACTATGGTAAACTCCAGCAGGAGCTCGATCGGTCACTCATTCGCGGGACGCCAGTGAATGTTGATGGCTTTTTTGAGAAACAACCAAATCCCGTACCAGACAATATCAAAGGTGGTATTAAAGCGGGTGTTTCGGCGATATCTCTTCTCAAGGCGTTAGAGAAGCAGAGCAAGAACAATCGTGACACCATCGATAAGGCTACTGCTATTTATGGCGTAACGACTGATATCATGGATATTCCGGCAATAAATAGTCGAATCCCAAAAGGTGCGATTGTTTCAAAGGCCGCAGGGGCTGTCGGAGCGGCTGCTGATTGGGGAATTTCGATCTATGATATGTACGCTGCAGCTGACTCAGGTGATGGCAAAAAGTTCGCCTATTCCGTCGTCGCATACGCAGGAAAAGGACTTATCTTGGGAGGGTCGGTTTTGGCGTTAACACCATTGGCACCACTTGGGGCTGTCCTCATTGCTGTAGGGATAGCGGTGTCATTAATCGGCGCCATTTGCGAGGGAATCATAGATTATAAAACATTGGAGGAGAAAAGATTTCTGGCTGCCATGAAAACGGAATTCAAGAAAAATGATCCCTCCAAGGGTAAATGGCTGTCAGGATATTATGATTCATTGATAGAAATAAATAAGGTTAAGAAACATCCCTTGATCGTAGAATTAAAAAAGCAGAATCCAGGTGACGATGCCATGATCGATGAGGTTGTTGGCGATAAGAATTTTGAAGAATATGTACACGATTTTTTTATTTCCGCAAGCAGTGGATACCAGGCAAAAAAACTGGATATGTAAGGAAATAGGAGAAATATATCCTAAGACAATTAAATTCCAAGTTGGTAGCTTCTGAATGATGAAAGAATATAAAAAATCAACAGACGAAATACAATCTATAACACTTGAATCGCAAATTACTCATGCTCTATGGAGAAGTTCTTTAGCTTTTGTCGAAGAAACAATTCCACTTGAGGTTCTGACTCATTTTGTGGGAAATGGTTCTAAAATTGAGGTGAAAGTCGAGGATAAAAAGGGCAAGAAAGTAGGTGAGATAAAAGGTGAGGTATATGGAAATTATTTTGGCGGCACTGTAATTGTACCCAAAAAAGCAAGGGAAGAAATCACCTTTACGGCCAAACTGCCTGATCATGGGATTGAGCTAAAGTCAGATCCGGTTGTGGTCATACCCTTATTTGAGGTAACTAATCAAAAGTGGGGACAGAAGGAGGCGCGCAGAGGAGACGTAGTCAAGCTTACTGCTGATGTTAAAGAAGCGCCGGATGGATTGGAGTATATGATCTACATTTATGAATACGACCAAGATAGTGCCCACGATTTTATCACCAAATTTCCGTGTAGGGTAAAAGATCAGAATTTAGAGGCTGAATGGGAATACGAATATCATGAAGACACCGATGAAATCCCCACCGAAGAAGAGAAAAAAAAATATGGTGGCAAATACAATCCGCCAGAATACTTTTGGGTAGCGGAACTGGGCGGTAAGCGGTTTGGAGATGATCAGGAATCGGGTTTGCTAGAATTTAAAGATTGGTTGATTATCGAACTTTATGACGATGAAAACAATTTAATACCTAACGAAAAATTTATAATTCATTTGCCTGATGGA
>Ga0180435_10003247_pt1 | contig 16365 bp, 11 predicted proteins | sample SS_ome_3_FD_132467 | JGI IMG/M metagenome (GOLD analysis project Ga0180435, IMG submission 132467) | Hypersaline lake sediment archaeal communities from the Salton Sea, California, USA - SS_3_S_1 metaG | ecosystem: Environmental > Aquatic > Non-marine Saline and Alkaline > Hypersaline >...
ACGTCCGTGGCCGGCGTATTGGTCGGACTGGCGATGCTGATCTTCGGCAGGCTGGACGGTTCGCGGCTGAAGCATTACCTGCGCTGCGCGGTGGACTGGCGGTATGACCGCAAGGCCGGGCGCGCGGCGCTGCCGCCGAAGGAAAGCGAAAGGGCGCGGGTACCCTTCAGTATTCCCATCACGGTGGGGATGCTGTGGGCGCTGCTGGCGGTGTGATGAATCAGGCATTCACAGAGGACGGCATGCGACGGCGCGCCGGCGCGGTGATGCTTGAGTTCATCGTTTCTTTCCCCATTATTCTGATGCTGATCCTGGGAGCGATCCAGATCGCGCACGTCTGGCTGGCGCGGGTCGTTGTGCACTACGCCGCCTACTGCGCGGCGCGCACAGCCATGGTCAGCATGGACAACGAGTACCTGCCGGCCGCCCGGAACGCGGCCGAACAGGTCCTGTCCTGGGTTCACGTCGGCCAGGAATCGGGCCGCACCGTGCCGGGCTGGGGCAACATTCCCGGCTCCGGCGGGGTCGCCGCCGATACCCTATCGGTCACAATCACCGAAACTCCCGATTGGAACGTGCGCGCCGAGGTTCAGTACCGCTTCAACCTGATTACTCCGATCATCGGCCCCCTGATGGCGAACGCCGTGAGCCCGCAGCTCAATCTCATACCGACCGATACGGGCGATTGGGGCATCCCTTTCCCGCAGATACTCTTGACCGAAACCGTCTATCTGCCCAAACCTTTCAGGTGTACGATGCCGGCCCAATGGCCGTGACGGGAGATCGAAAGAAGTGCTGAAGGAGGCCAACAACCTGTGCCTGCGGCTGTGGAAGGACGAAAGCGGCGTCGTCCTGGCCATAACAGTCGTAGTGTTTCTGACGCTCTTCCTGATGGCCTGTTCGGTCTATGCCGTGGGCGAGACAATCCGCCAGCGTGTCGAAGTGCAGAACGCCTGCGACGCGGCGGCTTACTCGGCGGCGGTGGTGCAGGCCGACTCCATGAGCCGCATCGGCGCAATCAACCGGGCCATGGTCTGGACCTACGCCCAGCTCGTCAAGCGCGACATGGACCTGATCGTCGACGCCTGGCTGACGCGGGCCTACATCGAATGGTTGATCGACAAGATTGTCGCTCAGCTCATCAACAGTCTCGGCATGTGCGGCAAGGGGCATCCCTACTGGCTGGTCGGCGCGCCCTTTCACTGGGAAAGCATGCGCCTGAACCGCCATATCAGCGTCGACGCCGACGAGGTCCTGCAGGCCGTCATGGGGTTCCTGGGTCAGAAGATCATCAACCTCGTCATGATCGAAAGCTACAAGAGCAACATCCAGGCCATGAACGCGGCCATCGACGATATCATTGCCCGGATGCCCGACCGCATAGAGCACACGGTGGAAGAGATCCTGCAGGCCAACATAGCGGACACGTGGAACGACACCCTTTCCCCCGCGGGCCGGGCCGATATCATGTACGCGCTGATCCAGGAGGACGATCCGGCAGGAACATACTTCAGGGTGGAGAAGGGAGAGCCCGAGTTCTTCACCATCGCCGACATTCACGACTATAAGGCCTATTTCGACAGGGGGTTCGACCTGTGGTTCAAGCAGAAACCGGCCGACGGCATGCTGCACGGGTATGAAGAGCAACCCGACCACCTGGTGGCCGACTGGTGGACGACCAGCCACCTGGGCATTGAGATCTGGGGCATCTGCGTGCCGATCCGCGTGATCTGGGAAGAGCCCGACGAGAACGAGGTGTGGGGCAGCGACGTGGAAAACCCCAAGTATTTCGAAACGGTCGAGGCGCGGGTGCGGGCGCTGCTGCCGAACTTTTTCGGCAAGGACGGCACGCTGGTGGTGGGCCTGTCCCGCCGCATGAACAATCCGCTGCAGTTCTTTGCGCCCGGCACGTCGGGCGGCGATAGGTCGATGTACAACGCGTTCACGCTTAATGACGACAGCCGCTTCATGTGGACGGCGTCGGCCGCCCGTGCGGGTTACCACTTCGAGGCCCCGCCGCCGTCCCAGGTGCCGAACGAGCTGGGCGATTACCAGGCTACCTACTGGCACGATCCCGATAAGCAGAATCCTAACGGCTTCCTCGACAACATCCCCCACTGGAATATCAAGTGGGGCGACTGGGACGCGATAATGCTGCCGTTGCGCCGGGCCTGGTACACGGGCGAGAACGGCCAGTGGAAGGGAGGCCAGGGCGCCGCGCAGCTTCTCGGCGCGGTTGAGGGAGAATCATGGAAGGCGTTGCCGGCCTACGGTGGCGGTGGTGCTCTGGGCACGCAAAGCGCACCGCAGCTCATGGGCGGCGGCAACATGAACATAGCGGGCGCGGAGAACGATATTCTGCATTAGAGGTGCTTGTAAAAAGCCATCATGGAGCCGGCGGTCTCCGCCGGCAGCACCGGGGTGGACGGCGGCTTCGGGGGGGAAACTGCGGGGACCGCCGTCTCCAGGGTTGGACTTGAGATGAAGATGAACAATTCGGCAAAACGCGGCGCGATACTGCTCGAGACACTGATTGTGCTGCCGGTATACCTGATTCTGATCGGCGGCATCATGTGGATCGGCGACCTAATGCTGGCGAAGCAGCAGACGATTATTGCCGACCGCTACGGCGCCTGGAACCTCGGCAACATGCACCGCGGCAGCGCCGGTCCGCTGGGCAACGAGCTGCAGGATAACTTTTTCCCGGCCTCGGCGCACCCGCACCAGAAAGCATTTCTCTTCCCGCCGAAAGCCATCCCCTGGGTGCGCTGGTGGGATGCCGCGTACTCAACGGTATTCCTGCAGATGAAGATGCCGGAGTGGACGAAGGGCTGGTATTCGAGCGCCTCGAAGGTGCACCTGGGTGAAAACGTGCCGGAAGTGCTGGGCATCCAGGGGCGCGACGCCGCGGGGGGTAAGAACCACGTCGTCATCATGCGCACGGATCGCGGCAAGGATGACTCTTTCCCCGGCAGCTATCCGCGCAACTGGAGCGCAAAGGATCTGGCCGGTATTCTGAGGCCCTGGTCGTGGCTGGTCTACAACGAGCCCTGGCCGATGGACATGCGCATGATGCTGCCCATCACTTCCATGGCGGGAGAGGAATATACGCGTTACGCGCCATACGTGGCGGTGAGTGAATAGCAATGACCGAAATTCGAAGCAAAACCGGTGAAACCTTCCGTGGTTTTGGGCATTCGGCATCTCGCGATCCGGATTCGTTTCGGATTTCGACCTTCGAAGTTCGGATTTGCCGTCTTCTTGGACGGATGACGGTACCGGCGATTGCGGCGGTGATTGCGGTGTGCGCTGCCGCATCGGCCGGTGCTGACGAAGGCAGGCCGGTCGTCTCGGCCTCGAAGCCGCCGGCTGCAACGCGCCCCGCCGTTCCCCTCCCTCCCCTGGCGGTGGTACTGGAGGAGGACCCCGGCGGAACGACGTGGCGCGAGACGGGGGAGATCAGCGGCAGCCTCGAGGTTGCGCGCAAGAATTTTCAGAGATCCCTGGCGCAAGAAGGCTGGGCGCTTCGCAAGGCGATTCCCCTGTCGGCCGGCGCCGGGCGGTCTTCGCTTTTCATATGGCAGCGCAAAGGACGGGAGCTGCTTGTGATGCTCTGGCAGAAAGAACCGGGAAAGTGTGGATTCTCGTGGGGAATTCCGTAATAATTATTACGCGCGGACGGAAAAAAGTTGCTCGACGGGCCGCGCTGGTGTAGCAGTAAAACGAACAGGGGGACTGCATAGGTTATGAAGAACTTCATTCCGTTGATACTGGCTGTCTTGTTGGGGCTCGCGGCCGTGCTGGCCGTCGGTCGTCTGCTGAAGGCGCGGCGCAAAGCCGAGGAAGCCACCAGCAGCGTTGTCGCCGCGGCCCGCAACGTCAATATGGGGTCGGTGCTGACTTCCGACAGCGTAATGCAGAAGACCATTCCGTTATCCGCCAAGCCCGCGCAGGCCATCCTGTGGTCGCGCCACGAGATAACCATCGGCCAGAAAGCCCTGCGCCCCATTTCGCAGGGCGACTACGTGCTGCTGACCGACATCGGCCTTTCGCGCAGCATGGGCGACATCGTGGGCGAGGGCGAGTGGGCCGTAACGCTGAGTCTTCCCTCCGGCGGTTTGTCGCGCGTGATCCAGCCGGGCGACGAAGTCGCCATCATCGGCACTTTCACCATCAAGACGCGTATCGAATCGCCCGACCTCTCGGCGGAAGCCCGGATAGTCAGCAAGGAAGCCACCCTGGTGTTGTTCCCGCGCGTGCGTGTGCTCGACGTGGCCGGCCAGGAGAGCGCCATGGAGATGGGCAGCGAGATCATCGTGGCCCTGCCGCCCCGGCAGGCCCAGGTTCTGATCTCGGCGCAGCGCCGCGCCGACCTGGTGCTGGCGCTGCGGCGGCCCGGCGACGAAAGCACCATCAGCCGCGCCGACGCCGGCATGGTGGACGAAGACACTTTCAACAAACTGCTTGAAGGTCTCGATGCGGTTACCATGCCGGATATCCCGGGCATGGTGGGCGAAACCGTGAAGATGAAGGTCAAGGAAGTCAACAAGCCGTAAACACAAGGAGGATCGCAAGATGAAGATTCGATGCGGAACAACAGTCTGGAGTGTGCTCGCGGCGGCAACGGCGGCGCTGATTCTGGCGGCGCCGGTCCTGAGGGCGGCGGATTCCGAGCCGGTCTCCGTAACCGTCGGCAAGATGGAAGTAGTGACCACGCCTTTCCCGGTGGAGGGATTTCGCGTAGCCGACAAGTCCGTGGCGGCGGTGGAGAGCCTGGGCAAGCAGCAGCTCCGGATCATGGGGCTGAAGGCCGGCACGACCGACCTGCAGGTGACGGGGCAGTCGGGGCTTTCGGCGCTGTACACGATTACGGTTATCGAGAACATCAGGGCGGTCTACGCCGCGCTGACGCGCGACCTGGACACGGTGCCGGAGGTGGAGTTGACCATCAACATGGGCCGCGTCCTGATAAAGGGCGAGGTCAGCAGCATCGACCACTGGAACTATCTGAGCAAGGTCGTTGCCATGTACGGACCCGAAGTGGTCAACCTGTCCTCATTCCATCCCGCGCCCGAGGTGATGCTGCAGCTCAAGAAGGCCCTGGAAAAGGGCGGATTCACCGTGCAGGAAGCGGGCGATGAATCGGCGCCGGCGCCGGGCATCCTGAGCGTGAAGTTTACGGGCAACAATATCTTCGTGCGCGGGCAGGTCTACGGACAGAGAGACCTGGACAAGATCCGGCAGATCATCGGCGCCCAGACCTGGCTTGCCCTGGCGGACGCGGAAGAGAAGAAGGAAGAGGAATCGTTGAAGGTCAAGGCGATCCTGGACGTGATGATCGTACCCACGCTGATCGAGCTGGATTCGGCCTTCGTGGGCGTGACCGACGTGCAGGAGAAGGAGGTCGGCGTAAACCTGGCCAAGGCCGGCCTGCTGCTGATCGACACGACGGCCGTCGCGCTGCGCGGCACGGTGGGCGACTCTCGCCCCGAAGGCGGATCGTCTTCGTCGCTGGAGGGCTCATACGTCGTAAGCAGCGGTCTCGAGGGAGCTCTGAAGTTCTTCGGCGGCAGCGGACCGGGGCGCTTCCACACCGCGGGGCACATGACGTTCAAGAACGACTCGCCCGAATGGCGTTCGTATCACAGCGGCGGCACCCTCAAAGTGCGGGTTGCGGGGCGCGACGCGGCCAACCTGGAGGACATCGACTACGGCCTGATCATGCGCTGCAAGGGCGGGCTGATCGATCCCAAGACGGCCGAACTGGACGTGGAGCTCGAACTCAGCTACCCGACGCCGGTTGGATTCGATTACGACCTGAAGCGCAACAAGATCGCGACAACGGTCACCTGCCCGCTGGGTCATACCCTGGTGATGGGCGGCATGAAGAGCCTGGTCGAACAGAGCAGCAACGAGGGTGTTCCGTTTCTGCGCAGCGTGCCCGTGGTTTCCTGGTTCTTCTCGGAGAAGAACGAGCGGCTGGAGAACAGCAAGGTGCTGGTGATGTTGAGCCCGCAGATAGCCGGTGCGCCGAAACTCGCGCCGCCTGTCTCGGAACAGACAATTTCAACCGCCGAAGAGGCTGAGATCCCGAACAAGGAACGGGAGCGCAAGAAACGCGGGCGCCGGTTCTTTTTCTTCTGATTACCGGTCATGCCGTATCTGAACGTCATATTCGCCGAGCCTAAGGGGAAACAGTCGGTCGTGGAACTGACGGCCGGCAAAACCTTGACCCTCGGACGGGCCGACGACAACGATATCGTTCTGCCCGGCAAGAAGGTTTCGCGGCATCACGCCGTCATAGAGGGGCGTGACGGAAGCTTTACGCTGACCGACAAGGGCAGCACCTTCGGAACGCAGCTCAACGGCGCGAAGCTCGGCGCGGCGACCGTGCTGAGCGACAATGACCGCGCCGAGATTGCCGAGAACGTGCTGGTCTTCACCGTCGGCAAGCCCGGCCAAAAGCCGGCGGCGGCCAAACAGCCGCGGCCGGCGCCGGCGCCTGCCGCGGCGGCGGATGAGGAGGAAATCCCTTCCATCGCTTCAGCCATACCGGACGACGAGTTCGCCAAGCTGGCCATCTACTACGAAGAGGAGATGATGGCCATGAAGCGGCGCATTCATGAGCAGGTGCTGCTGAAGCTCAACCTGCCCGAGATTGCGACCAAGCAGGTCCAGGACGAGGAACTGCGCGCCAAGCTGGAGGTCTCGCTGGAACAGGTGTTGCGCGAGGTACGCCACGAAATCCCGCGCGGAGTCGATTTGGACACTTTTCGCCAGGCGCTGATCGACGAGTTGATCGGCTACGGTCCGATTACGCCGATGCTGCGTTCGCCCGAAGTCAACGAAGTAATGGTGAACGGACCGGAACGGATCTTTATAGAAAAGAGCGGGAGGCTTTACGAAACGAGCGCCAAGTTTTTCGACGAACGGCACCTCATAACGATAATCCAGCGCATTGTCGAGCCGCTCGGGAGGCACGTGGACGAGGCCAGCCCGATGGTGGACGCGCGTCTGCCCGACGGGTCGCGCGTGAACGCCATCATACCGCCGCTGGCGCTTGACGGCGCCTCGGTCACGATCCGCAAATTCGCGTCGAAGAAACTGACGACGAAGGATCTGATCGGTTTCGGCAGCATGACCGACGAGATCTCCCTCTTCCTCGAGGAAGGCGTACGCGCCAGGCAGAATTTGCTGGTGTCCGGCGGCACGGGTTCGGGCAAAACCACGCTGCTCAACGTGCTGTCGCAGTTCATCCCGAAGAATGAAAGGGTCGTCACGATCGAAGACTCGGCCGAGCTCAAGCTGACACACCGCAACCTGGTGCGGCTGGAGGCGCGTCCGCCCAACATCGAGGGCAAGGGGCGCGTAACGATCCGCGACCTGGTGATCAACGCGTTGCGCATGCGGCCCGACCGCATCATCGTCGGCGAGTGCCGCGGCGCCGAAGCGCTCGACATGCTGCAAGCCATGAACACGGGACACGACGGCTCGCTCACCACGATCCACGCCAACAATCCGCGCGATTCGCTGGCGCGCCTCGAGAACATGGTCATGATGGCCGGCTTCGACCTGCCTTCGTCGGCCATCCGCGACCAGATCTCGTCGGCCATCAACCTGGTGGTGCAGCAAACGCGGCTGGTCGACGGTTCGCGCAAGATCATTCAGATCTCGGAGGTAACCGGGACTGAAAGCGGCGTGATCCTGATGCAGGACATTTTCAATTTCGTTCAGGAAGGTTTCACTGACGACATGAAGATCAAGGGCTACTACACGGCAACCGGCAACATTCCGCGGTTCGTGGAGCTCTTGAAAGAGAAAGGCGATCTGCGCCTCGATATGAGCGTTTTTGTGCCGAAGGCGTAGGCGGGGTCGCCGGCGGGATTGCACGGGGAGATTGCTTCTGTATGTTTGCCGATGTCGCGGTTCTTACACTTGTTTTCTTTGCCGTTACCACTTGCGTCTGGGTGATTACGCCGTTGATGGCGCAGATCGGCATCGAGCGCTCGGTCGGCCGTTACGTGACCGCCGAAACCGGCGTCAACAGCCCGATTTACCGCTTCACCACGCCCCAGCGTCTGGCGCAGGCACGCTGGTCGGCGGCGATACTCGGCGGAGGACTGGCGGGGGCCATACTCATCGTGGCCGACGTTCTGAATACCTATATCCTCGTGGGCGCGTGCCTGGTTGTCGGGCTGATAGCCTACCAGATTCCGAACAAGTGGCTGCAATACCGCATCAAGCAGCGCGCGCTGCAGTTCAACGCGCGCCTGATGGATCTGACGCTGGGGCTGGCCAACGGGTTGCGTTCGGGCGCGGCCTTGCCGCAGAGCCTCGAGCTGGTCGCGCGCGACGTGGGCGGGCCAATGACCGAGGAGTTCAACCTCGTGCTCAACGAGTACCGGCTGGGAATCGACCTGGCCGAGAGCCTCAACCGCCTGTGCCAGCGCATGCCCAGTGAGGACCTGACGCTGCTTGTGACCTCGGTGCGCCTCACCATGCAGTCCGGCGGCAGCCTGGCCGAGGTGCTCGAGAAGATTACCGACACGATCCGCCAGCGAACGGAGTTTCACGAACGGCTGCGGACCATGACGGCGCAGGGGCGTTTCGAGGCGATTGCCATGGCGGCGGCCCCTCTTATCGCCTTCCTGCTACTCTTCTATCTGGATCGTGAACTGATGATGCCCATGGTGACCACCAACCTGGGATGGTGCGCGATCGGAGTTGTCATAGCGCTGGAGTCAATCGGGTTCTTTATCATCAACAAGATCGTGACGATCGAGGTTTAGATGGACGTCGTAGTCATCCAGATTCTCGCCTTTACGTCGATGCTGATGCTGGTCATCGGGATCAACAACCTGGTCCGCGGCGAAAAGCGGGCGGCGGCGGACACGTCGTCCAAGCCGGCGTTGTTCAAGGCGTTCAGCAATGAGATCGCGACGGTCGGCCAGCTCATCGGTCCGGCGATCGACCGCGCCTCGCCGCTGCAGGCCGTACAGATCCGGAAAGACCTGATCGCGGCAAACCTGCCGATGGAGATAAACGAGATCAGGGGCATGCAGGGGCTGGCCTGCGTCTCGCTGGGAATGGTTGCCGGTATTGGCGTTTTTCTTTACAACATGAACTGGTCGCACGCGTTGATTGCGATGGTATTCTTCGCGCTGCTGGGGTGGGTGTATCCCGTCTCGTGGCTGGGCAGCACGGCGCGGCGCCGCAAGGACGCGATGTCCAAGGCGCTGCCTTACGCCATCGACCTGGTCACGGTTTCGATGCAGGCCGGCCAGGACTTCGGCGCTTCGGTGCGGCATCTCGTAAACGAGGGGCCAAGGGGGCCGTTACGCGACGAGTTTTCGGTAATGCTGCGCCAGACGGAACTGGGCAAGTCGCGGATTGAGGCCCTGAAGGCCATGGCCGAGCGCATCCAGTTGGACGAGTTCCGGTCGCTGGTAACGTCCGTCATTCAGAGCACGGAAATGGGCGCCAGCATCGCGGCTACGTTGAAACTTCAGGCCGAAGAGATCCGGCGGGCGCGATATCACAAGGCCGAGCGCCAGGCCGCGCGGGCGCCGTCGCTGATGCTGATCCCGGTGGCTTTGTTCATTCTGCCGGCAGTTTTCATAATCATTTTCACGCCTATCGTTATCCGGTTCATGGAAAGCGGTATGGGAGGTATGGGCGGACAGTAGCGGAACGGGGTCGGAATGTTCAGAGTCAAAGTTGAAACCGCGGATGGGGCCGTCCAGGTCTTCGATCTTAAGGACGGCGAAAATGTAATGGGAAGGTCGCGTTCCTGCGATATCGCCATCGGCGCGCCCGATATTTCGCGCGCGCACTGCAAGATCGTGGTCTCGGCGGACGGGGCGGTAGCCGAGAACCTGAGCCAGTACGGATCGCTGCTTGACGACGCGCCGATCGAAGCGCCGGCGCGGCTGTCGGCGGGCCGGAAGATCCGCATAGGACGCGGCACCACGATTACTTTCGAAGAGGTCCGCGAAGAGGAATCCCCTCCGTCGGCGGAGGAGATCTCCGGAGAGCCGGTGTCGATGCCGACGGGCGCCCCGGCGGGAACGTCCGCCCCCGAAAGCGTGCGAACGCCCGAGCCGGTCAAGCCGCCTGCCGCGGAAGAGAACCTTGCGGAGCTCGAAGAGGAGCCGGAAGCCGGCCCGGCGACCGGCGCGGAGGTTACCGGGGCCGAGGTCCCCGGCGCCGCACCGGCGCCGGCCGAAATGACGGGAGCGGGAGTTCCGCCGACCGGGGCCGGGCCTTCGCAGCGGACATCCCGGGAAGTCCCCGCCGCGGCGGCGTTCGACGACGGCACGGGGTTCGGTACGGCCGTTGACATGACTTCCGAAGGCGCTTCGCTCGCCGGCGGCGAAACGGGTTTATCGGCGGCGGAAGAGGAAGGCGCGACGCGCGCCATGCGCACGCGCGTGGCCAGTCCCGAAGAAATTGACTTCCTGAGAGTGGCGGAACAGAAGAGGATACGCCAGCGCATGATGATGATCGTCGGCGGCGCCATTGCCATCGTGGCCCTGGCCGTGATCTTCCGGCCGAAACCTTTGCCCCCTGAAACAGTGATCAAGTGGCCGACCGACGCCGACGATAAGGCGCTCGAGGCGCTGGTTCCCTCGCCCGGCGGCGGACGCAAGGAAGGCGGCTTCGACCTCGTGGTGCCGGCCACGCGCGGCTGGAGCAAGAACGCCACCCCCGGCGGCTTCGTCATAGAAACCCACATCGGCCGCAAAAGAGACGTGCCGATGTATATCATCCTCGAAGAGGAAAGAGACAAGCGATTCCTTGACATGGATCTCGAACAGGCCGCGCAGGACGCCGTGAAGCGCCTCTCCGAGAGCGAAGGGCGCTGGAACTTCGAGAAGCTTTCGCCGGCGACGTATTTCTACGGACGCGACAACGGCATACCGTTCCGCTACGCCAGCTACGAGCGCGAGAAGGAAGGGTCCTGGTTCGGGGTAGTCTCGGTATTCATGCACGGCCCGCGGCGCATCGGCGTCCGCACCGAGGTGCCGTCCAGCGAAAGGCTGCGGGCCGAAAACATGGTCTACTCGTTCCTGGTCGAGCCCTCCCCCGAGTTGGTCAGCTCGCACTGGCAGGGCAGCGCCCAAACCCCGGCCGGGACAACGCAGGAGATGCTGCAGCGCGTCCGGCAGGAGATGCGGCGCATGGCGCCGGCCACCTGGGCCGAACTTCAGGATCTGCTGATGGCCCTGCTGACGCGCGCCGAGAAGAACGACGATGAAGCCGCCAAGGAGGAGGCCCTTGCCCTGCTGGTCAAACTGCGGGAAAGGCAGTCGCTCTGGTTCAACAGCCAGCAGCTTGCCATGAAAGCGGCCAACGCCCAGGGAGACGAACGCCGCGCCAGGCAAATTACCGACCTCACCAAGGCTGTATTCTCCAACATGAACGACCAGCGTTACTACGAAGTGAGAAAGTGGTAAAGGGAGATCTCGTCCGTCATGCTCATCAGACTTGAACACAGCGGAAGACTGATCGAACAGATTCGTTCCGAGGATCTCACCGAAGAGATCACAATCGGCCGCAGCAAGAAGTGCACATGGACCGTGCCGCCCGAGGATTCGGTTATCAGCGGAAGGCATGCCGGTCTGACCCGCAAGGGCCAGGGCGTTGTCTTCACCGACCTGGGCAGCAAGAACGGCAGTTATTTCCAGGGGAAACGCATCGCCACCCGCAAGCTCCATCCGGGAGACCGCATCAGTATCGGCGATTCGATGCTGGTGGTCGAAAAGGAAGAGGAACAGGCGGCGGCCGCGGCCGGAGGCAAGCCCGAAGTAGTGGTCCGCACCGGCAGGGGCCGCGGCCAGAAGAAAACGATCGAGCCCCCGGGTCTGAAGATCGGTTCGGACCCCGAGTCGGGTCTTGTGCTGCTGGACACGCTAGTATCACGGCACCATGCCGAGATTTCGATCAAGGAAGACAACAGTTGCTGGATCAAGGACCTGGGCAGCAAGAACGGAACTTCGGTCAACGGGTTGCCCCTGCGCGCCGACAAGGAGCGCATGCTCAAGGACAGCGACACAATCTCGATCGCGCACCTCGAGATTGAGTTTCACGATGGAACAAAGGCGCGTTCGAGCGGACAGGCCTGGCTGCGTATGGGCATCATGGCCGCGACTCTGGTGGCGGCTTTGCTGGTGTACTGGACCTTTCAGCGCCTGCGCCCCCCGGCCAGGCACTTCATAGCCCAGGCGCGCAAACTGGCCGCGGCGGAGAATTTTGACGAGGCGGAGAAGGCTCTGGTCAAGGCAACCGGCGCCCGTAACCTTGCGTCGCACCGCCTCGAGGTCGAGGACATGAAGCGCCTGCTGGGGGTCTGGGAATCGACTACGGCTCTCTGGCGGCGCGCGCGCGCCGGACTGAAAGATGCCGACTGGGTGGTTGCTTCGCGCGACCTCGGGATGCTTGAGGCGCGCAAGAAGGAGGCGTGGGAGTGGAGCCCTGACGCCCTCGTGCAGAAAGACAAGGTGCTCCAGGCAAAGAGCATGCTGGATTCGCTGTTGAGCGCGAAAGCGGCTTTCCGCCGCGAAGACGTCGATATGGCTGAACTGAAACGCAGCCTCGGCCAACTCGAAGCCGCACTGACGGAGGGAGCGGACGAAGACTACCTCGCGAAGATGAGGGAAGAGCTGACGCTTGTAAAAGGGGACGTCGAGAAGTTGATTCGGGAAGGCACCGGACTTGAAGGCGCGCTGGACAAACTGGCGCAGAATCCGCCGCCGTTCGAAGAGATCATCAAAACCATTGGTGAGGTCAAGAACAGCTCCGGCGGGGTGCTTCAGCGCAAGGCGTCGTTTGTGCACGATGCCGTGGTGGCTCTGGGGTCCAGTTTCGCGCTCAAGACGCAATGCGAGAAGCTGGCGCGCGAGATGGAATTCAAGAAGGCGCTGTCGGTTGACCCCGAGCTGCCGACGGTCGACGTTTGCGCCGTCGATGCGCGCGTCTCCACCGCCCGTACGACCCTTGAAAAATCGTTCGAAGATCTCAAGACCTCGATAGCTCAGATATCATATTTGCACGATCAGGTCCTTAAGCTGGTCGATAATCCCGATGCGCCGGTCCCCGAACCGGTCCGCGTCTGGCAGGACGCGGCCGTGATGGAAAAAGTATTCGCCTGTGACTCGATAGAGAGCGGGCTGCCCACGCGCACACGCAAGGCGGCCTCGGGTGAATACGACCGGCTGCTGGGTGTCGAGGAGTTCTACTACACGCTGAGCATTCTGCCCCAACCGCCGGACCCGTTGTTGATCGACCAGATGCCGGTCCGGACCATGCTGAATCGGGGGAGTGAACTGGTCAAACGCATCAAGAAGCTGACCGACTTCATGGGGCAACCGAACAACAAGCGCCTGGCTTACGGCAAACTCGGCGAGTTGCTGACTCGCTACGACGGAGTGCTGAAGCAGCGGGACGCCATCGTGGCGGCAATGGCGGCGAAGGCGAAGGCGTCGCAGGGCCGCCGCGCGCTCATCGCGGGCGGAATCGCCGCGGCGCTGGCGGAAGATGCGGACGAACTGCGTATTGACGGCGTGGAGATAGAGAAATGGCTCGGCGACAAACTCAAGGAGCTTCGCGCCGATCTCGTGAGTCTTAACAACCGCTACTCGGCGGCGCCGCCGTCGGAAGCCATTGAAATCCGCGGGAAGATCCTGGACACCGGGCTGCCCGGCGACCCGATTGTCAGAAGAATGTGGGCCTCGCGCGACGCCTCCGGCACTCAATAGCTTCCCGCACTGCGGCCTTGACTCTCCGCTCCCCTGCCATGCAATGTCGTTGTTCAGTCAGGGGTAAACGGCAATCGGCGAGTACCGCGCGGTGAAAGACGAAAAAAGAGAGATCCTGGGCGACTACGAGTTGGTCGAACTGATCGGCGACGGCGCCCAGGGAAAAGTTTTCAAGGCGCGCCGCCTGAAACCGTCGCCCGGCATGCCGCCGTTCGTCGCCATCAAGATGCTGCGGCTGATGGGCGACGACGAGGAGAAGGTCGACAAGTTCTTCCGCCAGGCCGAAATTCTGCGGAGCCTTTCGCACCCAAACATAGTCAGCTATGTCGACACATTCACCTGGAATGCTCGCGAGTGGGACGAATCGCATTGCCTGGTAATGGAGTACCTGGAAGGCGAAACGCTCATGGACCGCATTCGGTCCAACCCGCGCGGTCTGCCCTGGCCCGAAGTCAAGCATATCTTCGAGAGGTGTCTGGAAGCCTTGATCTACGCACGCTCGGAATCGGTGGTTCATCGCGACATCAAACCTTCGAACGTGTTTCTGGATATCGAAGGGGGGGTAAAGATCATCGACTTCGACATCGCGCGGCACGAGGAGAGCGGACAGGCCAGCACTATCGGGTGGAAGGGTACATTCGACTACATGGCCCCCGACTTCGTACTGGAGCAGAACTTCCGCGGCGACGAACAGTCCGACGTCTTCAGCCTGGGAGTATGCTTCTACCAGTCCTTGTCGGGGTCTCTTCCATTTCCGCCGCTGGGCGAGGGCGCTCAGATCGGCTATCTGAATCGCTGGCAGGAACCGGATGGTGTGGAAGTGCCCTGCGAGCAGGGCATTTTTCGGGCGCTGGTCAACGCAACGCGTTTTGTCCGGGCGAGCATCGCTCCGCGGCGCGAGCATCGTTTCAAGAGCTTTGCCGAGCAACTCGAACACTTGCGGGCGATTCGCTGCCGCAGTCTCGAGCACAGGCACAAGGATAAGTACGAGCTGACGTCCGGGCTCGGAAGGGGTGCCGGGTCCGAGGTTTTCCGGGCGCGCCGCGTCCGCGACGGAAAAGCGCTGGTTATCAAGGAGATACTGACCGGCGCTGTATCCCGCGACTTCATTCGCGGCATCAAGGTGCTGCAGAAGTATCCGCACCCGGGCATCGTCAGGCACCTGGATTTTATTGCGGCCGCCGGTCGCGGCGGCAGGAAATTCTTTCTGGTTCTCGAGGAACTGCCCGGGATGCCCGACATGCTGTTGTCGCGGCGCCTGCGGCGGGGGAAACCGCTTCCCCTGCGCGAAATGCTGCCGCTGTTCTGCCAGTACCTTTCTGCGCTCAGCTTTCTGCACGAGGATCCCCGGCCGATTGTGCACGCGGATATCCGTCCTTCGAGTCTTTATGCGCCGCTGGGCCGGCCGGAACGCGGCAAGCTGCTGGACCCGGGCGTGGACGGGGACGCCGCCGGGAGAATGCCGCCGGTTGAATCGCCGTCGGTCCTGGACTACATGGCGCCCGAATTTGCGCGCCAACGCGGGGGACGCGGCACACCGCGCAGCGACCTTTACGCGCTCGGGCTCTGTCTGTATGAGGCGCTGGCGGGCGAACCGGCGTTTCCGCGGCTGCCGCGCGATCCTGAAGAAGCGTGGAAAAGCTTTCTGGCCCGCGCGCGCGAGGAGACGGTCGTCTCGTTTGATCAAGCGGTTTTCGAGCGTCACCCGCGCCTCGGCGAGATCCTCGGCAAAGCGCTTGCTTTCTCCGCGGCCGACCGGTACGCCGGCGCCGCCGACATGCGGCGGGATCTGGAATCGGTGATTCGCGATCTGAAAGCGCAGGACACCGAAGAGGCCGCCAGGGAGACGGCCTGGGACGATAGCGGGGGGCCTGCGGCCGACTCCCTTGAAGCCGCGACCATGCCGCCGATGGTCACCGTCCCGACCGGCCCCGCGGCGCCGGCGGCCCGCCGGATTGACTGGTCGGCCGTGCGCCGGCGTGATGTGCGGCGCAGAAGATTCAGGCACTGGATCATGACTCTGATCCTGCTGGCGGCGGCCGGCGGCGGCGGGTGGTTTCTGGCGACGTGGAGGCAGCAGAAAGAGATCGCCCGCGCCGAAACGGAAGCGCGCCGGGCCCGGGAGATCGCCGCCTCGGAGAGGGCGCGTGCCGAACGGGAGGCGGAGGAAAAAGCTGCCGCCGAAAGAGCGGCTGCACAGAGGGCCGCGGCAGAGAAGGCGGCGGAGGAAGCTGCGGCCAGGGCGGCAGCCGAGAAAGCGGCGGTTGAAGAAGCGGCTGCCGCAGAGAAAGCGGCAGCAGAGAAGGCGGCAGCTGAAAAGGCGGCAGAGGAAGCTGCTGCCGCCAAAGCGAAGGAGCAGAAAGCCGCCGCAGAGAAAGCGGCAGCAGAAAGGGCCGCGGCTGAGAAGGCGGCCGCCGCAGCTGCTGCCGCCGAAAGGGCAGCCGCGCAGCGGGCCGCGGCGGAAAGAGCGGCCGCCAAACCCCGGCCGGAAACCAAGAAAAAAACCGAAACCCCTCCGCCGGAGCCGGCGCCGAAGCCGGCTGAGGCCTTCGACGAAGGCGAAGAACGATTGCTTGCGGCTCTTGCCGGCGATCTGGTCTACACGCCG
>Ga0180435_10003249_pt1 | contig 16356 bp, 12 predicted proteins | sample SS_ome_3_FD_132467 | JGI IMG/M metagenome (GOLD analysis project Ga0180435, IMG submission 132467) | Hypersaline lake sediment archaeal communities from the Salton Sea, California, USA - SS_3_S_1 metaG | ecosystem: Environmental > Aquatic > Non-marine Saline and Alkaline > Hypersaline >...
CGCGTCGCGAGGATCGGAGCTGGTTTTTTTCGACGATACCCATGCGCGGCCAAGACGTGCTCTTTTGTCTCCTTGATCAATCCATAATGGAAAAAGAATGGGGAAGGCACAATGTATAATTGTTCTCGCCCTAGGATCTCCTGTCATCATTCTGTCACACTTTTTGGTGAGCAACCGGTCGCAACGATGCGCACCCGTCGGATCGGGGGAACCGGCGCCCCCCATGTCGGGACAGTCAAAAAATACTGCCGATTCAGTCCCGTGTCGGCTCGGTTTCAAGCCGGTGCGCGGGATATCCGGCGCGGCAGGATCTTCCTGGTCGAGAAGAACGCGCGCAACGAAGCGGGGTCCGGCTCGTACGTTCTCAACGCTTGGAGACGGTTTTGCTTGCGACGCGTGTCCAGTTCTTCGCTCGCCCGGATGCCGAGTTTACGAAGCCGCTCCGCCGCGGCCCGACCGGATGTTTCGATGTGGCTTTTTGTCCGGTCGAGGCAGAGGTGGAACTCGATGCTCTGTCCTGCCGTTTCGCCGAACCAATCGACGAGCACCTGGCGGGTCGCAGCGGTGACTGCCGGAACGGGCACGCGGTGCCAGCCTTTCGAAACGAATAGGATCACGTTGTCGCTCGGGCAGGCGATCAGGGACTGCGGACTGTTTGAGGTCTTCGACACGGCCAGCGCCAGATCACGCAGGAGCTCGTTGCAGGCAAACCCGTCGCTTTTTTCGGTCGCGTGCTCGGGGCACTGGAGTGCGAGCGCAAACATCCGCAGCGCGGTGACGCTATCACCCATCCGCAGCAAGTAGTTCTCCAGTTCTAGGAAGTTCACGACCCCGGAAACCTGCGAAAGCGGCACGACCACCGGCCGTTCTGCTGTGTGCGGTTGTTCGGACGCGGGTCCGGACAAGACCCGTGATTGCAGGAGGCTCAGGTTCCGCACGCGCAACTCTTGCAATTGCGCCGCGAGCCGAATCCGAGATCCGAGTTCAAGCCCCCGGAGAGGCTTGGTGACATAGTCGTTCGCGCCAGCCTTGAAGGCTCGTTCGATAGACCGGTCGTCCGCCAATGCGGTCAACATCAGGATCGGCGTGAGCGCATAGTCTGCATGGGTGCGGATTTCCCCGCACAGCTCGATCCCGTCCATCCCGGGCATCTTGATGTCAAGCAGGAAGCAATCGAAGGGGGTCTCTGCCGCCGTCAGGGTCTCAAGGGCATGCGCGGCGGACTCAGCTGTCGTTACAGCGTCGTAGCCGGCTTCCCTCAGAATTGAGGTCAGAAGCTTCAGAAAGATCGCGTCGTCATCGACGGCTAGGATTCTCATCTCGGCGTACCTTCCGGTTGATCCTCGCCACTACAGGCATTGTTTCGGCATTCGACACAATCCTCGCGTGAAAGTGCGATTATTTTTGGGCGAATTCGGTCAGATTTTGTGTTCCTGCGGGATGGCCGTGTCATCCCGAGACGGGCCTAAAGGGGCGGTACCCGGACGGATGCCCGTCCCGCAGACGCGCGACGGGTTCGACGCTTTCAGGCGTGGTGGTGCTCCGAATTGCTCGGCACGACATCAAGGTTCGGTCATGGCCCCAAGGCATTGGGGTGCCGAGCGGATTTGCGTAAGTCATGCTGCGCGCCGTCACTCTGGCAGGAGGCCGTCCGGGGACGATGACATCTCCCCATCCGCAGGTCGCAGGTGGCAGGGGTGAAATCAGGCCAAGGACGTCGTGATGGTCTCGCGCATCCGGGCTGCGACCATCGTCCAGTCGTAGCGGGTTTCCGCCAGGCGCCGGCTGGTGGCGCCGAACGCGGCGGCGCGGTCGGGGGCGTCGAGGATCTCGTTCAACCGTCCTGCGAGGGCTTGCGCGCCCCCGGGCGGAACGAGGAGCCCGTTCTTGCCGTCTTCGACCATGTCCGGGACGGCGCCGACGCGGGTGGCCACGATCGGTAGCCCGTGCCACATCGCCTCGACGAAGACGATCCCGAAGGGTTCGACCCGGGTGGGCAGGCAGAACACCGAGGCTTCGGCGAAGTACCGGGGCATCTCGGAGAGCGGCACCCGCCCCGCAACCGTGCAGCGCGGCAGCGAGCCGGTGTCGGGCGTGCAACCGACGATGGTCAGCGATGCGTCCGGGTGGCGCTCAAGCACTTTGGCGAAGGCCGCCAGCAAGCTTGGCCCGCCCTTACGCTCCCAGTCGATCCCGGCGAACAGGATGGCTTTGCGCGCGTAGCGTTCGGGGCTGGTCGAGACGTCCTCCGGCACACCCGCGTTGCTGCCGGCGTAGACACAGCGCACGCGGTCTGGCGGGCAGTCATACTGGCTGACGAGCGACTCGCTGACATTGGAACTGCGGGTGAACACCATGCGCGCGTTGCGGTAGACCGAGCGCTCGCGATCGATCCAGCGGGGGCTGTAGAGATCGGCCTCCCTGAAGGTCTCGAACCGGAGGTTTTCGAGATGGGTGTGGTCGGTATAGACGAAATGCGGCAAGCCCGGCACGCTGGCGTCGAACAGCGACTGCATCTGGAACGAAAATGCGTAGTCATCGGGGTCGACCTTCGCGGCAGCCCAACGCTTGATCCAGGAAAACATCTCGGGCGTGCGAAACAGGGCGTACTTGAGCTTTTTGCGCCCGCCGAGCAACGCCGGGGCGTAGCGGGCGCTGGCCGCGGCAAGCATGAAGCCAAGCGTGAGCGGCGATTTTTTCAACGCCGGCACGACATGGAACACGTCGATTTCATGGCTGGGGAACGCCGCGCGCAGGGCCCTGAGAGTCATCTCGTTGGCCGGCGGGGCCGGGGGCGAGGCGGTGAGTGAAAAGAATGCAATCTTGCGCAATGATGTCATCCTTCCGGATCGCCACGGCCGGAGGGTGCGCGGCTGCGCGCGCGTGATCAAGAAAAAACCTTGTCAATTGGCGGATTTACAAAATTCCGAAAGGCGCCAATACTGCGCACCCGGGTGTGGGAGCCGATCGAGACCACGAGGCTCGACCGTCGTTATCTGGGGCCAAACCGATCCTATGCTGCGTTCCTTCTCGATTTCGCAAGCCCGCGCCCGGATCCTGAAATCCGGCGGCTGGCTGCTCTCGCGGCAGATCATCAACATGCTCAACACCCTGGTGCTGAGTGTTCTGATCGCCCGGCACCTCGGGCCGGAAGGGTTTGGCGTGTTGAGCTACGCGGTTTCCCTCGTCGCGCTCGTGGCGCCCCTGACCACACTGGGATTGCGCAACCTCTCCTTGCGCGAATACGCGATGAAATCCGCCGGGCGCGAGGAGATCCTCGGCACAGTGACCCTGCTGCGACTGGCTGGCACGGTTCTTTCCGTTGCGATCGTGTACGGGGTGGCATCGCGGTTTCCGATCGATCACGCCCACATCGCCATCTTCTGTGCCGTGCTCGCCGGGGCGGGGCTGTTCAAGACCGTCGACACGATCCAGGAGTATTTCATCGCCGACCAGAACCCGCGCCCCTTCGTGATCTATTCGGTCGTGATCCTGCTCACGTTCAGCCTGCTGAAGATCGCGCTTATTCTCATGGGACAGTCGGTCAACGCGTTCATCCTCGCCAATGCCGGGCAAACCGTCGCGCAATCGTTCGGTGTTGTCCTGGCCTACCGCCGCTACACGGGGGCCCCGCTGAATCTGCGGGTCGATCTGCGCCGAGGGCTTCGTTACCTTCGGCAAGGGTTTCCCCTGATGCTCGGGGCGCTTTCGGCGGTCATCTATCTCAAGATTGATATCCTGTTCCTCTCCTACATGGTGGGCAAGGAGGTCACGGGCGTCTACAGCGTGGCGGCGCGGTTGTCGGAGGCGTGGTACATGCTGCCGGCGATGCTCGCCCTGGCTGCCTTCCCGCGGATGGTGGAACTACGGACCACCGCACCGAACCGTTACGCCAAACGGATGCAGGACGCGATGGATGCATTCGCGGCCTTCGGGACGTTGGTTGCGGTGACGTCGATCTTCTGGGCCGCGCCGCTGATCGCGCTTCTGTTCGGCCCCGCCTACGCCGGCGCGACGGTGATCCTGCAACTGTACGTCTGGGTCGGGATTGTTGTCGCCACGCGCTCGTTGATCCACAAATGGCTCCTGGCGGAGGGGCTGTTCTGGGGATCTGCGATCATTCATGTAACCGGGGCGATCGTCAATGTCGTGCTTAACCTGTTGCTGATCCCGATCTATGGGGGCGAGGGCGCCGCGGTGGCCACAGTAATTTCCTACGCGGCGGCGCCGCTTGTTCTGGCGCCGCTGGTGCCCGGCATCCGGCCGGTGGCGATCATGCAGATCAAGGCAATTGCCTGGCCCCGACGTGCGCTGCAGCTCTGGCCCCGGGGCAGGCGTGGACAACCTTGAGGAACCGATGCATTGCGACAGCTCCTGAAACGACGCACGCGCCAGTTCATCACGCTGCTAATGGGGCCGATGCGTCCCGTGATGGGTGAGGGCGGGCGGCGTTGGGCAACCAGACTCGTCAACCCGCGCGGCAAGCTCTATATCCCGCCCGGACTGGGTGTTGAGGGGTTCTTCGCGGCTTTGCAGGACGCCGGCGTTCGCCACGCCGTGCTGCGCTGGTTCGAGGAGCTGCCGCATGTCGAGCGTGGGCACGACCTCGATATTCTCGTTGCCGACGATGGGATCGATGCGGTGCGGTCTCTGCTGTCGACCTGGCCGCGGGGGACCAAGATCGACTACTACTCTGAAACCGGGCAAAAAGGGACGGGCTACCGACCGGAACTATTGCGCGATGTGCCGGCGTTTCCGGGTTGCGTTGCCGGCGAGATCCTCGCACGGGCGCACCCCATGCCCGGCGGCTGGATGGTGCCGGCGCCACGTGAGCATTTTCTCGGTCTCGCCTTTCACGCGGTCTATCTCAAAGGGCGTCAGTCGGGCTTGCCGTTTGACATCGACCAGCCGGCAACGCGCAGCGGGTCGCACGACTATGCCGCGGTCCTGAAGGAGCTTGCGGCAGCGGCTGGCATTGCGGTCGAACTCCCCGTCACCGCGCGGAGCCTGGACGAGATCCTCCGGGCTGAAGGCTGGCGGCCGACCCCCGAACATCTTGCCGCGCTGGCGCCGGCGAATCCCTGGATCGGGAGTCTCACATGAATTCGCTCCTGCTCGCGCTCGTGTCCGGCGAAACATCGGCGGGTGACCGGGCGGTCTGCGCCGAGGCGTTGCGCAATCGCGGTTTCGAGCTGTTCACAGAGTTGCGGCTCGCGCAGGTCGATGCCATTCGGGCGGGATTGGAAGACTTCGAAAGCTGGCACGTTTTGGTTGCTTTCAATCCGTTGATGACGGGGGCAAACCGGCGACCGGACGCCGTGTTTGCCGACTTCGAGATCGAAAAGGCCGCACATCTCCTGGCCAACCTGCTCGATGATGCGCCGCGGCACCTCCGCATTGCTCCAAGCGCCGAGGTGGCGGCGGCGATCGCGGCGGCGATCTTGCCAGAGGCCGAGATGCGCCAGCTTCAGGCGCTCATCGCCACACGGCGCGACGAGATGGCGACGGACCTGCCGGTCTTGGCTGATCTCAGCCGGTTCAAATACCGCGCCAAGGTCGAGCTGGTCGAATGGAATGGCGCAAAGGCCGTAAAAAAGACATTCCGCTCGACCGCGCACGATGCCATGGAACGCGAGCTTGCTTTCTTCGACGATATCGCGCCGCACAGCGACGTTCCGGCCCGCGTGCTCGCCCGCACCGAAAACGCAATTTTCTACGAGCACATCGAGAACCGCTGGGCTGTGCGCCGGCTGTTCGGTTTCCGCCTCCCGCTCCCGTTGTCGCTGCCGCAGGTGCGCGCGCTGGCGGGCTTCGTGCGGCTCGTGGTGCAGCGGGGCTGGGATCCGATCGACCTGTCGCCACGCGACAACATCCTGATCGATGCGAAGTCCGGGCGACTGCGAGCCATCGACTTCGAATTCGCCCATCGCCGGGCGCGGCCGGTGGCCCCGGTGGATTCCTATGTCCTGTCTGGCGTGCCCGCCGATGCAATCGCCGCCCGCCCGCTCAACAATGCGATGGACCACGATCCCTATCCGGGCAAATGGCGCCCTTTCACCGGTCTAAGCAAGCAGAGCTTCCTGCACGATCCGGCGTGGCTGCAATGGCTGAAACGGCTCGTGGTGCATCCCGCCTGGTTGGCCGGGCATGCGCTCGGCGCGGTGGCGCGCCGCAGGAAGCATGCGGTGGACCGAGACGAGCGGCTGTCGGAGGTGGTGCTGGTCTTTTCACCGCCGCCACGGGCGCCGGGTCCCCAATGACTTGATCCGCCGCCAGACCGCGGACCTGGCCACGCCGCCAAGGCGCACGGTTTCGGTGTGAATGTGGAAGAACAGCGAACGATAAAGATACATCGTGACCGGCCCGCCATTCAGGAAGACCCACCGCGGCAGGCCGATGATTGGGTGCCATGAGACCCGATAATCGTCCAGGCTGGAACTGTGCCGGTCCCTGGGAACGATGTCGGAGAGGCGCCGGGGTTTTTCCGTCCGGGTCACCCGGTCAATCAAGGGAATACGGATCTCGGCGCGCGCCGCGGAAAAGAAAAGGCCGTGATCGAGATCCCAGCGTTCCGGCTGGTACCCCGTTCGCGCCACCGCCCGCAGAATCTTGCGCAGGCGCAGGACCGTGGAAACGCGCGCCGGGAGGCTGTGCTCTGCGAGGGGCGCGAACGCGTCGGCGTTCAAGTCGAAATCTACGTAGCCCGCGCCACGCGCGGCGACGGCGGGGAACTCGGGCCAGTGTCCGGCCAGCGTGGATTGGAGGTCCACCGCCCGCTCGACGTCTTCGGCGTATTGCGGGCGGTAAATCTTCCGCAGCCGCCGGTCGGCCCCTTGCCCGACCCAGAAATGCGCCGCCGTGCGCTTGCGGCCGGCCAGCGGCTCGGCTGAGCCGCGCCGCGCGGCGATCTCGGCCATGCGCGCCGCGAACACCTCCGACACTTCGGCCAAGTCGGCCGCCGACAGCACTCCGGAGGCAATCCGCATCGCCTCCGTCGAATTGTCCGATGAATGCAGCGGGTTGAACCGCTCCGCTTTCGGCAGCGCCCGGAACACGGCGTCGCGCGCGGCGAATTTCGCCTCCAGCGTGCGGCTGTTGTCGAGAAACGGGTGCTGGCGCAGCAGCAGCGGGTCGGGGGAACTCGGGAACACGTCGATGGCAAACAGCAGGTGGACGGGCGGGCCGCCGCCTTTCGGGAACGGACCGGCTCCCCAGTTTCCGCCACGTGTCGCGCTGCGGATCTCGTTGATCAACCGCGCATCGAGCGGCAGGGATTTCAGGATCTCGAACCCCGCGTCTTCGATCGCGGTGCGCATGACCGGGGTGAACCCCAGTTCCACCGCCATGGTGCGGCAGAAAAAGATCGCGAGCCCCGGTTCCACCTGTTGATCGCCAATCAGCCCCGGCAGGAGGTCGCGCTCGATCCAGACGTCGGCGAGGCTGAGCCGCTCCAGCATGTCGATTGACGGACGCCACCCGATGCCGGCGAGATGGGCGTCGATCGCGGCGCGATCGCGGCATATGGCGGGATCGACGTCAGCAGCTTGGGCAAGGCGTTCGAGCGGCACGTGCCCTGGCCCGTCCTCGAGGCCGACGAGCCTTTCGCAACTCCGGAAGTAGGCGGCGACGTAGGCGGCGATATGAAACCGGTCGAGCGCGCCCAGGCCACCGTCTTGGCTTGACCGGTCGAGCAGCGCCCCGGCCAGGTCGAAGGGAAAGATAGCGATGGTGATCGAGCTGTACTGGGGATTGTCGAGGCGAAACGAGCCCGAGCGGCTTCCGCTCGTTGTCAGAACGTGGACCCTGGTTCCCGCGATGGCGCGGGCCGCGGCCCGTGCGGCCACGGCGTCCCGGTCTGCGGTGAGCAGGGCGACATGGTCGCCGTCCGCAGCGCGCCAACGGCCGACTTCGACCGACGCGATGCCGGCGCGATGCAGACGCTCCTCGACGGGGGTTCGCGCCGCGGTGGCCAATTTGCCCGATGGATTTCTTTCGCTCATTCCGGCCTCGCGTGGCGCTGCCAAATCGGCCTAGAAGAGCGGACTTGCCGGGTCAAGTCAGAGCCCCAAGATACTGGCATACTGATCGAAGACTGAGGTCGCCGAAAATCCTCGAACCCGCTCGGACGCGCGATGGCTGTAGTGCTCGCGCTGATCCGGGTCATCGAGCAGGTCCATGGCCGCCGTGAGCGCGGCGACGTCGTCAACCGGAACCAGCAGCCCGGCCTCGGCATGTCGTACCCCCGTCCTGTCGACGCTGTCTGCCATGCCGAGGATCTCGGACGGGCCCGAGGGGCAATCCGTGACCGCGACCGGGCGGCCGACCGCCAACGCCTCCACCAGCGCGTTTGGAAAACCCTCGCTCCGGGACGCCGAAAGGTACGCGGTTGCGCGCCCGACGATGGCTTGGGGGTTGTCCACGAATCCCGGCAAGTGGACGCGGGTTTCGAGACCAAGCGCGCGCGTCAGATCCTCCAGCCGCGCGCGCTCCGGTCCCTCGCCAAGCATCACCAGGTGGCGGGTTTCGTTCCGGTGCGCCGCGAAGGCGCGCAGGAGGACATCGCCGGCCTTGTTCGGTACCAGCCGGCCAACGCTGACAAAGAAATCGTCGGGAAGGGGAATAGACGCCGGCGCGGCCGCGCAGGCCTGCAACGTGTCGATCCCGAATGGATTGTTGATCACCGAGATCCGGGCGGCCGGTACCCGGTATCCGGAGACGAGATCATCCCGCACGCCACGCGAGACGGCCACGACGGCATCGGCGTGGGGGTAGAGGCCGGCCACGATCCGGCGCAGCACCCGGCCCCGGATTCCCGTCCCCAAGTGGCTCGTGGTGTTCACCCGTTCACTGATCACGCAGTGAAACCGCGTGGTCCGGCGGGCCAGCAGGGCGGCGCAATTGGCGCGGGTGAGAAAACTCAGAACGATGTCGGGGCGCCAGGACCGGATCAGGCGGTTCACCGCACGGATACTGCGCCAGTAGCTGCCGCGGCCGTCGAGCCGGGTCACGTCGACCAGCGGGGAGACGGTGTGGGCCGCGGGCAGATCGTCGAGAAGGGCCAGCCGAATCTCGGTTTCCACATTTCGCGCGGCAAGGTCTCCGGCGAGGCGGGCCATGACGTTTTCGGCGCCGCCGCCTTCAAGCGAGTTGATGAGGAGCAGAACCCGACGCGTCATCTGTCACGGCCCGGGGGCGTGCGATCGGGGACCAGGATGTCTCCCCAGCCGCCCGCCTCCGCAAGTTCGCGCAAGCTGCGCCGGGCGATCTGATCCCAGTCGAACGCCGCCAGGTCGAACCCGGCCGGCATCGCATAGCTGGAGACGTCGGCCATGAGCTTCTGCGCAAGATCCTGCGCGTTGCCGGCGGCGAAATAGTGGTGATCCGGCAGGCCCAGGTCGCGGTTGCCGGGGATGTCGCTCAGCAAAATCGGCGCCCCGGCCTGCAGGGCTTCGAGCGCGGCGATGGAGAGGCCCTCGTGATAGGACGGAAGCACGAAGAGCGCCGCGTCCCGGTTGAGCGACATGACCACGCCGCGGGGGCGTTGCCCGGCGAAAACGATGCCCTCCCCGGTGCTCGCTTCGATCTTGCGGGCATAGGCACTGTCGTGATCGGACGCGCCGACGATCAACAGCTTGCAGGGCGGATCGCGCTGGGCCAGGTCGGTCCGGCGATAGGCGTCGATCAGCAGATCCTGTGCCTTTTCCGGCACCAGCCGACCGACCGTGATCAGGTATTGGCCGGGGCTCACGCCGAGATCGCCGGGGAAACCCTGTCGCTCGTCCTTCGGTGCAGCCGGGGCGAGGCCGTTGGGGATGTTCACGATCCGGCCGGACCGCTTGGGATAGCGCGCCCGCAGCCGGTCTGCCGAGGTCTTCGAGACGGTGATGACACGGTGTGCGAAGGTCACCGCGAGATGTTCGCCCAGACGCAGCGCCCATTTTGAAACCCGGCCCCATTTCTGCCGCCGGTAGTCTTCCCCGTGATGGGTGAACAGCAGCCGAAACCCAAGCAGGCGGGCGAGGGGGGCGGCAAGGCCGGGGCCGATGGCATGGAGATGGACCGCTTCGGCCCGCAGCACGAAACGGGCGTAGAGCAGGGCCCAGATGGTGTGAACGATGGTCTCCAGCGCAGCGTGGCGCGGCGACCAAAGCGCGATCTGGTTGACGCCGTGGTGCCGCGTGCGCCCAAGAACGTAGCCACGGCGCGCCAGCACGGTGATCCGCAGCTGCCCGGCGGGGGCGTGTGCCAGAAGCCGCGGGAGGAGCTCTTCGCAATGGCTCTCGATCCCGCCCATCACGCCCGGCATTCCTCTCAAGCCGATGACGGCGACGTGCGGCATTGCCGATCCCCTTTTGCACGCCGGGTCCGACCGTCCCTTGTGCGGGCCCCCCTTCGAGACTAGGCTGTCGCACCAGCAGAAGATTTCGACGGGGCCGCTACGCGCTTGAGTTCATTGCATTCTGCTCGAGTTGTATATCCGTATCCGCAAACAGAAGGCAACGTTCGGGTGAAAAATCTGCAGACCCCTCCCAGAGGCAGAACGCGCCGTCGGGCGGTGTGGTGGTGCGGCGCCGCAGGGGCGTGGCCGCCGGCATGAGCGCCCTGTCGATCAGCGTGGTGATCCCGACGGCCGACCGCCCGGATTACCTGGTCGAGGCCGTCGAGAGCGCTTTGGCCCAGAGCGCCGGCGTGCTCGAGGTCATCGTGATCGACGATGCGTCGCGCGTCGATCCAGCCCCGGTGCTTACGCGGTTCGGCGACAAGGTGCGCTACGACCGCCTGCCGGAAAAGGGCGGGGCCAATGTCGCCCGCAATCGTGGGATCGAATTGGCGCGGGGCAGCCACGTGGCCTTCCTCGACGATGACGACATCTGGCTCCCGGACAAAGTGGAAGCGCAGCTCGAGGCGATGGCGGGAGGCTACGAAGCCTGTCTGTGCATGAGCCAGGAGATCGGCAAATCGCGCAAGCCCGCGATCGACGCGCGCGAAGTCAGCCAAGACGATCTGCGCCGCAGAACGCCCTGTGGCACAAGCGGGCTGCTGGCGACACGCGAGGTTCTGAATGCCGAACGGTTTGATCCGGCGATCCCGCGGGGGCAGGACTGGGACCTGTTCGTCCGTCTCGTACAGCGCCGCCCGCTTGCCTTCGTCGGGCGCCAACTCTACCTGCGCCGAACGGGCCACGACCGGATCACCACCGCCGCGGCACGGCAGACCCCGGCCGAGCTACTGGCCACCGGCGCGGCGATCTACAAGCACCGGGCATGGCTTGGGGAGCCAGCCTTTCGCCGCCGGCTGGCGAAGGTACTGCTGACGTTCATAGCGCAGCGGCCCGCGAAAGTGCGGTTCATCGCCGCTGCCATTCGCCATGCCGGGCTGCGCGCCACGGGTCTCGAACTGCTGAAAAAATCGCGCGACCGCAAATCCGAGCGCCGGCGCCGCCTCGGGGCGGCGCGATGAGTGCCGGGCTGGCCGGAACAGGGGCATACCGAAGCACTGCTCGGGCCGGACTTGGCGCGGCCGTGGCGCTCGCGGCCTGTCTCGGCCCTTGGGGCGGCGACGGCCGGGCCGATCCGGCAGCGCGGGACTGCGAAGCCCGGCTGGCCAAAGAGTGGATCGCGGCCGCCTTTTCCGGCGCCCCCGTTGTCACCGGTCACCGGGTGGGGCGGGTTGAACTGGAAAGCCCGGTCTGGGTGCGTGAGGCGACCGGGTCGGCGGCCCGATACGCCTTCGATCTGCGCGACCGCCGCCCGCCCGAAGATCCTCGCGCGGCCTTTACCGATGTCGATATCTCCGGACTTCGCTCAAGTAGCCGGTTCGGGGCGGGAATCAGGACGCACCGCGACGGGCCTGCGATGCAACTGTTTCTCGTCGATGTGACAATCGCGCCGGGCTGGCCAGATTGGGTCTCATACCAGCACACAAACTATGACGGCGTGGTAGCGGACGGCGCCGCGGCCCTGTTTGCCCAGAATCTGACAATAACCGACTGGAACGCCGATTCCGCGATCGACAACAAGGCGGCGATTTCGCAACTTGTCCGCCTCGAGGTGACCGGATCGGGATACCGTCCGCTGCGCTACTGGCAGCCCGGCCCGCACTATCTAGTTGACTCAACCATAAGGCGAAATGGGCCCGGGCCGCTCATTTGGATTCAGGATTGCGAGTCCACGCGGCTGTTTGTTCATGAGACGACCTTCAACGGTCAGGCCAGACTGACCGATGCGATGATTTCTTGCGAGGTCGGAGATGCCCCGGATATCGTCTACACCGATGAAGATCCAAGAAAATCAGGGATTATGCACCCGATGTTCTCGCTCTGCAATGACCGGGAATGAAACCCCCTCGGCGGCGATGAACGCGGCCTGCGGGCAACCGCGAACCGCTCGGGGATCACCGGCGAACGGTCAAGCAATCTACATCTTTTGATTGCAGAAGGGGGCAGGGGTCGTTTGCCACGTGCCGTGCTGCGCAGGCCCCGAAACGCTCATCTCTGCCTCTCAGCCGCCGCGGCGAGGGGTGGCTGACCGGTCGCCCAGAACCGCCTCGGCTCGGCTCGCGCCGCCGGCCCGGCACGCGGGCCTTCTTCCGGGCACACGGCCCGTAGCCCCTTGGGTTCACGAAAAAAATCGTGCTTGGAACACGCTCTGCGTTTTGCTCTCTGCGCAAGCGTGATAGTTTGTGGTCTGGGTATCGGGAAACACGGACTTCAGATGGATCGGTCGGATACGAGCGACCTGGCATCACGTGCCGGCGAGACAACGCTGTTGACGATTGCGTGGCGCTGGAAGGGGACGATTGCGCTCGCCTCCATCGCCGCGGTTGTGCTGACCTACCTCGCCTTGCTGACGGTGACGCCGGTCTACCAGGCCAAGACACAGGTCTTGCTGGGCTCGAACGCCGCGCCGCTGATCAATATTCCGAACGTCGTGGGTGAAACCACGGCCAACGTCGCCTTCGCCGAAAGCGCCATGATCGTCATGCGGTCCAACGCGATCCTGCGCACGGTCGTCGAGGATCTGAACCTCGACGACCGTGAAGAGTTCAATCCCGCGTTGCGTAGCAAGAGTTTCTTCGACCGGGCGAAATCCTGGATCCGGTCGCGCGCGTCTTCCGGAGGCGCGGGCGGAGAAGCGGCCGACACTGATGCCAATCTGCCGTCGGCGTCAGACGACCCCCTGGCCGGGACTGTGCGCAGCCTTCGCGGTGCGGTTTCGGTTCGGGTCCTGGGGGAGTCGCAGGTGATCGAGATCGCCGCGCGATCCGCCAACCCGCGGCTGGCCGCCGGCATCAGCGACGCGATCGCCGAGACCTACATCACGCAACAGCTGGAAACCAAGCTTTCGGCCGGGGGACGGGCGACCGAGTTTCTCGAAGAACGCGCCCTCGAACTGCGCGACGACCTTGCGCTTGCCGAGCAGAAGGTCGCGGCGTTCCGTAGCGGCCTGATCGGTGCGGGCGAGGATATGGCCGCCGATCTCGAACCGCGCCTCGATGAACTGAGCGGCCAGATCGCGCGCCTGACGACGGAGAACTCCGACCTGCTCGGCCGGCGCAACGAGGTCGCCGAACTGTTCGCCGCGTCGAACTACGTTGCGTTGATCGAGACGCTGGCTCAGCCGGTGGTCTCGGGCCTCTACGCGCAAGTGTCCGAGCTGGAGGCCCGGGTCGCCGATCTGCGCACGCAGTTCGGCGAGCATCCCGAAACCCGCAAGGCGACGGCGGAACGAGACCGGGTCGCCGCCCGGCTCGACGCGGAGGTCGAACGGGCCATATCCGGCATGGATGTCCGGATCGGGATCATCGACGACCGCCTCACCGATCTCAACGCCCAGCTTCAAAACACCCGGCGCCAGCTCGCCGAGCGTCAGCGCGAAGAGCTGACGCTGGCCGAACTTGAGCGCGAAGCCGAGGCCTCGCGCGACATCTATAACCGGTTCCTGTTGCGGGTGAAGGAAGCGCGCGAACGCAGCCAGTTCCAGACACCCGAGGCCGCGATCGTCTCGAACGCGGCGGTGCCGCCCAATCCGATCGCACCGCAGAAGACCAAGCTCTCGGTGCTGGCGGGCCTTGGCGCGGGGCTGCTCACGCTCGCCGTGATCGCACTCGTCGGTCAGCACGGAACGCGGGTTGGCGACCCCGATGACCTGGCGGCTCTCACCGGCGTGCGATACGTCCACCAGATCCCCGATTTCAGCGGCGCCGAAGACGCTATCGGGTTGTTGCGGGAGATGCGGAACGTGCCCGACACGGCAATGACCGCCGGGGTGCACTGGCTCCGCCTGCGGCTTGCACCGAAGAACAGGAAGCGCGCCCATATCATTCTGGTGACTTCGGCCGACGACGGCGAAGGCAAGTCCGCGCTCAGCCTGTTGCTTGCTGAGACATTCGACATCAACGGCTATTCGACAGTCCTGGTAAACGCTGATCCGGCGCGGGGCGGGCTGTCGGACCTGCCGGGCTCGCCGGAGTTCGAGGTCTCGTCATTCCGGTATCTCGACTATTCGGATGAGGCGATGCGCGCGCTTGAGCGCAAGGCCGGCTTCGATGCGACGGTCGCGGATCGCCTGAGCGTGTTGAAGCACACCGACGTCATCATCGTCGACGGCCCGGCGGCGCTGACCTCGCCCGACGTTGTCGAGATCGGGCTTCTGGCGAATGATGTGGTCATCGCCAGTGCTTGGAACCAGACGACGACAAAGAAGCTCCAGCAATGCATCGACATGCTGCGCGAGACCGGCGTGACGGTGAGTGCCATCGCGATCAACAAGGTCCCGCGCAAACTGATCCGGGTTGTCGGGGCGCCGGTGCCGGAGATGCGCCGGCCGCGGGCCCTGATGCCGCCGGCACCGTAGCCCGACGTCCTTGAACTCGGATGTGGCAAGCCGGCACATACTTTCTGATCCTCGCGACACTCGGCCTGGTTCTGCGCCAGGCGCGCGGCTTTGGCGGCGACCGCCTGACGCGGCTGGTGATGCTCATCATCTGGGCCAGGTTCGCACTGGCGGCGCTGGGAGACGTCGCGGTTTCCACCAGCGTGGCGGGCTTCTCCCTGATCGCGCTGGGCACGCTTGCCCTGACCGCACTCGGTGTGGCGATGATGCCGTTGCGGCTCTTCGCCACGCGCCGGCTGTATCCGTTCTACGCGATCGTCGCGCTCGGCGTATTGAGCGGCCTTCTCAATAGCGCGGGGCTTGCGATGGTATCGTTTGTGGCCATCTGGGCGTTTTTCGTGGTCTGCGCTCTGCTTCTCTATCGCGCCTTCTGCCGCCACGGTCTCCGGCCGGTGCTGACCTCCCTTCTTGCGGTTCTGGCGCTGCCGGTGGCCATGCAGATCCTGTCGATCGCGCTCGGGACCCCGAAAACCGGGGTCGACGGTTCGCTGAGCTACATCGGCGCCTATGTGCACGAGGCGGTGTTTTCCGTCGTCCTTCTGGCCGCGCTCGTGGTCGCCGTGGCCTACCCCTGGCGGACCGCGCCGCAGGCCTGGGCGGCGGTTGCGCTGTTGCTTGGCGGTCTGTTCCTGGCCAATTACCGCACCATCATCATCGCCGCGGCGCCGTTACTCGTCGTGTTCCTGTACCAGAGGCTTGGACGCACGCGCGGCGGCCTGTTCCGGCTTGCCGTGCCGGTGCTTCTGCTGGCATTGATCGTCCCTCCCGAGTTGCCCCGCCAGATCGGCGAGCGGTTCACCGAAGTGCGAACCGTGACCGGCGTGATCGGAACACTGATCAAGCCTCCCGAGGAATTCACGGCGCGCGAAAAAGACCTGTTGTCGGCGCGCGTGTATATCTGGTCGGCGTATTTTTATGGCGCGATTCGATCCGATGCGCCTCAGCAGCTTGTTGGGCATGGTCCGGACACTCGCGCGCCGGGAATGAGTGTGCATCCGCATAACGAATACCTGCGTGTCCTGTTCGAGAATGGCATTCTCGGATTCGTGGTTTGGCTTTCGGTATTGTTATACCAGCTCAGGCTGGCCCTTCGAATATTGCCGGATCCGACCGCCCTGGTTGTGGTCGCCGGTTATCTGGCGGTTTTTCTCGGCGCCCTGGGAACCTCGTTTTTCAATCGGCCCGAAGGCTTTGTTTTGTTAGCAATCCTCAGTGCAATGACGTGGTTCCTGGCAGACGGGCAACCTCAGGGGGGCCGATCTCGCGCCGCCCAAGCGGCTGGGTAGCCGGAATAGGCGCACAAGCCGGGAATTCTCCGAAAAAATGGACAGTAGTATATTTTTGCGTCGGGTCCGGCGAAGACACGGTGCGGCGAAGGCCGGTCTTCGCCCTTGTGACGTGGTGGCTCGCAAGATCCTAACACATTGCGGACAATACTGTTTCCGGATTGGAAACAATGATC
>Ga0180435_10003252_pt1 | contig 16349 bp, 12 predicted proteins | sample SS_ome_3_FD_132467 | JGI IMG/M metagenome (GOLD analysis project Ga0180435, IMG submission 132467) | Hypersaline lake sediment archaeal communities from the Salton Sea, California, USA - SS_3_S_1 metaG | ecosystem: Environmental > Aquatic > Non-marine Saline and Alkaline > Hypersaline >...
GAGTAAGTTTTCGATGAAGGCATCAGTCGACAGGCTCTTGGAAGTATATCGATCAAAACTGTAATATCAGCATGGCATGCGGTTATGATGGTGATGCTCTTGTTGCGAAACTTGGCATGCACGAGTATCCACAGATAAGCAGCAGTTGCCAAGGCGGCTTGACGATCATGAAATACCGTAAGAACAACATCTTGCACATAGGCCCGCTTCCCCCGCCAATCGGCGGGATGGCGTTCAACGTCCAACGATACCTGCTATCCGACGTTGCCAAGGCCTTCAATATAGTACACGTCAAGAGCGACCTGATCGGAAAGACAAGATACACCGGTTTGCTGCGAACGATAATGAACCTCACCAACGCGGTGTTGCTGACGATAACGCTTATTTCGCGGATCGTGTGGAATCGACCGGTGCTGGTTCATATACGCACAAATTCATTCGGCGGATTCTACGAAAAGAGCGCTCTGAGCGTAATCGCCCGATTCCTGGGCCGCCGCGTAATGATCCACATTCACGGCGGAGCTTTTGGCGTTTTCCATGCCAATTCGTCGCGCTTGGGCAAGTGGTTTATCCGCAAGCTGCTCGGCGTAAATCATCGCGTGATTGTACTCTCAGAGCAAATGAGGGAAACGCTCCTGAACATCGGCCTGCCGAAAGACAGGATAAGAATCATAGAAAATGCAGTTTTCCTGCCCGATGAGTCAATATGGAACCACGCAAGCAACGAAGGTCAACCGACACGACACGACACGAACAAGATCACGGTTATTTTTCTAAATAGAATCGATGTCCAAAAGGGCATCCTGGAACTGGTCGATGCCGCTCGGAACGTATGCGAAAACAATAGCCAAGTTCAATGTCTGATTTACGGACCCGATACTCCGGACGCTAAGACAATCCGAGACCGAATACACGACATGAAGATGTCAGAGCAAATCAGACTATCTGGTCCGGTAGTAGATCAAGAGAAAGAAAATGCCTATCTCTCAGCCGACATATACGTTCTTCCAAGCTACATCGAAGGCATGCCGATCGGACTTCTCGAAGCCGCATCCTACGGATTGCCTTGTATCGTATCAGCCGTTGGCGGCGTTCCCGCGGTCATCGAAGACGGTGTCAACGGGCTGCTGATAGAACCACGCGACGTCGACGGACTTCGGAACGCCATGAAGAAACTCATCGACGATCCGGCGCTTCGGCGGGAACTTGGAACGCGCGCCAGGCGTACTATCGAGACCAGGTTCTCCTGGGACCAAAGCGCCAAAGAGATCGTGCGAATATACAATGAACTGATCTTCGGGAAAGGAGTGAAGGAAGAACGGTAGATGGCTTCGTTCATTCAAGAGACATACTGGAAGGCGCCGTACTTCCTGAAGTGACTGATGGTCTCATGGGACGCCCGAAAACTCTGAGGCGGAGGATGATCCGGCGCTGCCTGGACAAGGCCGATATGCACGCGGTACAGTCCGATGGTTTGCGTGATGTTACCGCGACCTTCACCGACACGCCGGTACTGTCGATTACAACGGGGTGCATACTGCCGAGTTGATTGCGCCAGACGGTTACGCTCACAGTGATACGGCGGAGGGTGCGATTCGCGTAATCGATATCGGTCAGCTCAGTTACAGAAAGGGAAGGTTCGATCTGATCGAAATCGCCAAGAGACTCTGTCCGGAAATCGATGGTCTGGAGTTTGTCCTGGTCGGCGGTGGGGAAGTCGAGTTCTTTCAGAAAATGGTTGCCGACTGCGGTCTGTCTGACCGCATCACGTTTCCCGGAATGGTGGATGATGAGAAGTTCCGACTCCTGCGAACAAGCGACATCTTCGCGTTGCCCAGCTATAGTGAGGGGCAGCCGATCGCCCTCCTCGAAGCGATGGCTGTCGGGCTGCCGATCATAAGTTCGACCGTGGGTTCCTTCCCGGAGGTCATCAGGGAACCTAACGGGCGAATAGTTGAACCGGGAGGCATCGACGCCATTACGAAGTACATCCGGGAATTGGCCGAATCAAAGGAAGTCAGAGAACGCATGGGCCGGTATAATGCAACGGAAGCTCAGGACAAATACTCCATTGCAAGTACAATGACCGAGATCGGCGAAGTCTATCGAACTTTGGTTTCCGGGTAGACCGTTGTGAGAGAGTCTTTTCGGGCGGAAATACTGTTGCACACACATCCACTCTGTGGAGGAACTTTTTTGTCGTACTGAACACATCTATGGGTTATAATAAGAACACAACGGTTCGCAATCCTATACATGCTGTGCCCATGCCGTCCGAAGCGGCGGTGAAGCGTAGTCTAAGGAGTCTTCATTTATGAAATCTACAAGAAGATACCGGTGGATTATCAGTGGCGTTTTGGCGGTTGCAGGGATTATGGTTTTTGTCGTGGCGACCGAGGCCGCCGCCAAAAAGAAAGCTGCCGCCAAGAAGCCCGCTGCGGCCAGGAAGAAGGCGCCCGCCAGGAAGAAGGCGCCCAAGAAGAAGGGCAAGGGCGGTCAGTCCAAATACTTCAGTGACGATGAAATATACGCCAAGCTGGACTTCACGCCCCAGCAGCGAGAGAAGTTCGAAGCCGCCCGGCAAAAACTTCAGACTGCCCTGGATGCGTGGGACGCAACGCCCAAGGGGCAAAAACTCATCGAACTCCAGACCGCGGTCGAACTGGCCACCTCGCCTGAAGAGAAGCGAAGGATCGCGGGTACAATGGGACAACTCCGCCAACTGGAGGCCCAGCGCCGTGCAATCGAGAAGCAGTACGAACCGCAGGTTCTCGCCACCCTCACGCCTCAGCAGAAGGCCACCAGGCTCGGATACAAACTGTGCAACAAAATACTGACCGGAAAGCTCGGAAGGGCGCTGAAGGGCGACCAGGTCAATAAACTCAAATCGTATTGCATGCAGGCCGGCGCCGGTATCGTCAAGGGGTCCCTTTCTCCCGCACGGTCAGAAGCACAACTGCAATCGCTTGCAGTTGGAATACTCAGCGATGACCAAAAAAAGAAGCTTGGTATTCGCGTCCCGCCCAAGAAAGACCCAAAAAAGAACAACAAACACCACAGGCGACGCAAGAAGAAGCCCAGCAAGAAACAAATCGCAGCGTACAAAAAGCATGTCGCCGCCCAGAAGAAAGCTCAGCAAGCAGCCAAGAAGAAGTAACCCGCCGGAAGGGAAAAAGAACGGGCGATTTTCGTCAATCATAAGTTTGCGGCTGTTCGATCGAAGCCCGTATACACGTTCAGGTGTTTTTTATGCGGAAAGCCCATAGAAGCGCTCTCGCTTAAGCGAAGACGCTTTGTCATCTGAGATACGAGGGGCCGCTGCAATCTTAGCCAAGTCGGAAGGGTCCGGAACACGCGCCACATCTTAAAATGACTTGCGGGGTTTTCGCCTTGCGGCTTCGCGGCAGCACCGGTACGGTATATTTTTACAATGTTGCCATACGAAAGGAACATGTTATGCACAAAACGATCTTATCGACTGCATCTGTCCTGCTGGTGTTGGGATATTGGTCTTCCGCGTTCGGTGCGGAGGCCCCCGAGTGGTCGCCGGCAAAGGGTCCGTTGATGACGCGATGGGCAAAGGACGTTTCACCGCAAAAGGTTCACCCCGAGTACCCGCGCCCGCAGATGGTGCGCAAGGAATGGCTGAACCTCAACGGTTTGTGGGACTATTCGATCCGCGAACTCTCCAGCGTCAAGGCCGCCCCGTATGACGGCAAGATCCTCGTACCGTTCTGCGCCGAGTCGGCCCTGTCGGGCGTGATGAAGCGCGTTGGGGCGGACAAGCGCCTGTGGTATCACCGCACGTTCGAGATACCTAAGGCCTGGGCGGGCCGGCGCCTGCTGCTGCATTTCGGCGCAATCGACTGGGAGGCCCGTGTGCGGGTCAACAACAAGGACATTGGCGTCCACAGGGGCGGATACGACCCGTTCACATTCGACATTACCGGCGCCCTGAAACCCGAGGGTCCGCAGGAATTGACGGTTTGCGTATGGGACCCCACCGACAAGGGCCCTCAACCGCGGGGAAAGCAGGTGTCCAAGCCTCGCGGTATCTGGTACAGCCCCGTCACGGGCATCTGGCGGACGGTGTGGCTGGAACCGGCGCCGAAAGTCCACATCCAGTCGCTCACTATCGTACCCGATGTCGACAAGCAGGTCGTACGCGTCACCGCTAACGTTTCCGGAGCGGTCAAGGGAGGCGCCATCCTGATCCAAAAATCCGGGAAGACCGAACTGAAGTCCGTCAGCGGAAAAACGAACAGCGAAATCGTGGTTCCCATAGCCAATCCGCACCTGTGGTCGCCTGACGATCCGTATCTCTACGATATCGAGGTGCTGCTGCTGGGAGCCGCGGAGGATTCACGACCGGCCGATTCGGTCAAGAGCTACTTCGGAATGCGGAAGATCGAGGTCGCCAGGGACGCCAAAGGCGTCAACCGCCTGCTGCTAAACGGAAAGATTCTATTCCAACTGGGCCCGCTGGACCAGGGATGGTGGCCCGACGGGCTTTACACCGCGCCGAGCGACGAGGCGCTGCGATACGACGTCGAGGCGCTCAAGAAACTTGGCATGAACATGATCCGCAAGCACGTCAAGGTCGAGCCTGACCGGTGGTATTACCACTGCGACAAGCTGGGTATGCTGGTCTGGCAGGACATGCCCAATGGTAAGGGCGCCGGCGACAAGGGCAAACCTGACGAGAACCGCGCGGTAATCTCTCCGTTCGATCGCGAACTGAAGAACGTGATCGAGTCGCTGCGCAATCACCCGTCGATCGTCATGTGGGTGCCGTTCAACGAGGGTTGGGGGCAGCATGACTCGGGGCGCATCTCCGCGTGGATCAAGCGGATGGACCCCACCCGCCTGGTAAACCACGCCAGCGGATGGAAGGACAAGGGCTTCGGCGATGTGAAGGACATTCACAAGTATCCCGGCCCGGCGATGGCCAAACTCGAAGACAAGCGCGCCATTGTGCTGGGCGAGTTCGGAGGGCTGGGCCTGCCGGTCAAAGGGCATCTGTGGTGGGACAAGAAGAACTGGGGATATCGTAACTTCAAGACCCGCCAGGACCTGACCGCCGCCTACGTGAATCTCATGCGCAAACTCCACCCGCTGATCGGGCAGGGGCTCGCGGCGGCCGTTTATACACAGACCACCGACGTCGAAGGCGAGGTCAACGGTCTGATGACTTACGACCGGGCGATAGTCAAACCGGACGCGAAGGCCGTCGCAAAATCGCACCGCGAACTATACACGCCCCCGAAGTAACAACGACCGCCGGGGCACTTGGGGTTTCGGTTTTGTCTTGTAGATTGCGCCGAGGTCTTGAATTCCCCTGCTTTGTCAGTCGGCGACGATCCGATCGAAGCCCGTGTACACGTTCAGGCGTTTTCCTCGCAGGAAACCCACGAGTGTCACGCCAAATCTTCCGGCCAGTTTTGCGCCCAGCGCGGTGACGGCTGAACGCGACACCAGCATTGACAGTCCGCACGCGACGGCTTTGGAGACGATTTCCGCCGACAGGCGTCCGGTCATCAGGACCAGCTTGTCGGCTACGTCAATTTCGTCCAGGAACGCCCGCCCCACGATCTTGTCGAATGCGTTATGCCTTCCGACATCTTCGGCGAACAGGAGGATTTTCTCGTTATCCGCCAGCGCGCAGGCGTGAAGCCCGCCGGTGGCTTTCCACATGTCGGCCTTTCCGGTGAACGTTTTGGCCAGTTCGATCAGCTTTCCCGGTCCTATGGTCAGGCCATGTCCCACTCGTCCGAAGGCCGATGAGTCCAGGTCTCTGCCCGTACCGCCCGACCCGCACCCGGTTCCCCAGGTCCAGCGATTGTCCATCGCTTCAAGGGCGTCTTCGTCGAAGTCTCCGTGCAGGAAGACCTTGTTGTTTTCTACGTTGACGCGGATATCGTGCAGTGCGGACCGCTCGCGCAGGGCGCCTTCTCCAACCAGGAATCCGACCGCCAGCGACTCCAGGTCCGCCGGGAGGCAGAGCATCGCGATGTTGTGCCTGGCGTCATTCAGATCCAGTTCGATCCTGGCTTCGGTGATGACCCTGTCGATCATCGCCTTCGCCTGCCCGTCTTCGAATCGGCGGATGGGGCAGTCCCGTATCAGGCCGTCAGGCTGGTCTGAGGTGTCGCTCATTTGAAGCAGCCCAGTTGGCAGGCGCAGATCTTGATCTTCAGTTCGTTGCAAATTTTAGCGATCTGCCGCGAGGGCGTCTGGCTCTCGCTGGCCAGATCGAGCAAGGCCTTACAGGCGACCTTGCCATCGACGGTCTGCTTTTGAATCGCTTCACGAAGTTCTTCTGCGGTCATGACTGTCTCCTGAAATCGCAAACCATGAAATTAACACCCGCCGCCGGTCCGGTCAAGACCGCCTTTACCCAAATAAGTGTCTGCATCTCCGTTTGCCGTTCGCCTCAGTTCCCGGATTGTTTGCTTAAGTGCTTTGCCCGCAACACTTCCTTCCGCCGCGATTGCCACCAGTGGGGTGCGATGTCCGGGGCACTTCCCACGTTGATGGGGCGAGCCCATTGAAGTCATCCCGGCAGACAACTACAATGCCTTGGTGATCTCCAATACTGACAAACTCGACGCCGTCGCCGCACACTTGGCGCTGAGGCCCAGCATTGCCGTCATGGGAGTCGAGTACCTGCACCTGCAACTCGAAGACGGGAGCGACCTGTACCTGACTGAATACGGGCGCCCGTTCAGCGGGCACCTCCTTCCGGAGAACCACTGGGCTGATAAAGACTGGTTCACCGCACACCGCGTTAAGCTGCACGGGACGAGCGCTATTTACAAAGTCCGGACCAAGGAAGTTGCGGGAATCTCCAAGGACATTGTTTTGAAATGGAATCGCATGGGGCAGGACATCCCCGGTGAGACTGAAGCGTCTGACCTGGCCGGCGCCAAGTTCAACAGCCCCTTCGAGGAGTTCAGCCTCGTCATCGAACTGCGGAACACGCGCTACGAAACGCCCGGGCAGCTTTACACGCACAAGCCGCTGGGCATATATGTGCCGCGGCAATACGTCGAGGCCGAGAGGATGGGGCGAAAGCGGTATATACTCGATGCGGTTCAGAAAGCCCACGAGCAGATCACGCTGGATATGAACAGGCGATACGCCGTCATCTACGAGTGGATAAAGGGCGTGGACGCCGCCGAGGCTTTCAAGGCGGGACTATTCGATGGCGAAACCATGAGGGGTTTGATACTTCGCTCAAATCGGGAGATGGAGCACAAGGGATTCTTCGTTCGAGACAGCAAACCGCACCACATAATCGTCAGACCGCGAAGCGACGGGCAACTGTTAAGGGACGCCAAGGGGAATATCCTTTACGCCATGGTCGATTTTGAACTTCTCGAACGGACACCTCAAAGAGAGCAGACCGTCAGGATGTCAAAGCGCAAGACCTACCTGGTAAAGCAGGCACGTCGTTTCGAGGCCGAAAACAACTTCCCTCCGGACCTGACAGCGGTCAACATCATGGGAGTGGATTACGTCTACGGGCAGGTCGAGAGCACGGGGGGAAGGCTGTGGGTCGTGGGAAAGGACGCGGCGCTCTTCGAGTATTTCCTCCCTGAGAAATGGCGCAAGACACCGAGGACAGAGCTTTCGGCCACTCATCACGTTTACCACACCGTGACCAAGGACAGTATACATCTCGTCTGGCGCATCTCGCGCGTCGGGAAGAAACCGGATATAGATCCGCTTGTAGTGGACGAGAGGGCCATTGGCGACTACGGGTATAACAGCCCATTCGAGGAAGTCTCCCTTAGTATGGAGTTGACCAGGTGCGGGGTGGAAACAGTCTATCCGCGGGCCATCTACATGACGGGGCACAAGTCTGAAATCGCACCGGATCTTGTCGATAACAGCAGGTATGACAGCCACAAGGGCCTGAAGACTCCCCACGGGCATCCGATCCTCGGCAGGCATCACGAACATATAATCATCTGGGGATACTGGAACGGTCCCGATGAACTGCTGGCCGCCAAAGACGAAGAAATCTACAAGGGGGTTGACGCGCTGACGGCGTACGGGCAGGGGCGGATCACCGAAGATGAATATACCTGCGTTGTCGAAGAGACCGGGCGGCGGCTCGCGAGGGCGGGAATCGAAGACCTGAATCTCAGGGGCAGCCATCTGCTGCTTTCGCTGGACCGCTCCGGGCGACTGGTTACCGACGACCAGGGCATTCCGGCGGTGAGAATCTGCAACTTTGAACTCTTCAAGCACATGGACCGATCGGACGGGTCGAGACCGGCGTGGGAAGACTGATTCCGGTCTTGGCGGGGGTTTGCCTCCGGTCTGACGAGATGCTATAATCCGGCGATGTAATATAGAATTGATTTCGCCGATTCATGTCTGCGGCTGTCGCTGCGGTGCAAGTTCGACGGCTCGTTTTGAAAGGCCTGTGCGATGGCGCGGGAGACTGCTGACCAAATTTTGTGCGAACCATGCGTCGATCCCGCGGAAGTCGTGGTTGTGCTCGACGAGCTTGACGTCAGGCCCGGCTCGGACCTGATCGGCGTACTCCAGGGCGTCCAGGGGCGATTGGGATACCTTCCGGTCGAGGCGCTTCGGGGCGTGAGCGATCGGACGAGGATCCCGCTGAGTCGAGTCTATGGTGTGGTCAGCTTCTACGCCCAGTTCTATACCGAGCCGCACGGAAAACACACGATACGCTGCTGCCGCGGTACTGCCTGCCACGTTCGCGGCGGCCAGAGGGTGCTGGGTGTTATCAGTCGGACGCTCGGTATCGACGAGGGCCAGACCACCCCGGACATGCTGTTCTATCTCGAGACCGTCGCATGCCTGGGCACGTGCTTCCTGGCCCCGGCGATGCTGATCGACGACCAGTGTTACGGTAAGCTGACCCCCCGGCGTGTCGAGAGTATTCTAAAAAGCTATCAGGTTGAGTGAGATGAAGCGTATCGAAACCGTTGACGATCTTCGCCGGATGCAAAAGACCCTGTCGGTTCCCCGCCCGGACGAAGTGGTGATTCGCGTCTGTTCGACCGGCTGCCGCGCGCTGGGTGCCCTGGACGTCTGCGATGCACTGGACGGAGAGGTTGCGCGTCGCGGTCTGGGCGGGCGCGTGAGGGTTGTTCGTGTCGGTTGCCATGGTCTGTGCGCCGGGGCGGTTGCGGTGGTGATCGATCCGAAAGGCGTTTTCTACCAGAATGTCACGCCCGAAGACGCCGGCGAGATTATCGAGCAGACCGTTCTGGCCGGGCGAATCATTCGCAGGCTCTGTCGGCGTGAGGGCGGGCGAACCGTCTGGCGCCGCAACTCGATACCGTTTTACAAGCACCAGGATCGCCGCGTTCTGCGGAACTGCGGCGTGATCGACCCACGGAGTCTCGAAGATGCCATCGCCCACGGGGCCTACCAGGGCGCGGCGGTGGCGCTGTCGAAGATGTCTCCCGAGTCGGTCATCGCCGAAGTGTTGGACTCAGGCCTTCGAGGGCGGGGCGGAGCGGGATTCTCGACGGGGAAGAAATGGCGGTTTGCACGCGCCGCAACCGGGGATAAAAAGTACATAATCTGCAATGCCGACGAAGGCGATCCCGGCGCCTTCATGGACCGTGCGCTGCTCGAGGGCGATCCGCACCTGGTTATCGAGGGGATGATCGTGGGCGCCTACGCCATCGGGGCGTCGAGGGGTTATGTGTACGTCAGGGCCGAGTACCCCATCGCCATCGAACACACGATAATGGCCCTTGAATCCGCCCGCGCCGCCGGCCTGCTTGGCGCGGACATTATGGGCGCCGGTTTCGACTTCGATATCGAAATTCGCCAGGGCGCCGGGGCGTTTGTATGCGGTGAGGAGACCGCCCTGATCGCCTCGATCGAAGGCAAGCGGGGCATGCCGCGTCCGCGCCCTCCATTTCCCGCAAATAGCGGTCTGTGGGGCCGACCGACCAACATCAACAACGTCGAGACGTTTGCAAACGTTCCGCTAATCATTCGCAAGGGCGCGGGCGCCTACGCCGCCGTCGGTACCGAAGGGTCGAAGGGCACGAAGATTTTCGCCCTGGCAGGCAAGGTCAGAAATACCGGGCTGGTCGAGGTGCCCATGGGCGCCACGCTGCGTCAGATCGTCTTCGATATTGGCGGAGGGATTCCCGCCGGAAGGAAATTCAAGTCCGCACAGATGGGAGGCCCGTCCGGCGGATGCGTACCGGCGCAATTTCTCGATCGTCCGATCGATTACGATTCAGTTCAGGAGATCGGAGCGATTATGGGCTCCGGCGGTTTGATCGTGATGGACCAGACCACATGCATGGTCGACATCGCGCGTTTCTTTACTGAGTTTGTGCAGTCCGAATCGTGCGGTAAGTGCGTACCGTGTCGCATCGGAACGAAGCGGATGCTCGATATCCTCACTCGCATAACGCGGGGCCAGGGCGAACTTGAAGATATCGACCGCCTGGTGAAACTCGGTGAGATGATCCGCGAATCGTCGTTGTGCGGTCTGGGGCAGACGGCGCCGAATCCCGTCCTCTCGACCATCCGCTACTTCCGCGACGAATACGAAGCGCATATCATCGAGAAGCGTTGTCCGGCCAATGTCTGCGAGGCGCTGATTACGACCGCCTGCTCCAGTGCATGCCCGGCGCACGTCAACATTCCAGAGTACGTGGGCCTGATAGCCGAAGGGCGTTTCGACGACGCCCTGGAAGTGATCCGCCGGCGCAACCCGCTGGCGTCGGTCTGCGGACGCGCGTGCGACCATCCATGCGAAATGTACTGCCGCAGGGGCGATATGGATGCCCCGGTGGCCATCAGGCATCTCAAGCGCTTCGTGACTGATGTCGAGAAGAAACCCGCCGACCCGCCGCTGTGGCGGGGCCCGCGGGTGGGACGAGTGGCCGTTATAGGCTCGGGCCCGGCGGGACTGTCGGCCGCCTTCTTCCTGGCCACAATGGGACGGGAAGTAAAAATCTTCGAAGCCAAAGACGAAATCGGTGGTATCCTGACGACCGGGATACCCGAGTATCGCCTGCCCCGCGAAGTCATCGCCAGAGATATCGATTACATCCGCCGCGCCGGTGTGGAGATCGAAACCGCACGGAAAATCCAATCGATGCAGGAACTCCGCGACGAAGGCTACAATGCGATCTTCATCGCGGTGGGCGCACACAAAAGCGTGCGACTCGGAATCGAGGGCGAGGACGCCGACGGCGTCTGGGATTCGCTGGAATTCCTCGAGCAGGCCAACAGCGGTGAATTGACAAAGCTCGACGGTAAGGTGCTGGTGATCGGCGGTGGGAATGCAGCCATCGATTCGGCCAGGACGGCTACGCGCCTGGGCGCCGATTCGGTGACGCTGCTGTACCGTCGCGGGCGCGAGGAGATGCCCGCCATCGCCGAAGAGGTTGAAGCGGCGAGGCACGAAGGTATCGAGATGGAGTTCCAGGTGGCGCCGACGGGGATACTCGGTGATGGGAAGGTCACCGCGATGCGGTGCAGCCGGATGGAACTTGGCGATGCGGACGAAAGCGGGCGGCGCAGGCCCGTGGCGATCCCAGGAAGCGAAGCGACCTTCGAAACCGACCACATTATTGTGGCGATCGGGCAGGGGGCCGATATCGACTTTGCGGCCTCGGACGACAAGTTGGAGATGTCGGGAAAGTGGATCGGCGCCCATCCCGTAACGCAACGGTCGGGCCAGGGTGACGTCTTCGTCGGAGGCGATGCACTAACCGGTCCGTCAACAATAATCCAGGCCGTCGGCGCGGGCCAACGGGCCGCCCGGGCAATCGATATCTATCTCGGTGGGCGGGGACAGTTGCTTCCTGATGTGGGCTTTGCGCCGAGATACAAGCCCGACACCAAACTCGCCGACGTGCCGCGCCAGAAAATCCGAGAGATTTCCCCCGCCAGGCGGAAGGGGAATTTCCAGGAAGTTATCAAGAACTTCACGCGCCAAGCCGCCTGCATCGAGGCGGGGCGATGCCTCCGATGTGACCTGGACGACTAGAACCAACGGGAAACCTATATTAAGAATGTCAGAAATGTCAGAAACAATAACGCTGAAGATTGATGACATCGAAGTCACCGTCGCGGCGCAGACGACCATTCTCGATGCCGCCGCGTCCGCCGGGATCGATATACCGCATCTCTGTCACGATCCCGCCTGGAACATCCCGCCCAGTAGTTCCTGCCGCCTCTGCCTCGTGGAAGTTGACGGCGCCAGGAACCTGGTGGCCTCCTGCTCGCACCAGGCGGTCGATGGAATGGTTGTCAGAACCGATACCGAAAATATCCGCGAGATCCGGCGGATGGTGATCGAACTGCTGCTGTCGGATCATCCGCACGACTGCCTGACCTGCGAGCAGGGGGGAAACTGTTTGCTCCAGAAATACGCCTATGAGTTGGGAGTCAGTGAATCAAGTTATTCCTCCGGCGACCGCGCCGTTGAGACCCAACCGGTTCGAGACGGACCGGCCATCATTTACGATCGCAGCAAGTGCATACTCTGCGGGCGATGCGTCGAGGTCTGCCAGAATATTCACGCCGCCGGCGCCATTGACTTCTACGGGCGGGGCTTCGATACCGAAGTTTCCCTGCCGCCAGGAATCACGCGCAGAGAGTCGGTCTGCAGCGAGTGCGGTAACTGTATCGACGTCTGCCCGACCGGCGCGATGTCCGGGACACCGGGCCGGGGCCTGGGGCGAAACTGGGAACTCCAGAAGATTGAGACTATCTGTCCGTACTGTGGTTGCGGTTGTACGCTCGTGCTGAACGTTCGTGACAACAAGGTCGTCAAGGTCACCGGGCGGGGAGACCTCGGCGTCAACAAGGGGTTTCTCTGCGTCAAGGGGCGATTCGGTATCGATTTTATGGACCATAGCGAGCGACTGGTCCAACCGCTTATCCGCACCGGTGGCAAGCTCCAACCGGCCGGTTGGGACGAAGCCCTGGACCTGGTTGCCGGACGCCTTACGGAGATACGCGGAGAGTTCGGGCCCGATGCGATCGCCGGACTGTCTTCGGCCAAATGCACCAACGAAGAAAACTACATACTCCAAAAGTTCATCCGGGCGGTCGTCGGCACGAACAACGTCGACCACTGTGCGCGGTTGTGTCATTCGTCGACCGTAGCCGGACTGGCAAGGGCGTTCGGTAGCGGGGCGATGACCAACTCGATCGAAGATTTCGAAGTCGCCGACTGCATATTCGTGATCGGTTCGAACACCACCGAATGCCATCCGATAATCGGTTCGGCGATCAAACGGGCCGCCGCCCGCGGGGCCAGGCTCATAGTGGCAGACCCGCGGAAAATCGAGCTGACCGGCGTGGCCGATCTGCACATGGCCCAGCGAAGCGGTTCGGACGTGGCGCTGATCAACGCGATGATGCACGTTATTCTGGAAGAAGGGTTTGCCGACGAGCAGTTCATCTCCGAGCGGACCGAGGGTTTCGCCGAATTTCGCGCCGCGGTGGCGCTCTGCACGCCCGAACTTGCAGAGAAGATCACGACCGTGCCCGCAGACGATATCGTCCGTGCCGCACGAATGTACGCCCAGGCCGGCGCCGCGTCGATCGTCTACTCGATGGGAATCACGCAGCATACCACCGGTACGGACAACGTGCTGTCGCTGGCGAATCTGGCGATGCTTACGGGCAACGTCGGAAAGCCCGGTACGGGTGTTAACCCGCTTCGCGGGCAGAATAACGTACAAGGCGCCTGCGATCTCGGCGCGCTTCCGAACGTCTATCCCGGGTACCAGAAAGTTGATGATCCGGAACTGCAGCAGAAGTTCCAGAACGCCTGGGGCGTCGATCTTTCGCCGGCGCCGGGCCTGACCGTCGTCGAAATGATGAATGAGGGCGCCGAGGGCAAGCTCAAGGCGCTCTACCTCATGGGCGAAAATCCCATGCTCTCGGACCCCGACCAGAACCACGTGCGCCAGGCGCTGGAAAAAATCGACTTCGTGGTCGTTCAGGATATCTTCCTTACCGAAACGGCCGAACTGGCCGACGTGGTGCTTCCGGCTATGGGGTTTGCCGAGAAGGACGGCACGTTCACAAACACCGAACGGAGAGTCCAGTTACTGCACAAGGCTGTCGACGCGCCCGGCGCCGCGCGCCTCGACTGGCGGATAACCTGCGATATCGCCTCTCGAATGGGCTACGAAATGTCGTACGCCGACGCCGGCGCCATCGAAGACGAGATAGCATCTCTCTCGCCGATCTACGGTGGGATCACTTACGATCGCCTCTCAGACGGAGCGCTGCAGTGGCCTTGCCCGGACGGAGAACACCACGGCACGCCGTACCTGCACAAGGACAGGTTCTCGCGCGGGCTTGGCAAGTTCCATCCAGTCGAGTTTGTGGAGGCTCGCGAACTGCCCGACGAGGAGTTCCCGATACTTCTGACCACCGGTCGGGTGCTCGAACATTTTCATACCGGCTCGATGAGCAGGCGATCGAAGGTGCTCGATGCGCTCGTACCGTCCGGTTCAATCGAGATAAGTTCAGCCGACGCCGCGAAGCTTGGTGTCGCCGACGGCGAGACAGTCAAGGTTACTTCCCGTCGTGGTGAGATCGAGGTGGCCGCCCGGATATCGGCGCGTGTTTTGCCCGGGGCGGTATTCCTGGCGTTTCATTACCGCGAGTCGCCTGCCAACAGGCTCACCATAGCCGCCCTGGACCCCATCGCCAAGATCCCCGAATTCAAAGTCTGCGCCGTCCGCATCGAAGCGAAGAATATTTGAGTTTGTGACTAGTTTCCTGGGAAAAAACGTCCTTCTGGAGTAAAAGGTTTGAATACCAGGCCCCAAGCCCACAGATAGCAATCTGTGGGCTGTCGTTACCCCACCGTTTCCGATTCGCCATTTGTCGAGGGCGTGAGCCCGTGTTATCGCTCAACCGAGCGCACCGTCGCGTTCGGCGTTGATGTAGTTCATGCAGTAGTCGTCTTTTCCCGCGACGGCTTCAGCGGCCAGGATCGCGGCGACTATCCCCGGCGTGCATGGGTCGATGAGTCCGGCGTCCATCCCGTGGTATATCGCCTGGGCGAGCGCGGCGAAGTTTACCAGTTTCCGCTTCGGTAGACCGTAACTTATGTTCGAGCACCCTCCGCCGATGTGAACGTCGGGCCAGTTTTCGTGTATCTCCGCGATACCGTCAATCACCGCACGACCGCAGGCGCCGTCAGCCGATACCGGGAAGAAGCACGGGTCGATTATGATATCGCTGATTTTCTTACCGCACGCCTCGAATTTTTCGATCAGCGCACCGGCGCGCTCGACACGGTCGCCGGCGCCCTGCGGCGCCCCGTCATCGCTCATGACCAGGCCGATAACCATGCAATCATATTTCGCCAGGATTCCCAAACGCTCATCAAGGTTGTCGGTCTCCAGCGAGATGCTGTTGAGTATAGGTTTGACGCCTTCGCTGACCAGCGAGAGCCCCACGTCCATCGCCTCGGGATTGGCTGAATCTATCGCGACAGGCACGTCGGTATTGGCCTGAACGAGATTCACCAGCCACTCCATGTTTCCCGCTTCCCGGCCTTCGCGCGGGTCACCGCCGTTGAGGTCGATGTAGTCGGCTCCGGCTTGGGCCTGGGCCAAGGCGACGTCGATAATATACTGCTCGTTGCGGTCGGCAAGGGCGGCGGCGACGGTCTTGCGCGTCGCGTTGATTTTTTCGCCAATGATGATCATCCTGAGGGCTCTCCGGTCTGTGGTGTGTTGGTTTGCGGTATTGACGACGGTCCGCCCGGGTCTTTGGTGTTCACTTCTTGTTCAACTCTTCTTCGGCCCGTTGGGCCTGCGTTTCGAGTTCAGATGCCGTGTAGCTTTTGGACTCGCCACCGGTAAGTTTGGCCAGTTCGGACAATACCCCGGACGAACTGTCCAGCGCGATGGTGTGCAGTTTGACAGCGTTTTCTTTGAAGGCGCCCTCGGCGAGTGCTCGTGCGCTGCGGTCACTGTCGCGGGCCAGGAGAACAACGGTCTTGGCTTTCATGTCCAGTGCGGTCTGTAGCCCTCTGGCCTGTTCGGCCGCACCGCACCATTCCGTGCTCAGGAAGGCTTCGAGTTTTGCGATGCCCGCCTTGTCGGAAGCGATCGGTTGGTCGCTGAGGATCTTGTCGTCGTCTTCGCCAAGGAGGATGAGGTTGAACTTTCCGCCCTTGAGCGACTTTACCGAAGCGACGACGATCTTACCTGCCGATTCGAGCATCTGCGCCATAGGCCTGCTGGTGTCGATGCAGTAGACCACGGGGGTCTGGACCTTTATCGTGCCCGCAACGGCCGGGAAGTCAGCGCGAGCCGTGAAGGCGGTGTTTCCGTAGTCCTTGGGGACATCGA
>Ga0180435_10003253_pt1 | contig 16349 bp, 13 predicted proteins | sample SS_ome_3_FD_132467 | JGI IMG/M metagenome (GOLD analysis project Ga0180435, IMG submission 132467) | Hypersaline lake sediment archaeal communities from the Salton Sea, California, USA - SS_3_S_1 metaG | ecosystem: Environmental > Aquatic > Non-marine Saline and Alkaline > Hypersaline >...
GCCGACCGTTGTAGGCGACATCACCGTGCATCCCGATGACAAACTCTCCAGAAGCCCCCATGAGGATCGGCATATCCGGTACATCCTGTTTCAGCCGCTCCACGGCGGTGAGAGCGGCCAGAAAATCGGCATCACCTGCGGATCCGGACGTGTCGAAATTAAGACCTTCGCAACCCACCTCTGCCATTTTCCTGCCTACATAGACCAGATCCCGGGTTAGATGATCGGCAGCGGCCTCCTGCGCCTCAAGCGCCTCGGCAATTTTACCCGCCGGTAGAAGTTCCGATGGATTTGGGCAAGGGCCATCCGGTTGAAAGTAAAGTCCCATGTTGGGCTGAGCACCGTAGAATAAGGGCGCTGTGGATACCATAGAAATGTTATAATAATCGTTTTTTTCAAAATTGACGATCGGTTTGATCGGCTTGAAAGAGTAATCGCTGTGGCCGATGGACGTGGTGTCGCCGCCGCAGGCACGCTCGTAAGTCAAAACAGCCTGCATCCGACTCATGGGAACACCCACACCGCCGCCATCCTGGCCCGAATAAAAGCTCATGCTACAGCCATCGTCGGTGACGATAACCTCTTCTCCAGGCAGAACACTGACCACTCTTGAAGGCTCTGCGATAATATTGAAAATCTGTTGCTTGTCTTCTTTGGTCAGGGCCGGAATCTTGGCTCGATCAGCGGCCTCGTTTGTGCCCTCGTCAATATCCGCTTCGACATCTGACGTCGACATCCAAACCCGCTCTCCGTCACCCATTCGGCTCCATACGTTTTTCGCCACGCTTTCTCCTTTATGCTAATGAGGCGCCGTGATGCCCAGTTCACTTTCTGTATCGATCACAATTTGACGGATGCCGGCAAGCACATCCCCTGGCAATGGTTCTGGAAAATGGTTTTCGAGGATATGCCGAACCTTTTTGTGTGCCCTTGCATAGCTGTCCAAGGCACCATCCATTTCCCAGGCGCTTCGCATCCGGCGATCGATGAATTCTGCCCGCGATTGATCCCGCATGTGTTCAAACGTGTGAGGGTGGGCCAGGAAATCGCCAAATGGTCCGATTTCCTGGATAACATCCTGGGCGAGGGTTTCCTTGCGGACCGGTATACCCTTCATCGTGTATTGAATCATGCGCACAAATTCACAATCGAGAACCAGTTGGGCAAGATCGAAAGTGATGCCACTTTCGAGCATTCCCGGACCGTAGATCATATCGGCGCCTGCCAATGCGGGTATCAGTCCGGTGAGTGTTTTCTCATGGCCCATCTGGCTGTCTGATATCTTGCTGTCACCCTAGCCACCGGCAACATAGCTCGGCAGTGCATAGTAACGCGCCAAGCGTGCTACGGCACCACTGATAAGCGCGCATTCAGGGGTGCCAACCGAGGCTTCGGCCAGTTTCAAATCCATGGCAGTGGTGGAACTACCATAGATTACGGGAGCACCTTTACGGGCCAGCTGTGAAAGGGTGAGGCCAGCCAGTATTTCAGCGTTGTGCGTCACCAGTGCGCCGGCAAGGGTTGCGGGGGATGTGGCCCCGGCCATGGCCATGGAAAGGATATTGCATACGACGTTGTTTCTAGCCGATTCCACGATAATCTCGCAACATTCCCTGATCAGCTTCAATGGACTGACGGGGCAGGTCGTGAAAGACACGATGGGCCGCCTGGCCAACTGCCGTGTGCCCCCCACAACCAGGGCCGCCATTTGAAGAATCTTGTTCAGCAGACGTCCATTTCCCGGACCAAAAGCACAATGCTTGGTGGTATTGGTAAGAAACGCTTCGGCATTGTGCAAAGGCACGCTTTGCTGGGGAACATCGTGGGCACCGATGGCTTTTTCACAAAAGTCGATTTCTTCCAGGCAATCAATGACCCGCGCAACGTCGGCAAGATCCTTCTTAACCGGCGTCCTGTTTTCATTGGTGAAGGGATCGTTTATTTTAACCCCCTCACTGAAGTTGGTGAAACGGACGTGACCGTCGCCCAGAAGACAATCATGATCGGGGGAGCGGCCAGCCAGGAGAACTTTGGAAGGTGCGGATTGAATGGCCGCTTCAACCAGCTGCGGCGGTATCTTGACAACTTTTTCCCTGCGATCGACCTGGGCACCGCTGTCTTCAAAACGATTCAAAGCATCCTCTTCTTCAATAAAGATGCCTGTTTTTTGGAGCACTGAAAGTGTGCTCGCATGAATTTTTTCCAGATCGTCATCACTTAATATCGTCAGATTCATCATCATTGCTTATCTGCCCCCTGTTTCATTTTCAGGTCGCCTTCCTGGCTGTGTGGACGAGGATTCCAGTATGCCATAGGCCCTGCCAAAAATGCGTACGAGGTGCATGAATGCACCCGGAAGGGGGGCGTCCCTTTCGTCAATGAGGATCTTGCACTTTTTGGCATTTTCAAGAACGGGCGTACTATCGATGCCCTCATGGCTGTCACAAAGAAATTGGATTCGCAGGGCATCCGTCAATGGTATCCTGAGGTGGTCGAGTTTCCTTGGGATCAAAAAGGTGGCATTTTGAACGGCCGCATGGTTTTTTTCACGAAACACATCGACCGCCGCTTTTTTTACGGTGACCCCAAAAAGCTCACTTACGGCCGCACCGGCCAGTCGTTTCACGTAAACCGCATCTTTTTCCGGATGTTTGGTGTCCAGCACATGCTTCAATTCCCGAAACAACACCATTTTAATCACATCGACGCCTTCGCGAAGGGTGGGAACCAGTTTTGGATGAACGGCGGTCATGTCTGAATGGATAATCTCTGGGGGTTGGCCATGCTGCACGGCTGAGCACCCGCTATTGAACCATACTCCTGCGACAAAATTCTACAACTGACTTTTTCATGCCTCGGTGAGAATCCAGCTTGAGGGTCCGTTGACGAATAATGCCATTAATGAAGGCAATCAGCAGCATTACCGTTTCGGCGACAGGCATTTTTCTGAATTCACCACTGGCCATGCCGTCCCGGATGCATTTCCGCAGGTAGGTTGAAATCCACTTCCGCTGCTTTTCAATATTTTGCGTGCAGACATGCCTGGCATCTTTGAGCTTGGCCGGACAGGCACTCACGACCAGATAAATTTCGTCGGGTTTTTCTTTGATGAAATCGAAGTGAAGATCGATAATGTTTTCAATTTTCTCGAACTGATGGGTTGTTTCCTTTTTTAGGGATTCCAAGCGACTGAAGTAGGCCTCAAATCCGTTACGAATAATGTGGGTAAACAGGTCATCCTTGCCCTCGAAATGATAATAGATCAACGGTTCGGTAACCTTGGCTTCTTTTGCGATCTGTAGGGTGGTCGTCCCATCAAAACCCTGGGTGGCAAAAAGCCGTGTCGCAGTTTCAATAATGTCATACTTTTTCATAGAGACTCCCTCTGAATCCTCATATCCCTTCTGTTTTCTCACATTCAGTCAATGGTAATACCCATGAACAAAAGATCATTTGATCGTTAAGTTACCGATTGCAGTGGATCGTCATGCGATGGAAGCTGAACTGCACCAGTCGTCGTCTGCTAACATAGGATTGAAGGGCCTCATCTGTCAAGGTGGAAATGATCTCCCCACCATTGATATTCCCCGCATTTTTCGTGCAATTTGAGAAAGCGATTGAAAGCCGGGAGGGCGTCTTCCGAAGCATGTGTCAGGGGCTCACCATGCGCATGATCATCATTTTCTGGGCGGCCATTTCCAGTCTTCATAATATTCCCAACTCACCATTGAATTGAGCTGTCTGAGTTCGGCATCTTTTTCGTGGATAACGCATTTCATCACATCGCCTCCGGAGACCAGGCCGATAATCTTGCCGTCTTCTTCGATCAGCAAGTGACGGACCCGGCGCCCCAAAAACTTATCCATGAGATTGAAGACCGTATCTGTATGGGGGGCAGAAATGAGTTTTGTGGTCATGTAATTATCGATCAGAGCGTTTTTCAGATCAAAATCATCCTTGAGAGCATCCCTCAAGAGATCCCTCTCCGTCCAGATACCGATAATTTCTTCTTCTCTGGTAACGAGTATGGCCCCCACTTTTTTTCGATTCATTTTTTCAAGGGCCACAATCAGTGGCGTGCCGATCGGAACGCATACAAGGACTTGCTGCTTGTCCGCGATCATGTCTTTGGCTGTTTCCATTGTGATTTTCCTTACACTAGCGATGGGTTTAAACACACGAAAATTGTTTCTCCAGCATGATCTTGAGGATGGTGCGATCGGTTTCGATCATGCCCTGACTGCTCAGCAAACCGACATTCTGCATGGTTTTTTCCGCTGAGGCCGCCACAATGCCATCGGTGGATTTTACATAAACGCCCTGGAGGGCAAATAGTGCCGATTGAACCGCGGTCCCGGCAGCGGTCGCCAGTTTAAGAGAGCAGCCCGCCTTGGCGCCGTCGCAAATGACCCCGGCCAGGTCTTCGGTCAGGTTTGTGATGGCACCGGCAATGTGATGAAGGGTCCCGCCCAGCAAGTGTGTCACGCCTGCTGTCGCACCCGCTCCAGCAGCCACGGAACACCCGCAGACAGCGGAAAGCCTGCCCGTATGTGCCTTTACATAGGCCGTAATCATGTGGCTGATGCCAATGGCCTCAAGGATGGCCTGATGGTCACTTTTAACATAGTCCTTGACGGCCCAAATCGGCAGTATGGCTGTAAGTCCATGATTACCGCTACCTGCCGAACTCATGGCAGGAAGGGGAACGCCAGACATGCGTGCGTCAGACGCCGCCGCCGTCAAAATTCTGGCAGCCACGATCATGTCGCGCTGAATCAGACGCTGCCTGACGAGCCTGTCCAGGGTCTTGCCGATGCCCAGTCCGGATCCATGCTTCAAGCCGTATTCAGCCAGACGAAGGTTCACCTGTATACCTTCTTCCAGAAAGGCAAAATCCACTTCATCCAATTCATCCAGAAGTGCGACCAGTTCGGCTAGCGTCAGTTGTTTCATCCAATCTTCCACCCGCTGAAGCTTGGTCTTTCCGTCACTGCTTCCCCGCCTAACCAGTAGGTCGTTTTTCAGAACGGGGTCTCCGTTCAGCTGCAAGGCGACAATGTTGTCATGCAAGTCTTCAATAATCGCTTCGGATGTTGTGGCGCCACATTGAACGATCGATTTCACATAGAGACCGGTCCTGTTCTTTAAAAGGTTGACCGAAACCTTTTTTCGCTTCAGGAGGTTTTTGGCACGGCGGACAATCGTATCGTCGATGGTGGCCAGCACTTCAAGGCGGCGGGTGGGATCTCCGCCGAGAGCACCCAATGCACCGGCAAGATCCAGGCCGCTCAACCCCTGGGTACCCGGAATCGCGACGGCGATGCCGTTTTTATAGATATTCGGATCCACCCATATCTCAAGGGAATCGATGGATTTTCCCGGCATCAAAGATGCTGCCGCCGCCGCCGCCAGGGCAATGGCCACCGGCTCGGTACACCCCAGGGCAGGCGCAACTTCAGCTTCCAGTATGTCCTTGATACTGAAGGCATCACTGCCGCTTGGGCTGTCTGTGGTTTTTTGTGCCATATTCACACCGTATCTTTAAAAATTATCGATTGCAAGGGGCTTGCCCCGAACAATTCATGAAAGCGGGAATGCCTTGGGCAGGGTCGAATCCGATTGCTCATTGTCCGGATTCGGCCAAGGCGTGCTTTACCCATCGATTTCCTGACAGAATCCTCATCCAAGCCTAACCCAAATTTTACACCACTACGGCTGCATGTTGTTGCATCGTATTTCGTTCTATGCTATATGTTGGGTTATGAAGGTTCCAGATTCCGTTTCCAGTTCCGCGAAGCTCAAAAAAGTTTTTGTCCTCGATACCAATGTAATCCTGCATGACAGCACCTGTCTTTATCATTTTGATGAACATGATGTGGTGGTCCCTATTGCGGTCATCGAAGAGCTGGACAGGTTTAAGAAGGGTAAGGATATCCTCAACTGCAACGCCCGCGAATTTCTTCGGGCGCTTGACATGCTGACGGGCGATAAAATTTTCAACGGGGGTGTCCCCATCGGCGATAACCGGGGAAACATATCGATTCGCCTGGGAAAACCTTTTCACCAGAAACTGGTCGCCAATTTTTCCAAAGACAAAGCAGATCACCATATCCTGAACGCTGCGTATCACGTGGCGCTCGAGCACTCCTTTCAGCAGGTCGTCTTGGTGACAAAAGATGTTAACCTCCGCATGAAAGCAAAGTCTGTGGGCCTCTTGTCCGAAGATTACACAAGCGACCATGTCAAAGATGTTTCCGACCTATACCGGGGAAAAAGTGTCGTCGAAAGTGTACCCGAGCGGATCATCGACATGCTTTACACCACCCCGTTTGAATTCGGTGCCAGAGAGATGCATTTTGAGCGTGAGTTGTTGGCCAACGAGTTTTTGATCATGCGCAACGGCAGCAAGTCCGCTCTGGCGGTATATGATGCCACCTTGGATCGCATTAAACGGATCGAAAACAAAAACTGTTTTGGTATCCGGCCCCGAAACGCCGAGCAGTCCTTTGCCCTCAACGCACTCTTGGATCGGGATATTCCCCTGGTCACCCTGTCGGGAAAGGCGGGTACGGGAAAGACCTTGTTGGCGCTGGCGGCCTCCCTTGAAAGCAAACGATACTATCGTCAGATATTTTTGGCACGCCCCATCGTGCCGCTCAGCAATAAGGACATTGGATACCTGCCCGGCGATATCAATTCCAAGCTCGATCCCTACATGCAGCCGCTGTATGACAATCTGACAATATTACAGAATCAGTTTAATGGAAAGAACGGACGCAGCCGATCCATCGAGGAGCTTCTGTCCGAGGAAAAAATTATTATCACACCGTTGTCCTATATCCGCGGGAGAAGCATTGTTAAGGTATTTTTTATTGTGGATGAAGCCCAGAACCTTACGCCCCATGAGGTCAAGACCATTATTACTCGGGCCGGTGAGGGAACCAAGTTAATTTTCACCGGCGACATTCATCAAATCGACCATCCCTACCTGGACAGCCAGTCCAACGGTCTGAGCTATCTCATCGAGAAGATGAAGGGGCAGAATCTTTATGCCCACATCAACCTCGAGAAAGGTGAGCGCTCCGAGCTTTCGGATCTCGCCATCCAGCTTCTTTAACGCGACAGCCATTTTCACGCTCGAAAAAAGATCGTCCCCTGACCCTAGAGTTAACCGCTATAGCGTGTATTTATCGTAATAGTGGGCGTTTTGCCAACTCATCTTCAAAGCCTGATTCAATTTGTAGACCGCATAAAACCGTTTCCAGTGCCCCAGATTCAACATTGACTTCAACATCCGGACAGGATAGGCGGGAAATGAGTAGAGCCTCTTTTTAATATAATTGTCAGCTGCATAGATGGTTTCGAGGTCAACCCCCTTGGTTTTATGCACCACGTAGGAAAACCTGTATTTGTCCCAATCCTTGGGAAAATCCCGATACCGCAAGCCATCACAGGTGACGATGTCCTCCATCAGCTCAGTACCGGGAAGGGGGGTCAGAATGCTGATCTGAAACATGTCGATACCGGAATGAACCAGGTAGTCCGCCAACGCCTCATAATATTCCTTGGTTTCGAAATCATTACCGATAATAAAGGCGCCGAACACGCCGATGCCGTATTTGTGAAACGTGTCAATGACGCGCCTGTAATTGTCCACGCCTGTTTTAACGTTGATGCCCTTTTTCATTTCTTTGAGCGTTGACAGGCGAATGGTTTCAAAACCGATAAAGACAAACATGCAACCGGACCTGGCGGCAAGCGCGATGACGTCTTCATTGTCTGCAGCATTGATGGAGGTTTGCATCCACCACTTTTTCTTCAAGTTTTGATCGATCATGCCTTGGAAAATATGCTTGGCTCGCAGAATGCTTTCCTGGCTGTAGCCGATGAGGTTGTCATCGACAAAAGCGATATGCTGGCTTTCAATGCTGGCAAGCTCTTTTAGAACGTCTTCGGCCATACGACAGCGATAGGCTTTGCCCAGATATCTTGAAACTGAGCAGAAATGACAATTAAAGGGGCAGCCCCGTGACGTTTGAACCGACTGCCACAGATAGTCTTTATGGAAAAGGTCTCTTCGGGGCTGAATGTGGTAGTTTTCAAAATCAACTCTTGGACCGATATATTTCTTTTTGAGCTGATTGTTCTCGAAATCTTGCAGGACCCGCTGCCAGATGCCCTCCACTTCTCCCACGACAATGGCATCGACAAAGTCCATTGCCTCATCGGGAATCATGGAGGCATGAATGCCTCCCATAATCACGGTGGTTCCCTTTTGCCGATACATGCCGGCAATCTCATATGCTCTGTTGACATTGCTCGTAAATGCAGTAATGGCGACCAGGTCAGCGGGTTCATACACAAAGGTTTCAAAATTTTCATCGGCGATGTTGACATCCCAATGCTGGGGTGTCACCGCCGCCACATAGGCAAGACCCAACGGCGAAAACGTGGAAAATCTGCTCATGAGATATCCGCTTTTGCGACCGACAGGATTAATCAGTAAAAGCTTTTTCATTTCAGATGGGCTTCTTTCCTCTACAGAGGATGACCGGTGTATAGGTGAACCTTCTTGGGTGTGAAAAGATCGTTTTAAACTCTTCGAAAAATTCTTCGTAGCCGCCCTCGTAATCATCAAAAGTATAACCGGATAGTTTTGCGCCCACAACGACCTTCTGGGTCCAGTTGAAGGCGTCTACATCTTTCAATTCTCCAAAAATCAGATGATGCGCCGCCACCGACACATCAAGATCGTCATATGCCATATCGTAAAGATAGGAGTATAGCTTCCGCCCGGCATAGGGATCAAAGCCGGCGGTTTTCTCCAAAACTTTCCTGATTCCCAGAATAGCGGATTCGAGCCTTTTGGGCAAACCGAAGTGGGTGAGGCAGTTATAGTCGAGATCGATCAGGCAGAGGACACCGCCTGGTTTTATTAACTTGCTGATATTTTGAACAATCTCATATGCAGTGGGTCCATAGTACTCCAAAACGAAACGCATCCAAACAAAGTCAAATTTTCCCAAATGTGATAAGTCGGAACGGATATCTTCCAGCAGAAAATCGATCCCTTCGGTGGAATAGTTTTTTTTAGCGAAATCGATCCGTTGCGTGGCATTATCAATACCGACGGCTTCACCCGCTTTCCCAGCCAGTTTTTTGAGGCAAAACGTCGTCTTACCAGAACCGCACCCCAGGTCGGCGACGCGCATCCCCGGTTTCAAGCCGGCCCATAACGCCTGACGCTCGACAACTTTCGGATCCGTCTTTACATCCAGACGGCGGGCCTCCGCCTCACTCTCCATCAAATATCCATCAATGACCATTCGGTTATCCTTCCCTTGGCAACATCGCCCACTTGAAATCACTAAGGCGAATTATAGCAAGTTGGCGCTTATGTCAACAGACCATCTGTAGCGGTCGCCACGAATATGTCCCTTTTGAACAAGACTGTTTTCATATGGGGGTTGTCACAATTTTGTTCCGTTTGAACGTATATTCGGCCGTCCTTCCTTTATTTTTTGGGAAGGCATGGTGGGGCTATTGAAAATAAAAAGCCGCGATATGCGGCTTTTTTTGGATCCTGTGTGGTGATATAAGGATGCGTACGCTTTTGATTAACCCAATTCGATGTCAGATTGACCGAAAGGGTGGCGCTGAAAAATACCTCTCAAGTTATGTGCCATACTTAAAAGAAAGCGTGACCCGTGCCCGATAGGCAACGACTTTGGAATTTTCGACTTTCATGTCAAGTTTGGTAATTTCCGCCACTCGGAGTTCTCTGAGGCTTTTGGCTGCAGTTTCGACGGCATTTTTTGCAGCATCTTCCCATGATACCTCACTGGTGCCAACAAGCTCAATAATTTTGTAAACACTATCAGACATATCACCCTCCTTTGTGGTCATGCGGTTAATAAAATACCTCCCTGGGAGGCCTGGACATCTTGCCTGGGATAATTATAAGCTTGAGAAAGCCTATAAACAGTTATTCAGTTGCGAAAATAGGCGACTGGCTTGCTTTTCAACTTCGATGGTATCAATGAAATGCGACTATCTGCGTGAGACGAGAAAGCGTTACAGCCGATGAACCCTGAAGCAATGAGCGTCTTTTGTTTTTGGATGCCCTTAAGCGATACAATAAAAGCCTGATGAAAGTCAATAGGTAATGGCAGCGGATTCAATTTAGGTGAAGATTAAAGATATCCAACGGCATCAATCTCTATTCGAAGACCAAAGGGCAATTTCTTGACCTCGACACATGTTCTCACCGGCAGCGGATCCTTAAAATAAGTTCTGTAAATGTCATTAAAGCGACCGTACTCTCGAATATCCGTCATGAACACACTGATTTTTAGAATTTTTTCCAGTGAAGACCCTGCTTCGGCCATGATAATCTTGATGTTTTCCAGGGCGAGCCGGGCCTCATTTTCAATCGTCCCGACTTTCAATGAATTGGTGACGGGATCGATTGCGCCCTGGCCCGAGATATAAATCATGTCCTTGTAAATGATTGCCTGAGAATAAGGTCCGCCCATTTCTGCTGCTTTTCGTGTATAGACTGCCGCTTTTTCAACCATGCAAAGCCTCACGATATGGTTTAAATGGTTCTGATCTGAAATCCGTCACCTGTCAGTTTTCCAGAACAGTTGGAAACAGATGGATATGGACCCTCGACAACGACCATAAAATGTTCGGGCTAAATCTCTTTCGGCATCTCAGATGCGTCATCCTCCGCAATACCGGTCAGCCGATAATACGGCTTCCAATACATCTTGCGTATCCATCTTACACCCGATCCTGCCGCCCGGCTGGCCGTATATACCAGAGCGTAAAGCGTCGGTACCACCACCAGCGTCAACACCGTTGCCAGTGCCAAACCAAATATTACGGCGCTGGCCATGGAGCTCCACCACTGGGTCGATTCACTGATCCAGGAAATTTTCATCTCATGAAAATTGTAGGCAACCCCTGTCACCATGGGCAACAGCCCCAGAATAGTGGTGATGGCCGTAAGCAGAACCGGCCTTAGCCGGGTGCAGCCAGCAGCAACAATGGCCTCCCGAAACGGCATGCCTCTTTTTTTCAATCGATTCGTATAGTCGATCAGGACGATGGCGTTGTTGACCACGACCCCGGCCAGTGAGATCACGCCCACGCCGGTCATCACAACGCCGAAGGGAAATGCCATGACTGCCAGTCCCAGGAAAACGCCACCCAGCGAGAGGATGATCGACGTTAAAATAATCAAGGGCTGGGCGATTGAGTTGAACTGGGTAACCAGAATGAGCATGATTAAAAACAGCGCTGCGGCAAAAGCCTTCGACAGAAACGCCTCCGCCTTTGCCTGTTCTTCCTGCTCCCCGGTGAATTGAATTTTATAACCCGGAGGCAGGCTGATATCCGAGATGATTTTTTCGGCCTGGGCCCTCACAACCGGACTGGGAACATGCATTTCGTCAACATTGGCCTGTATGGTGACAACCCGCTCGTGATTGACACGGTTGATTTGACCCAATCCACCGGCGACCTCGAATCTGGCGATGGTACTTAGTGGAATCAGGCCCTGTTCCGTGGGAATCAGGAGCTCACGCAAAATGTCTGTCGATTTTCTGTCCGCCTCAGAGAGTTGAACCGTGATATCGAAATCCTCATCCCCTTCCCGATAGGTTGAAACCTTGATGCCATTGAATGCCACCTTGAGAACAAATCCAATGACTTCGGTGGAAAGCCCCATCAGGGAGGCTTTCTGACGGTCCACCCTGACACTCACTGTAGGAGAGCCGGCCACATAGTCATCGCGAATGTCCTGAACAAAAGGAATTTTTTCCAGAATCTTGGTGATTTCGCCGGCGATCTGCCCCAGAACAGTGTGGTTGTCTCCGGCAATTTCAATATTGATCGGGGATCCTGTGGGCGGTCCCTCCTCCTGAACGGCAATCGTTATCTGGGCCCCGGGAATATCCTGAATTCTTTTCCGGATCTCCTCGACAGTATCAAAGGAGGATTCCGGCCGGTCTTCCATGGTATGAAACTGGACACCGATGTGATTGGGAGAATTGCTTTCGAATTCTGAACTTCCACCGGTAACGGCAACCGTCTTGGAATAAATGTCCTTCACATTTGCCAAATCTGTCAAGCCGGTGTATTGGCTGCCATCACGCAGCGTGTGTTTTTTTTCTTCATGGTCCTGATAATAACAATCCCCTGGATCGATTGTATGTCCAACCATGGGACGACCGGCGCCGCCGCAGATTGCCGCTTCCACCTGCATGGCAATGCGATCAGAGAAATCGATATCGGCGCCTTCAGAAACATCCAAGTTCACGTAAATACTATTCGGTTCGATGTTCGGAAAAAATTCAACCGGCTTTTCCAAACCGATTCGCAGCATCCAGACCATGATCATGGCCGAAACCGCTAAAAAAGCCATGATCAGAACAGCCAGACGGTGATTGAGAGCGCTTTCCAATAGCCGTCGATAGCCCTTGAGCAATGGCCCCCTGATGGCAATGGGCGCTTCACCTGCCTGCTCAATTTCTTCTGCCGTAACAACTTTCCCAGCGGACCTGTGCCCAAAGGGTAGCTTGAGAAAGATGGCCGCCAGCGCGGGATTGATAACCATGGCAACAAACAAAGAGGATGACAGGGTTACAATGACCGTTTTGGGTAGGTAGGACATGAATTCACCCATGATGCCCGGCCAGAAAATCAGGGGGAAAAATGCCGCCAGGGTCGTCAGAGTGGAGGCTGTAACGGGCTGTGCAACCTCCCGGGTTGCCCTGATGGCGGCCTGCATTCTGGGAACGCCCTGCTCCATGAAGCGAAAAATGTTTTCAATGATAACGATGGCATTGTCTACCAGCATCCCCAATGCCAGGGTGAGCGAAAAGAGGACCACCATATTCAAGGTAATGCCGAGTGCGCTCAATATCACGAAGGATATAAACATTGAAAAAGGGATGGCCAGGCTCACCAAGATAGCGTTGCGAACACCCAGGAAAAAAAACAGTACCACGATGACCAGAATCAGACCGGTAATGATATTATTTTCCAGGTCGGTGACCATGATTCGGATATCCTTGGCCTGATCCATGAGCTTGGTGATCTTTGTTCCGGCAGGCCAGGTTTTTCTTTTATCCTCCACGATGGCCGTGGCTTCATCCGTAATATCCAAAATGTTCTCACCGGCGCGCTTTTTAATCTGGATGTTGACGGCTTCCTGGCCGTTCAATCTCGAACGGCCTTCCTCGTCTTTGAACCCGTCAATCACTCGGGCCACATCTTTGAGATATACCGGGTGGCCCTGGTGAACCCCCACGATCAGTCCATAAATCTCCTCAGGTGTCCTGAATTCTCCAGGTACACGCAGTTGAAACCGGCCGTCTCCCATTCGGATGGAACCGCCGGATACATTCTGGTTTTCCTGGGCAATGACGTCCTGCAGCATCAGCAGGGACAATCCAAAATAGGCCAGTTTGTCTGGATAAGGCTCTACCCGAACTTCCCTTTCCAACCCTCCCGTCACATCTGCTTCGAGAACCCCGGGAATAGATTCGAACGCCTCTTCGAGATCCTCGGCCAGCGCTTTGAGGCACACGAGGCCACAGGTCCCGGAAAGGGAATAGACCACAATCGGAAGCTCTGATATGTTGATTTCCATTACCTCAGGATCATCTTCCAAGTCCTGGGGAAGTTCCGCTTTGGCAAGGTCCACCTTGTCTTTTGTCTTTGGAAGGACATCGTCGATATCCGTCCCGGCAACAAACTCTATCATGATGGAACTCATCCCCTCGGTGCTTGAGGATTCAATTCTTTTAACCCCTTCGAGCCCTTTGAGTTTTTTTTCAATGGGAATGGTGATGGCGCTCTCGATGTCTTCCGGCGCCACACCCGCGTAGTTGGTCATGATAAAGATATAGGGTATGGTAATGTCCGGAGCGGATTCCCTGGGCATGGAAAGATAGGACAATGGCCCGAAAATCAATATCATCAAAGCCAGAACCATCACGCTGGTTCTTTTCTTGACGGCCAGTTCGGAAACATTCATAACGCCAAGATCTCCGCTACATTCACGACATTATTAACCACATCAACCGGTTGACCATCATTTAACAAGCGATGCCCCACCACGATCACAGGATCATTGGCGCGCAATCCTGATGTGATGTGAACCTGCCAGTCCACCAGCAACCCCACTTCAACCGCCATTTTTTTCGCCAAGCCCTTTTGTTCGATGTAAACAAACTGTTCTTCGCCGTGGTTGATAACAGCATATAAAGGCACCACCAGCGCAGCATCATAAACCTGTTTCAGGAGCTCGACACTGGCAAACATGCCCGGCAGGATCTGACCATCCGTATTCGGGATTTCCAGTTCCAGGTCATATAGACGCGCCAGATTCCGGGGCTGACTGGACATAAACACTTTCTTGCCCACCAGGCGTTTGTCACCGAGCGCGGCAATATGTATCGCTGCCGTTTCCAGTTGAAGAAAGGATGCGGCATCGCTTTCGGGAATGCCCACCGTGACCTTGACGCTTTTAACACTAAGTATCTGTGCCACTGGATCCCCGACGCCAAAAAAATCACCCTGCTTGGCAATGATTTCATTGACGCGACCCTCCATGGGTGCCACAATCGTAGTTCTGCTCAAGGCCAATTTCGCCTCATTCAGCTGGGCAGAAACATCTTTCAGGCGGGCTTCTATTTCATCGAGCTGGTTTGCGGGGGTAATCTTTTTCTGTTCCAGGGAATATATCCGATCGTATTCCAGCTTGGCCAGTTTGTAATTGGCTTTTATGCGTGCCAGGCGAGACCTGTAATCGCGATCATCCAGCTGGGCAATGACCTGCCCTTTTCTGATGTGCTGTCCCTCTTTTGCCAAGATCTGAACAACCTGGCCCGAAACTTCCGATTTCACCCAGAGATCTTCCGTCGGCTCAACATATCCAGGCAATCTAATCTTGTCTTCCAGGCGTTTGGGCTGCACGGTTAATGTAATCACCTTGACAGGAGAAACATCCTTTTTAATGGCTTCCTGCTTCGCTTTCTCCAGTTTCGTTTTTTTTTCTTGAATATTCTGACACGTCTGGAGAATAAAGAGAATGAAGCATAAAACGATCACCCAGGGGAAAATCCCCCATATCAGTCGGAGCAGTTTCGATTTTAATGTTATTTGATTCATTTTTTCCTGCTTCCACGTCAGGTTGTCTGTATCAATGTTTATGAGATGTGTATTTTAACGAGGCAGATTTTTTGTTAATAGACAATGACAATACCCAATAGCAACTTTTAGGGGATTGATAAAGTGAATTTCACTTGCGTGAACCATACGTTAAACGTATATATTTTTGTTTCAGCCAAATCTATCTGGTAATGATATGAATTTAAATGCCCTAAAAAAGCCATCCGAATCGACAGTCGATATTGAGGCGATTGCAAAGCTGATTGCCGAAACCCAGAGGAAAGACGGTGAAATTCCATGGAGCAAGAACGACAAAACAGATCCTTGGGACCATGTCGAAGCCGCTATGGCGCTTTCGATCGGGGGGTATTTCAAAGAAGCCAGAAAGGCCTTCCAATGGCTTGCAAGCAAACAGCTCAATGATGGCAGCTGGTACTCCTCGTATATCAACGGCGCGCCCCAAGATAGGACCCGGGAGAGCAACATGTCTTCCTATCTGGCGGTCGGCCTGTTTCACTATTATCTCATAACAGGTGACACCGCGTTTCTAAAAACCATGTGGCATACCCTGTGCGGCGGCATCTCATTCGCCCTCAGCCTCCAGACCCCCAATGGTGAAATCTTCTGGGCCATAAGTCCTGAAGGGAAAACCGATAAAATGGCGCTTTTAACGGGTGCCAGCTCCATTTTCATGAGCCTCAAATGCGCATTGTATATCGCCAATATTCTGGGCCATGCAAAACCAGACTGGCAGTCGGCGTTGATCAAGCTGGGGCAGGCGATCCAGAATAAAACCTATCTTTTTAACATGACCAAATCGCGGTTTTCCATGGACTGGTTCTATCCGATTCTATCAGGCTGCATTTCCGGACCGGCGGCGCAAAAACGGATCGACGCTTCTTGGAAAAAATTTGTCATTAAAGGCCAGGGTGTCCGGTGTGTTTCCGATGAGCCGTGGGTCACCCTTGCTGAAACATCAGAATTTGCGCTGGCCCTGAGCGCTATGGGCAATACAGAGCTGTCCCAAATCGTATTCAATTGGATCGTTGACAGAAAATTCGAAGACGGCTCATACTGGTGTGGATTTACCTTTCCTGACATCATCCTCTGGCCGGAAGAAAAAATTACCTGGAGCAATGCCGTCGTTCTGATGGCGGCAGACGCCA
>Ga0180435_10003254_pt1 | contig 16349 bp, 12 predicted proteins | sample SS_ome_3_FD_132467 | JGI IMG/M metagenome (GOLD analysis project Ga0180435, IMG submission 132467) | Hypersaline lake sediment archaeal communities from the Salton Sea, California, USA - SS_3_S_1 metaG | ecosystem: Environmental > Aquatic > Non-marine Saline and Alkaline > Hypersaline >...
CCCGGTCCTCGATGGCCTCCAGCAGGCCCTGCGCTTCCAGATCCTTGACCACCTGTTTCCGCCCGGCAAAGCGGTCGAGGCCTTCATACGCCCCGGCCAGCGCATTGAGCGAACCGTCGGGGTTGAGGATGTTCACCGCCCCGATCTCGTCCCGGTGGCGGGTCCAGACGTCGTAGTCGTTCGGGTCGTGGGCCGGGGTGATCTTCACGCAGCCCGAGCCGAGCTCCGGCTTGGCCCAGGTGTCGAGGATCAGCGGCATTTCCCGCTCCATCAGCGGCAGCAGCACCTTCCGGCCGTCCCGGGCCATGGCGGCCAGGGTTCGGAGCCGCGGCAGGTGGCTCTCCCGCCGCTCGATCATCTTGGCCAGCTCGGCCTCCAGCTCCGGCTTCTCCTTCTTCGGCGCAGCCGCGACTTTCTCCTGCAGCTGGGCGATCTGGGCCTCCAGGGCGCCCTCGGGGTCGGGGTGCACGGCCACCGCGGTGTCGCCGAGCATGGTCTCGGGCCTGGTGGTGGCCACGGTGACGTGGCCCGGCTCGCCATCGCCGGGGTCGATCACCGGGTAGTTGATATGCCAGAAATGGCCGTTCTTCGTGGCGCGGACGATCTCGTCGTCGCTCACCGCGGTCTGCAGGTGACAGTCCCAGTTGACGATACGGTCACCGCGGTAGATCAGCCCATCGGCGAAAAGGCGGAAGAAGGTGCGGCGCACCGCCGCGGCGCAGACCGCGTCCATGGTGAACCGCTGGCGGTCCCAGTCGCAGGAGCAGCCCATCTGCTGCTGCTGCTCGATGATCCGGGCCTGGTACTGCTCTTTCCACTCCCAGATCTTGGCCACCAGGCCTTCCCGGCCCACGTCGTAGCGGGTTTTTCCTTCCAGCTCGAAAAGTCTTTTTTCCACAACCGCTTGCGTGGCGATGCCGGCGTGGTCGGTGCCCGGCAGCCAGAGGGTGTTGTCACCCATCATGCGGTGCCAGCGGATCAGCAGGTCCTGCATCACGTTGTCCATGGCGTGGCCGATGTGCAGGGCGCCGGTGACGTTGGGCAGCGGCATCATGATCACGTAGCGGTTCTCCCGCTCGTCGGGGGTGGCGGCAAAGGCCCGGGATTCGAGCCAGCGACGGCTCACCCCGGCCTCGATCTCCGCCGGTTCATATGCCTTGGAAAGTTCTTCAGCCATGACAATTCGCTCTTCCGCTGGTGATCCCCGAACGGTGTGCCTGAACTATTGGGCAGGATCGGGTTGTTGAAAACCTGTGCAAAAGGGGCGGACCGCCTGTGGAAAATCGATGCGCACCCTTGTGGACAACCTGTTGAAAACTAGCCGGCGAGCGGTCCCGATAATCGATATCCATCCGCCGTTGAAACAGTTACAGCGGCCGGGCATGCCCGAAAGCCCGGACTTCTCACAGTCCGTCGTCGCGAGGGGTTGGAGACGAATTGAGATCCGGTGCTTTCGAAGAATGAGCGACGGGAGGCGCAGTGGATACTACGTTGACCGAGCGAATTCGAGAAAGCACCGAAGATCATTGCGTATCCGGGCCCACAGCAGATGGACTGCGAGAAGTCCGGGCCCAGCGCGTCGCAGACCGCTGTGGCTCCAAATCAGAGGTAACTATTACCCAGGGAAGGGGTAAAGTCAACGGCGGGGATCGTCGGTCCCCGGCCCGGGACCAGCGTCATCCTCGATACAGGGCCGGTACTCGTCGATCACCTCGTCGATGACGAAACGGCAGAGCATCTCAGCCCGCAGGAGTGCACTACCCCAGCCGCAACAGCGCCAGCGTAAGGCTCCCGTGCAGCCATTTGTTGGGCTTAAGAGCGTCAACGAAGTGAATTCTTGTAGATTTTGCCGTCTTTCATGATCAAGACAAAATTCTTATCCGCATCACCCACCAGGTCGAGGTTTTCCAGGGGGTTGCCGTCCACGATGATTAAATCCGCATAGGCGCCTTCTTTTACAACCCCAAGAGGTCCTTCTTGATAGGTGCTACGCGGTCCCGAGAGCGCCAGCAGTTCGGCTGCCGTTGACGTGGCCTGGCGAAGCGCCTCGACCGGCGTGTACCAACGTCCAAGCTTCGCAAGGAGCTTGCCTTGCTTCGCCGCAAGTTCTTCATCGAACAGCGCGTCGGTACCAAAAACAGTCTTGACGCCAATTTCCTTTGCAAGGCGATACACACGATCGGTTCCCTCGGTAACCAGAACAAATTTAGTACGGTTGATGGACCCTTCTTCAAAGGGGATCGCATCCTCGTCATCCAATATGGGCTGCATACTGAGAAAAGCGCCTTTGTTTTTCATCAAGCGCAAGGTTGATTCGGTTAGCAAATGGCCGTGTTCAATACTCATAACGCCGGCTTCAATCGCTCGCTGTGCAGCATCATCAGTAAAAACATGGGTTGCGACGTAGGTATTCCAATCGGCCGCTGCAGCAACTGCAGCCTCGGTCTCTGCAATTGTATACTGCGTAACATCTAGTGGATCGTACATAGATGAAACACCACCTCCAGACATAATCTTGATTTGCGTTGCACCCATCCGGAGTGCTTCACGCGTACGGAGAAGGACATCATCCACTCCATCTGCAACGACAAAATGTCCAATACTCTCTGTGTAGTGAAGTGGAGCTGCCGAGTCCGCCGGCACCGCGGTAGCCGGGCGAAAATCAGAGTGGCCAGAGGTCTGACTAATGGCAGGACCTGAGGGGAAAATTCTGGGTCCATCATAAAGGCCGGCGTCAGTCAGTGTTTTGAGCGCGAATACATTGCCGGCCATGTCGCGCACGGTTGTAAACCCACGGAGCAAGGCTTTCTCGTTGCTTTTGGCGCCAATGAGCAGATGGTAAGCGAGATCTGTGTTTAGCCCTTCAGCAACCGACATACTGTTGAATGCTGAGTGCCAATGCATGTCGATCAAGCCTGGAATTAACGTTTTCCCACTGGCGTCAATAGTCGTGACCTTGACTTCTTTTTTAATCAATTTTTCAGGTTCATAGACAGTGACAATCGATTGAGGTTTATGCAATGCATCAAAGCACAGGTGTCCATCAGACTCTATCGCCTTGTAACCACCAGTTTTCACATCAATTTCATAAGTGGCCGCTATTTTGATGTCCTTTTCGATCTTTTTAATCAGGTTTTTGACCACCAGAACATCATACCCCTTCAAAAGATCCTCACTCTCGCCATCAAAAATGTTGACATTCTTAATTAGCGTTACTTCCGAAGGGATGTCAGCCGCCGTAGCGGGTAGGGCCAGTCCCACTGCAATTGCAATAATACTCAAAAAGACAATCAGATTATTCATGGCATTTTCCTCAATTTTCCCAGGTTAATCGTTGTTTTATGTTCTCTGAATTATATACCGATGGTCTGTGATGCCCAACGCCAAAGCTCACCTGCGGCAATAGAGCGTAGCGGAATTGCCGTCCGATGCAGCGCCTTGTTATCTGACGCGAATTCATATACTAAGTGCGACACCTGTGCTTAAAGCGTAGGCGATGTCGCCGGGCGGTGTGGCCGTTTCCAGCAGCCGTCGCATCCACTGCTTCAGCATCGTGGCCTTGCCCGCCTGCCGTCCGCCGGTCACCGTGAAGATCCCGGCCCTGCCGGTCGGGAGATCGTCCAGAAGCGCCGACTCGTGGACCAGCGGCCGGTCGGACAGTGCCCGCAGGTGCGGATCGAGCTCCGGGAACCGGAGAGGGTCATGGAGATGTGAGTTGTGGGGCAGGAATCTGGGGTCCATCGTTGGCTCAAAAAATAGTGATTAAACTTATTCAATGGTCATTATCTATTTAACACGGGTGCTGACAAGCCTACCGTTAACGCCCGGCGTGAGCTGCTGCGGAGAAAACCAGGAGGATTCGAACACTTAGAGCGGTGACAACGTCAACGGCGGTGGTCGTCGGTCCCCGGCCCGGGATCGGCGTCATCCTCGACGCAGGGCCGGTACTCGTCGATCACCGTCTCGTCGGCCATTTTCACGCCGCTGCGGTACCCGGCGCGCCCGATCATGTGCGCGGCCACCGGGGCGGTGATGAAGAGGAAGAGGATGATGAGGACCGCCCGCACCACCGGGCCGGTGCCGCCGAAGTGCAGGCCCGCGGCGAGGATGATCAGCGCCGCGCCCAGGGTGGCGGCCTTGGACGAGGCGTGCATGCGGGTCAGCAGGTCGGGCATGCGCACCACGCCCACCGCGGCCACGATCTGCAGGAACACGCCGATGGCGGCGAGCACGAGGCAGAAGATCTCGAGAACCATGCCGTTCATCGTTTGCTCTTCTCCTCCAGGTAGCGGGCCAGGGCCACCGTGCCCACGAAGGTGATCAGGGCCATAACGATGGCCACGTCGAGATAAACCAGCTTGTCCATGGTCACCGCGTACACGCCGCAGACGGCTACCCCGATGGTCGTCATCAGGTCGAGGGCCACGACGCGGTCGGGCAGGTTCGGCCCCCGGAGCAGGCGTACGAAGGCCAGGATGAGGGCCAGCCCGAGCAACCCGAGCAGCCACAGTCCGGCGCTGTCCACAAAGGCGGTCATCGCAGCAGCTCCCCGATGCGGCGCTCGAAGCCGTCCTTGATCTCGCGGCGGAAAGCCTCCGGGTCGTCGACGAACATCCCGTGCACGTAGAGGGTCCGCCGGTCCGGTGAGACGTCCAGACTCAGCGTGCCCGGCGTCAGCGTCACCACGTTGGCCAGCAGGGTGATCGCCGCATCCCCCTCCAGGTCCAGCGGCACCGCGACCACGCCCGGCCGGCGGGTGCCGGGGCCGAGCACCGTCCAGGCGACGCGAAGGTTCGAGACCACCAGCTCCCTGAGGAAGAAGAGAACGAAGCCCGCCGCCGCCGGCCCCTTGCTGAAGTAGCGGGTCTGGCCCAGGGCGGGCCGCACCAGCCAGAGCACCACGTAGCCCAGGACGAAGCCGGCCACCAGGTTGGCCAGGTCGATGGTGCCTTGCACGGCGGCCCAGATCACGGCCAGCACGGCGTTGAGCATGAAGATCCTCATGAGGCGCCTCCCTGGCCGGGCAGCCCCACGGCCTCCAGGTAGAGCGTCGGGTCGAGCAGCTCGTCGGCGGCCTGGCCGGCCAGGTCGAAGAGCAGGCCCGGGAAGAGCCCGATGGCCACCGTGATCAGTGCCAGGCCCACCGCCGGCGCCAGCAGCAGGGCGAGGCGGCCCCGGCCGATGGCGGCCACTGACGCCCCGCCGCCCGCGGGGTCCCCCTTCCAGAAGGCCTCGTTCCAGATCTTGATCATGCTCATCAGCGTGAGCAGGCCCGCGGCCACCGCGGCGCCCACCACCACCCACTCACCGGCCTGCAGGCCGGCACGGATCATGGTCAGCTTGGCCCAGAACCCCGACAGCGGCGGGATGCCGGCCAGGCTCAGGGCGGGCACCAGGAAGAGCGCCGCCAGCCAGGGCATCCGGCGGTAGAGCCCGCCGGTGTCGCGCAGCTCCTCGGTGCCGAAGAGCCGGCGCACCACGCCGCCGATGAGGAAGAGGTTGGTCTTCACCACGATGTGGTGGGCGATGTAGAACACCGCGGCCAGCAGCCCCAGGCGCCGCACGGCGGGGTCGGAGGAGACCAGCAGGCCCAGCCCCATCACCATGTAGCCGATCTGGCTGATGATGTGGAAGCTGAGAATGCGGCGGATCTGGTACTGGGACACGGCGCCCAGCACCCCGGCGACCATGGTCAGCGCCGCCAGTACGAGCAGCAGGCGGTGGGCCCCGCCCACGTCGACGAAGACCAGGGTGAAGACCCTGATCAGCGCGTAGACCCCCACCTTGGTCAGCAGCCCGGCGAACACCGCCGACACCGCCACCGGCGGCGTGTGGTAGCTCGAGGGCAGCCAGAAGTAGAGCGGGAAGAGGCCGGCCTTGATGCCGAAGCTGACGAGGAAGAGCCCGGCCACGGCGGCCACCAGGTCGGGGTGGCCGGCGGCCACCACCGGCATCACGCGGGCCAGGTGGGCCAGGTTCAGCGTGCCGGCCATGCCGTAGAGCACGCCAAGGGCCGAGAGGAAGAGCGCCGACGAAATGAGGTTGAGGGTGACGTATTTGAGCGCGCCTTCCATCTGCAGGCATTCGCCGCCCAGGGCCAGCAGCACGAAGCTGGCGATGAGCATGATCTCGAAGCAGACGTAGAGGTTGAAGGCGTCGCCGGTGACGAAGGAGCAGCAGACGCCCATGAGCAGCACGTGGAGCAGCGGGAAGAAGCCCGCCGCGCGGCGGGGCGCGTCGATGTCCGCCACGGCGTAGACCGCCACGGCGAAGCCGGTGAGCCCGCCGAGTACGACCATGATCGCGCCCAGGGTATCAGCGACCAGGGTGATGCCGTACGGGGCCGGCCAGCCGCCGAGGGTCACGGCCAGCGGGCCGCCGGTGACCACCGCCCGGGCCAGGGCCAGGGAGGCCAGCAGCAGCGCACCGGTGCCCGCCACCCCGATCGCGGCCTGGGCCCGCGGCGAGCGCCAGGCGAGCACCGAGATGGCGGCGGCGGCCAGGGGGATCAGCACGGGCAGGATGACGAGGAGGCTCATGATTCGCTCGCCTCCAGCGCGTCGGTGTTGTCGGTGCCGGTGATGGCGAAGACCCGCTTGATCAGCACGGCGAAAAACGCGGTCAGCGCGAAGCCGATGACGATGGCGGTGAGCACGAGGGCCTGGGGCAGCGGGTCGGCCACGCCTGGCGGCGGGGCATCGGCCCCCAGGGCCGCCAGGGGCGGGTTGGCCCGCACCAGGCCGCCAATGGTGAAGATCAGCAGGTTGGCGGCGTGCCCCAGGATGGCCAGGCCGAAGATCAGCTTGACGATGTTGCGGCGCAGCATGAGGTAGATGCCGCTGGCGTAAAGGACGCCGATGAGGATCGCCATCAGGATGGTCATGGCTCCTCCTCACCGTCGCCGCGGTCCGACAGGGTCAGCACCATGAGCAGCGTGGTGCCGGCCACCACGAGGTAGACGCCGACATCGAAGAGCAGCACGGTGCTGACCTTGCCGATGCCCGGCACCGGCTGTTTGGCCCAGAGCCCGGTGAGGAACGGCCGGCCCAGGAACAGCGGCGCCAGGCCGGCGCCCAGGGCGGCCAGCAGCCCGCTCCCGATCAGGGTGCGCGGATCGATGCGCAGCACGCGCCGGGTGGCCTCCGGCCCGTGGGCCAGCAGGTAGAGGCAGAGGCTGCCCGCGGCGAGCAGCCCGCCGACGAACCCGCCGCCCGGCTCGTTGTGGCCCCGCAGCAGCTCGAAAAACGAGAAGAGCAGCAGCAGCGGCATGAGCAGGCGCGTGGCGGTACGCAGGATCAGCGAATCCCTCATGACCCGTCCTCCCTGCCGGCGCGCCCGGCCCCCAGCCGCAGCAGCGCCATCACGCCCAGCCCGGCCGCGGCGAGCACCGTGATCTCACCAAGGGTGTCCATGGCGCGGAAGTCCACGAGGATCACGTTGACCACGTTGCGGCCCTGGGCCGCGGGCACGCTGTTGGCAAGGAAGAACTCGCTCACCGCGGGATCGCGGGTGACCCGCGAGGCCACGACAACGAACAGCGCCATCATGCCGCCGACCCCCAGGGCCACCGCCACGTCGCGCAGCCGCGTGGCCAGTCCGCTGCGGCGCACCACCGCGGGCAGCCGGTAGAGGACCATGGCCAGGATCACCACCGTGAGGACCTCGATCATCACCTGGGTCAGGGCCAGGTCGGGGGCGCTGAAGAGGACGAAGAGCAGCCCCATGCCCGTGCCCACCACGCCCAGCAGCATCAGCGTGGCCAGGCGCGAACGCACCAGGGTCGCCGCCAGCGCGGCGAGGAGGACCAGCAGGCCCACCACCACCTCGTGCACGCGCCACCCCTCGTGCGCGGCCACCGGCTCGGCGCCCAGGGCCCGCAGCAGCGGCGGCGCGGCCACCAGCACGGCGAAGACCAGGGTCACCAGCACGTAGGAGCGGAGGCGGCCCGACTGGATCAGCCGCGTGATGCGGTCGGCGCCCGCGTAGAGCCCCCGCAGCAGCAGCTCGTAGAGCCGTGACGGCCCGCAGGTGAACGCACTCCGCAGCGCCGGCCCCAGCGGCGCCACCCGCGCCCGGATCATGGCGTAGAGCCCCCAGCCCAGGGCCAGGGTGGCCAGGCTCAGGCCGAGCACGGTGAGGGCGGCGGGGTCGACGCCGTGCCACAGCTTGAGGTGCATCTCCACCGGCCGGCCAAGGATCGCCGAGGCGGCGGCCGAGCCGAGGCGCGTCTCGAAGGGGTGGGGCATCAGGCCGCGGCCGAGCCCCATGAAGGCAAGGATCACCGCACCGAAAAGCATGGACAGCGGGGCCTCGTGGGGCTTCTTCGGTGTTTCGTTGCGCCGGCCCAGGAAGGGCCAGACCGAAACCATCAGCGCCGACGCCACGAGGGCGACGTTGGCCACCACCGAAGCCATGATGGCCCAGGCCCCCAGGACCTCGATGTCGAGCTTGGTCTTGTAGAGCAGCTCCTTGCCGATGAACCCGAACATCGGCGGTGCGCCGGCCTTGCTCAGCGCGGCGAGGATGCCCGCCGCCGCCGTCCAGGGCATGAGCCGGCGCAGCCCGCCGAGCCGGTGCAGCTCGCGGGTGCCCGTTTCGTGGTCCACGTTGCCGGCCACCATGAAGAGGGCCGCCTTGTACATCGCGTGGGCCACGAGGTAGACCACCGCGGTCTTCACGGCGTATTCCGTGCCCACGCCGAGCAGCATGACCAGGGTGCCCAGCACGGCCAGCGTGGAGTAGGCCAGCACCCGCTTCATGTCCCGCTGGCCCAGGGTGGCCAGCGCACCGGTGAGCATGGTCACCAGCCCGATGAGACCGAGGGACCAGGCCCACTCCGGCGTGCCCCCGAGCTGCGGGCTGAGCCGGGCCAGCAGGTAGACGCCGGCCTTGACCATGGTGGCCGAGTGCAGGTACGCGCTGACCGGCGTGGGGCCGGCCATGGCCGCCGGCAGCCAGAAGTGGAAGGGCACCTGGGCCGACTTGGTGATGCAGCCCAGGATGACGAGGATGAGGATGCCGTGGTAGAACGGATGGCCCTGCAGATCGACGGTGGCCAGGCCGGAGATCTTGCCGGCCAGCTCGGGCGACAGGCCCAGTTGCTCGCCGGCGATGATCATCAGCAGGAACCCCGCCAGCAGCAGCAGGCCGCCCAGCCCGGTGACCAGCAGGGCCTTCAGCGCCGAGGCGCGGGCCTCGGCCCTTTCGTGGTCGAAGCCGATGAGCAGGTAGGAGCAGAGGCTGGTCAGTTCCCAGAAGACGAAGAGGGTGATCAGGTTGTCGGCCAGCACCACGCCGAGCATGGCGCCCATGAAGGCCAGCAGGAAGACGTAGAAGCGGCCCAGCCGCGGGTCCGCGCCCAGGTAGCCGCCGGCGTAGATCACCACCAGCGCGCCGATACCGGTGATGAGCAGCACGAAGGCGACCGACAGGCCGTCGAGCAGGAAGGCGAACTCCAAACCCATGGACGAGGCCCAGGGGATGGCCACCGTGTGAACGGAAAACGGATCGAGGGGCAGGAACGTCCACGTCCAGACGAAGATGGCCGCGGGCACCAGCGCCAGCAGCCAGCCGGTGTGGCGGCCGAACCGGCGGGCGGCGAAGGGTGCCGCAACCGTGGCCGCGAAGGGAGCGAGAACGGCGATCACCGGGAAATCCGTCATGCCTGCCTCTGGCGTTCGGTGCGCGCTTCGTGATCGGTACTGCCCAGACGTGGTTTCATAATCTCAGCTGTGGTTCGAGAGCAAGGCGGCGGCTGACGAGAAAGCGCAGCATACGCTTCCGCCCGGTATGTGAGCCTTTCGAATAAGCCGGCAACGCCGCTATCGGGCCTCAGCTGAGATTATGAAACCGCTTCTACCTTATACATCAACAGGCCGTGAACTGACAAAGTCGAAGCGCGCCGATTGCGGGACAGGAACCGCAACCGCTGAAAATCCTGATCGTTCCATCCGCCCGGAGCGGTGCTCATAAAGTCTGGGTTTGATTCATCCTCCCCGCACGAGTTCGGATCATTGGCGATCACGTACGATTCGTTCAATCATTGGACGAATGGCCATGCAATTGGTAAAACCATTGTCCAGACTGTATCGATTCGGCGTGGTCAAAATCAATGAAGCCGAAAGGGACCGTATGAAAATGCCAGCAATGGCCCCCAGACCCCACGATCATCCCGTGCTGTTGATCCACCCGCCCGCGGCCAAGCCCTCGGAGCCGCCGGCGGGCCTCGCCCGCCTCGCCGGGGCACTGGCGGACCACGGCGCGCCGCACCGGGTTGTCGATGCGAACCTCGAGGGCATGCTCCGGCTGCTGGAGAAGAGCGATCCCGGGAAGGACACCTGGTCCCGCCGGGCCCTGATGCACCGCGACCGGCACCTGGAGGCTCTGCGTACCCCGGCGACGTACGACAGCCCGGATCGCTACCGCCGGGCGGTGGCCGACCTCGACCGGCTGCTCTCCCGTGCCGGGCAGGCGGAAGGGATCCGCGCCGGGCTGGCCAACTACACCGATGCGAAGCTGTCGCCGGTGCGCACCGACGACCTGCTGGCCGCCGCCCGCGAACCGGAGCGCACGCCATACTTCGAATACTTCAGCGAGTACCTGCTGCCGCAGGTGGAGAGAGATGACCCTGCGGCCGTGGGGATCTCCATCACCTATCTCTCCCAGGCGCTCCCGGCCTTCGCCCTCATCGGCCTGCTCCGGCGGGAACGTCCCGGGCTGAAGATCATCGCGGGCGGGGGCCTGGTCACCTCCTGGCTGGCCCGTTCGAAATGGAACGAACACCTGGACCGGCTGGTGGACCAGGCGGTGGAGGGCCCGGGGGAACCGGCGGTGCTCGCCGCCGCCGGCTGCCGGGCGGCCGAGGGCCACGCCCCGCCCGAGTACAGCACGTTTGACAGGCCGGCGTATCTCAGCCCGGGCTTTGTCCTCCCCTTCAGCACGTCGGACGGCTGCTGGTGGAACCGCTGCACCTTCTGTCCCGAGCGCTCCGAGGGCCGGCGGTTCGCGCCGCTGCCCCGCCAAACCGTGGGCGAGCAGCTGCGCTCGCTGGTGCAGACCACCAGCCCCTCGATGATCCACCTGGTGGACAATGCCGTGCCGCCGGCCGTGCTCCGCGAGCTGGCCGAGCACCCTCCCGGCGCCCCGTGGTACGGCTTCGCGCGCATCGGCGAGCCGCTGGACGACCCCGGGTTCTGCGAGCGGCTCGCCGATGCGGGCTGCCGCATGCTCAAGCTGGGCCTGGAGTCGGGTGACCAGGCGGTGCTCGACGCCCTGGGCAAGGGTGTCGACCTGGGCGCGGCCAGCCGGGTGCTGGACAACCTCCGCCGGGCCGGCATCGCCACCTACGTTTACCTGCTCTTCGGCACGCCGGCCGAGGACCGGGCAGCGGCGGAGCGCACCTTCCGCTTCGTCCTCGACCAGGGCGAGGCGATCACCTTCCTCAACCTCGCCATCTTCAACCTGCCGCTGGACAGCCCGGAGGCGGAGGGGCTCGAGCTGGGCGAGTTCTACGACGGGGACCTGGCGCTCTACAGCGACTTTGTCCACCCCCGGGGCTGGGGCCGCGCCGAGGTTCGCCGCTATCTCGACGAGACCTTCCGCAAGCACTCCGACACGCAGGCGATCATCCGCCGCAATCCGCCACGCTTCACCTCGAACCACGCCGCGTTTTTTTCGAGCCATTGACGGGCCGTGCGCGATTCTGCGGCGCTGCCGGCCCGGAGGATCGTTTCCGAATGACTCTTCCCATCGATAAGACACCAGGGGCCGCCCTCCCCTGGCGCAAAGACCGGTAATGCCTGTAGCTATCCCCAGGAGCAGGGAGAGCGCCCGGCCGCCTCGTCCTGCGGCCTGCCGTCGTACCGTCCCGCCTGCGCGCGGATCGGCGCGGATAAAAAATCCCCCCCGATGCCCCTATCGAGGATCGGGGCGGGGTCCGGCTGAGAGAAGTTGCATCCGTTGAAAACGAATCTCACGGAAGCAGAAATCATACTTGACAAATAAAATCCATTGTCTTATCTTTACCATTACCACGGGGGAGGGTAAAGGTTTCATCGCAATAAAGGCAGCCCCCATCCATGGCAAGACTCCTTTGCTTCTATTCGGAAAGGAGGTGTGGATTCCAGTTCTTCGCGGGTTGATTCTTCTTCGCACTGCAATCATCGCAATACAGCCACCTCGAACCAGATTGGAGAAGTGAAATGAGATCTCTCAGATGCGTCATCGTTGCCGTGCTGCTCGGGCTCATCGTGCCCGGCGGGCTGTTCGCCCAATGGGAGCCGGATGTCCGGCTGACCAACGATCCGTTCGATTCCATTACCTGCTTCGCAAACGCCAAGGCCGTGGCAACGTCCGGCGACACGGTCCACGTGGTCTGGGCCGACAGCCGCGACGGGAACTTCGAGATCTACTACAAACAGTCCCTCGATGGTGGAACGACCTGGGGCGTCGACACTGCGCTCACCGCTGACGCCTCCTGGTCGGAGCGCCCCACCGTTGTGGCCGACGGATCGACAGTGCACGTGGCCTGGTATGACGGGCGACTCGGCCCCCCCCGGATTTTCTACAAGAAATCCCTGGACAACGGCGCCACCTGGGGGGCGGATGTGAGCCTCACGCCCGCTGCCGGCGTGGCGTATCACCCGTCGATGGTGGTCTCCGGTTCGACGGTGCACGTGGCCTGGACAGACATGTCGGCGGGGCCACAAATCTACTACACGCGCTCTCTTGACAGTGGCACGACATGGGAGACACAGCAGAATATCACCCCCAGCGCGCCGGCCGCCGGAAAGAACTTCGCATCCATCGCGGCGTCCGGATCGGATGTCCACGTAGCCTGGATGGACTACCGCGGTGAACCTCGCATTTACTACACGCGCTCCCAGGACAACGGCGTGACCTGGGACACGGACAAAGCCATCACTTCGACGTATTCACAATTCCCCTCCATCGTGGCCGTCGGTTCAACCATTCACATGGTCTATTCGGACTTCCGCGACGGGGAACCCTACCCGAGGACATACTACCAGCGCTCGCCCGATGCCGGAGACTCATGGGATGCGGAAGTAGCGCTGACCATCAGCCCCGCCGCGTGGTACCCGTCGATTGCGGCCTGCGGCTCATTCGTCCAGACGGTCTGGCTCACCGACCTGACCGGAGACCCCGAGGTCTATTCCAATTCGTCGGGTGATGGCGGCATCACCTGGCAAGGCTTGCCCACGAGGCTCACCGACAACCCGTCCGATGCGAAGGAGCCATCGGTGGCGATTTCCGACAGCGGCGTGCACGTGGTCTGGCACGATGATCGTGACGCAAACTGGGAAACCTACTACAAGCGCATGAGCTTCACGACAGCCACGCTTTCGGCGACCATCTCGGCCGACCCCTCGTCAGGAACGCTGCCCTTCAGCACGCAGTTTACCGTGCAGCTGAACAACGACTACGACGGGCAGACCAGAACCATGGCCGCGCACATCGACGCCGCGCTGGCTTCCGGTGCGACCTTCCCCAACTGGCGCGCCGGGTTTACCAATGTGGCGGCCAGTGACAGCTATCACGGTTCCTGGTATCAGAACATCCCTGCCCTGGCCACGCTCGTCGGGGCCAACGTGTTCACCCTGGTGGCCGAGGACGTGACGCCCGCCCCGTATAACCAGCCGCCCTACCCACCGGCCGGCGATACGGCGACGTCCTTCTGCACGGTTACAGGGATCGCTCCCTAGGCCGGCTCCACCGGTGCGCGGGGCTGGATACCCTGCGCACCGGCCGCACCATATCATCGACGAGACCGCCTCATGGCGCAGGTGCTGAACACTCATTTGCGCCATGAGGTGAACGCCAACAGCGAGCTCCACCTCGTCCGAAAGTGCCCGATATTCAGGTCTTGCCTGGCATGTCTTTTTGTCTTGTTCTTTTTTTTCATACGGTCCTTGCCTGAAAAGGAGGATCGCATGCTCACGTTCACGCCCCAACGGCGTAATCGTCCAGTCACTGCGGGCTAACACAGAAGGCATACAATCAATGGCCGAATCCAACATCCTCGACATGCTGATCCAGAACCTGATGAGCGAACGGCAAGCGAAGGTTTATCTGGCGCTGCTCAAAAATGGTGAGGCGGGCCCTTCGGAATTACAAAGGATCTCGGGCATACCGCTTAGCAAAATTTCAGAAACGGCCAATTATCTGCTGAGCAACGGGTATATAAGCGCCAAGAAGGTTGGCAGAAAACGGATCTACAAAGGTTCCGATCCCAAAATTGCGTTGGAAACCAATATCGAGCAATTGGAATCGAAGATCGATACACTTAAAAAAATGATCAAGGAATTACGTGACATTTATGAGCATAGTGAATGCTCCACCGAGTTGTTCGATAACATTGAAGTCATTCACGGAAACAATAACATCCACAATAAATACATTGAGTTTCTGAACTCCGTCGAATTTGAATTTCTGAGCTTCACCCGCCCTCCGTTTGCCGCCACAACTGAAGCAATGGTATCGGAGCAAGAAAAAATAGTCATGCGATTGCTAAAAAAAGGGGTAAAGTTCAGAGGTGTCTATGAGGTGAATGAGAATTCTCAAAAGACCATGTTCCGAATTATTCGGAACAGTCTCGAGGCCGGCGTGGACTTTCGCATTGCCCCAAAATTACCGATGAAAATGTTCATTTTCGATCAAACATCAATACTGCTTACCGACAAATCAGCCTCGTCGATCGACAACGAGTTGTCCCAGACGGCGATCAGGCAGAAAACAACGGTGGACGGTTATGTAACGCTTTTTGAATTTTTCTGGGACCAGGCCCTGAAATATGAAGATTGGATCAAAGACCATCAAGAACTGCTTGAGCGTTCATTGGCACTGTTTCCCAATTAACGCTTCGGTTTTCCCAAGTTAATTCCTCTCCATCACCAGAGCGGTGACGGCGCAAATGCCCCGAACGGGGCAGCAATGCCCAGGGGGCATTCATGATCACGACGGAAACTGCGACCGTTCATTTCAATAGCGAATACCATTGGAAATCGGCCACGGTGGCGTCAGGTTGTCCGGCTTCGATATCAAGAGTGCCGATCTCTTCAATTATGTCCGGCACTGATACCACTGGCTCGAAACGAGGATGAAAACCATGAGAAGGTCGATTCTGCTCTATACCCTGATCGCTCTGATTCCGGTTGCAAACACCCCGGCGCAGGAAACGACTTGTGTTTATTCACCATCCACGGTCTCGCCGGCACGCGGCACCGCGGACCTGCTCATCGAGGGTTTCGAAGACGATTTCCCCCCCGCCGGCTGGACACGCATGACCAGCGGCGCGGCCGCCCCCTGGGTTCAATCGGACCAGCAGGCATTCGACGGCAGTTTCAGCGCGTACATGCAGCGGAGCGAAGCTGGCCAGGTGCAGGATGAATGGCTGGTCACATCGGCGATCGACACCACCGGAATCGATGCCCTCTACCTGGAGTTTCAGGAGACTGGCGCCTTGTGGGCCAACTACGGCATCCAACATGAGATTCTCGTCAGCACCACCGTTCCCGACAACCCGGAGGCATTCACCTCGATCCTGCAGATGTTACCCGGCAATTACACTGCTGAGTGGCTGAACCATCCCGGCAGATGGGGTGAGGTGACGGTGGATCTCTCGGCCTACGCCGGGATGAGCACCGTCCACGTGGCTATTCGTTACCGGGGGTGGGCCGGGGATGAGTGGTGGGTCGACAACCTTCGCCTTTTCGAGCCGCCGGGCCACGATATCGAGTCAGTGGAAGTGCAGCCCCAGGAGAAGATTTGGAGCACCGGCGTGGACGTCATGCCCCAGCTCCTGGTCATGAACACCGGAACCCATACGGAGACGTTCGACGTCCGGATGGATATCGAGCGCAACGGATCGATCATCTATACGCAGACGGCCAGCGTGATCGGCCTGGCGCCGATCGAGGAAAGAACCATAGATTTCCCCGACTTTACGACCGAGCTCGGCATCTACGAGATGACAGGAACCGCTCTGCTCGATGGGGACGAAAATCCGGACAACGACACGGCATATGGCGTGAGCGGCTGCTACTCCGGCCAGCGCACCCCCTTCGGCATGCTGGTGACCAACTGGGGTTGCGGTCCCTGCGTGCAGGCCAACGAAGCGCTGAACGAGTACTATGCCACCCAGGGCAACGACGTGGCCCTGATCCGGGTCCACGCCTGGTGGCCCGCCGACAGCGATCCGATGTATCTGGCCAACCCCGAGCAGTGCGCGTATCTGATCGAGAACACGCCAACCGGGGTGGACTACGCTCCGCACCTCTGGCTGGACAACTTCGTCGACGGCGGATCCGCCGGCAGCGGCGAGACACGGAGCG